>Ga0209521_10000937_pt1 | contig 23290 bp, 27 predicted proteins | sample Rifsed19ft4_FD_184016 | JGI IMG/M metagenome (GOLD analysis project Ga0209521, IMG submission 184016) | Soil microbial communities from Rifle, Colorado, USA - sediment 19ft 4 (version 2) | ecosystem: Environmental > Terrestrial > Deep subsurface > Rock core/Sediment | place: Rifle, Colorado...
GACCCTCACCTGCGCCACCGGCAGACGATCGTGGACGTGGAGGAGCCGGAGCGTGACCGCCGCCCGCAGGTAGGAGTGATGGTCAAGCTGTCCGAGACGCCGGGCGCGATACGCAGCCCGGCGCCCGAGTTGGGCCAGCATACTCGGGAGATCCTGACCGAGCTGGGTTACGACAAGCGGGCCATAGCGGCCCTTAGGCAGGCACAGGCCATCGGCTAAGACGAACGCCCCGTAATTCGCCAGCCCTGGTGTCGTGCCCCTGGCTTCCCAAGAGAAGGAGGCAAGAGCCGTGAACTTTCGTTTCAGCGAAGAGGAAGAAGCCTTCCGCAACGAGGTGCAGGAATTCATCGCCGAGGAGATGACGGACGAGATCCGCTCGCGCTGGTTGGGCGGCCTGCTGGATACTGCGGAGCGTCGGGAGTTTGTCACCAAGATGGCGCGGCGGGGCTGGCTCGCCATGGGCTTTCCAAAGGAGTACGGCGGCACGGGCGAAGCCATGCCGTACGCCCAGTACATCCTCAACGAGGAGCTGCACAAGGCGCAGGCGCCGATCGTCGGAAAGAACCTGGGCGTCGTCGTCAACACGCTGCTCCACCACGGCAGCGAGCAGCTCAAGCGCGAGTTCGTCCCGCGCATCCTGCGCAACGAGATCCAGTGGGCGCTCGCCTACACGGAGCCCGAGGCCGGCTCCGACCTGGCGAACATGCAGATGCGCGCCGTCATCGACATTGAGTGGGGTGGGAAACAGCTTCTCGATCTCGATCTCATCCAGCGCGCGGCGAATGGCGGGATCGGCGTCGGGGCCAAGCGCCGCAGCGAGCTCGCGCATGGCATCCTCGTCGCCATCGGCGGCGCGGCGCAGCGTCGAGCCTTCCGGCGCATTGCGCGCGGCCTGCTCCAGCGCTTCCATGGGCGGAAGGGGATCGGCGCCGCGATACACGCGCGGGGCTGGTGGTGCGGTCTCCGCAGCACGGCCCTCGGGAAGGCCGGGAAGTCTTGCGCCCGTGTGTTCGGCGCCGCCCGGTGCTGGCTCATCGGGGCCGAGATAGGGCCGCCCCGCCAGCCGCCGCCCGCCGCGAACGAGACCGCGCACGCCCGCATCGAGACCAAACCCGAAAACCGCCGCGCCGCCGACATTGATCGCCGCCTGGCCAAGGCCGTAATCCATCCCGGCTTCCTTGCGCCAGGACTGCACGGCTGGCTGGATCGCCGCTTCAGTGGCGGCGTTCGCCGCGCCCTGCTTCAGCCCCATCCATAGCAGGCCCTTCGCGCCCTTGGCCGCATGTCCGGCGGGACCGACTGCCATGGTAAAGATGTTCACCGGATCATGCATCGCGCCATAAAAGCCGCCGGCAAGCCGGGCACTCCAGGCCGCCAGGCCGCCCGATGAGCGCGACCAGACATCCTCTGAACGCTTCTCGGCCGAAAGAGCCAGTGCTTTGGCGTCTTCGGACACCGGGCGATGCGGGGCAATGACCTCGCGCTGTTCGGGATGCTGCTCCGCCAGTCCCTCGATCTGGCTCTGAAACGCGGCGTGCGGATCGGTTTCCTCCTGGATGCCAAAGCCCGCCATGGATGACGGTCCCGCCGAATTGGTGACGGGATTGCTCAGCTCCGTGCCCACCGCCCCCTTGATGTCGTCGATGCGCTTGTCATAGGCGCGCTCGAATGCGACCAGCCGGGAATTGGCGTTCTCGCCCAGCCGCATGGATTCGAGCGTGGCGTCCAGGATATCGCCGGCAGTGGATTCCTCGCCGCTGGTCGCCGATGAGGTGGGATCGAAGCGCGGTTTTTCCAGAAACATCACCATGACGCTATTCCCCCAGCTCGAAGCCGGCCATGCTGGACGGCGCGGTCTGCGGCGTTTCGGGATCGCCAAGGAATAATTCCGGACGGCGCTTCGACAGGACCGGGCGCAACTGGTGCAGGTCGATCTCGTATATCTCGTCCGGCGCGTCCTGGCGCTTGATCCACTTCTCTTCGCCAGGCGCATCGGGATCGCCGAGGCTGAGCTTGTAGCGGCCATTGCCGGATTGCACGAGAATGGCGCCCTTCACCCGGCCCAGCGCCACCGGCTGGCCATCGCCGCCCGCCGGCACACCAAGCCCCGCCTGCCACAAATCTTGCAGGGTCACCGCCTCGATCACATCGCGCCAGCCATCCTTGGCCACGAATGGTGGCAGGATGATATTGCGCGCCCCGCGCCATGCCGGATCAGCATCCACGACGCCGCCGTAAGTCTTGCCGTCAACCTCGCGTTCGCCCACCACCTCGCGCAAAGCCTGTTGCCAGACGCTGCTATCGAATTCGGTGAGTTGCTGCTTGCGTGCGCGGACTTCATAGATCGCATTGGTGGCGTCGATGATGGCGGTCTCCGTCTTGGGCATGCCAGAAAGTGCAGAGCCAAGCGCCTCGGTCACTGCCTTGCGCGACTCTTTCTTGGGCGGCGCCACGCTCTCAAACCCCGGCTCCTTGCGCAGTTTCAGGCCATCGGCCGCATCGCGCGCGGCGCCGGTCATCCCGGCTTCCGTCACCATGCCGCCGACAATGGCGGCTGTGGGCGAATTCTTGGACAGTTCGGAAAGGATCGCCGGGGCATGCTCACCCGCCGCGCTGGCGATCATTGCCGTGGTGGCGAGCGTCTTCTCCCCGCCTTCCTCGATCGCCGCCGTCAGCGCCTGCTTCTCATCGTCACGCAGATATTTCGGCTCCAGCCCATAGCGCTGGGCGACGATTTCGGCCTGCTTCACCCGCAAGCCAAGAGATGCCTGCGCGGTCTCCGGCGTGGACATATCCACCGGCTGCACGGCAATCATCCCGATGCGATCCGCCCAGCCGAGGGGATCGGATTTCAGCCCCTGGCGCATGTTGGTCAGCAGCTTGTCCGCCATGGCGAGGCGCTTGGTGTCGAAACTGGTTGCCCCGCCCTTGCGCAGCCGCTCGGTTTCGGAGCGCACGAAGACATCAAGTTCCTCGGGTGTCACCCTGCGCGCGTTGTCCTGCCACTTAACGATTTCCTCGGCCTGCATGAAGCTTTGCCGCGTCTCGGCGTCCGCGCCGTCGGCGACACGCTTGCGCAGCGCCTCCATCTGGCCGGGTTTGGGGGCAAAGCCCTGCTCGGCGATGTTCTCGAAGGCGCGGACATCCTGCGCCACCTCGGCGGCTTCCTGCTTCAGCAGGACGCGCGCCGCCGTCGCATGCTTCAGACGGTCTTCAGCTGTGAGATGGCGATAAGGGCCGGAATAGGTGTCGGGAGATGATGCCACGCGCGGACCAGTTGCCGCTTCGCCGCCGCCCAAGCGCGCAACCTTCTCACCCCAGATGCCGATGAAATCCTGGGATGTGACGCTCTCCACCCCATCGGGGAAGCGCTTCTTCATATCATCGGGGATGTTCCCCCAGATCGCCTGCTTGGCCCAGCCAGCGCCCTTCTGGCGCCCCTCGCCGGTCCCCGCCATGTTCTGCCAGGCGGGCGCGTCGGGGCGCGCCATGTGCGACGCATAGCCCGCCTCGCCCTGCTGGTGGACGAGATAGAGATCGAGCGCCGACGGCTGTCTGCCATGCTTCAGTTCGAAGCTTGCCGCCTCCGCCTTCAGTTTTCGCGCCGCCGCGTCGGCATTGGCATCCGCGTCAAAGATGTCGCCTTCGCCGCCATGCTTGCGGAACTCACTCTCGGAAAGTTGGAACAGCCCCTTATAGCTGCCGGTCTGTGCGCCCGGACGGCCGCTGCTCTCGATACGGGCGAATGTCGCCAGCAGGCCAGGATCGACGCCATGCTTCCGCGCGGCGTCGGCGATGGCGGCATTCACGGGCGCGGCGAACGCTCGCACGGGGACGCGCGGCTGGGCAGGCTGCCCCGGCTGCGCGCCGGATACGCCCTTCGACGCCTGTTCCTCGGGCGCATCTTCCGGCCCATATCCCAGATCGCGCAGCACGTCGCGAGCCTTGGTGCGATCCCCCAGCAGCGTCGTGACATGACGCTCTTCGAGATCGTTCAGCCCCTTGCGGCGCAACTCGTCCTTTTCACTCGGCGTCAGCCAGGGATTGGCGGCGACGATCTCCTCATATGAGCTGCGCGCCTTGTCGAGATTGCCGCTTTTGACGAGGATATTGTTCTTGAAATCGTCGATACCGTTGAGGGATGCGCGCTTCTGCTCCGTCCGCGCGAACGTCGCCGCCGGGCGGTAAAGCTGGCGCTCGGTATCGAACAGCTTGGCGTCGTATTTCTGGCGCTGTTCCGGCGACATGCCGTCGAGGAATCCCTTGGCGCGCTCCTTGTAGCCCTGGGACCATGTTTGCGCGAAGTTGCCCGCCTGTCCCGGCTCGACATTGCGCGTTGCATCCTCTAGCCCAAGCTCCTCGTTCCATTTGAATTCCTGGAACTTGCGCTCGGTCTCGTAATCCTCCGCAGCCTGCTGGTGCTTGACAATATCCATGCCAGCTTCGCCAACGCCGGCAATGCTCTTGCCGAGCGCGATCTGGCCCTTGGCCGCGGCGGATGTGTCAACGGTCGCGATGGGACGGCCGGAGCGGGCTGAAGGGACCGGGCCGAGATCGTCGCGTGTCGGAAGTTTTGCCATTTATCCGTTGCTCACTTATAGCCGTAATAGCCGCCGCCGGACGCCTCGGCCGTCTTCCCGTAGGGCTGCGCGAACTTGCTGGCCATGCTGGAAATGCCCCCAAGGATCGTTCCCAGCGCCGCCGAGCGTGCGCCGGACAGCGCGGCCTTGCCTTCCATCCGCCGCCCGGCCGCCTGCGCCTCGATGCCGGCGCGGCGCGAGGTTCCGCCATACATCGACATCTGCTGCTGGACGGTGCCGTATTTCTCGATCTCGTCGGCCAGTGCGAGCGATGTCGGATCGGTCGCTGTGAAGCCGGACGCGGCGGCTTTGGTGGTCAGTTCCGACAGCGCCAGTTCTTTCTTGCGCTGATGCTCGAAGCCCTCACGTTGCGCGGCGGCCTGTTCTTCCTTGGCCTTAATGTCAAGCTGGGCGGCTTCGTAATCGGCGGCAACCTTGGCCTGCTTTCCGGCGGCGATGGTGCCCTGTGCCTGTACGACGCTGCCCATCATGCCGACAACGGCCGAAATCATGGCTAATTCCGCCATTGGTTCAAGCTCTCCAGCGGTGAAGATATTGGGTGCGGGGATCGAGGTGGAAGCCGAGGCTGTCGAGCCAGCGCAGGGCTGTCGGCTCGGATAGATCGGCGTCGGCGTAGATGAATTTGATGCCGTCGCGCCTGGCATCCGCAAGGAAGCGGATTGCGGCACGGGCTATCGTCATTTTATAGGGCCGGGCGTCTTCGGTGAGATCGCAGAAGCCGAGCCAGCGGCCACGGTGGAGGACAACGCCAGCGAGCCCGACAATGCGGCCGTCGAGTTCGCCCACCATCGCGCGGATGGTCGGCTTGTTCGGCATCGGGGAAAAGGCTTCGATGTCCTCGCGGGTGGCGGGGCGGATGGTCAGGCTAGGCGTCTTGCTCATCCATCAAGGCGTTGAGGTGGTCGTGCTCTGGCGACATTTCAGCGTTCTTGATCGCCTCAATCCATTCGTCGGAGAGGTCTTTGGTTAGTCCGACGCGCCGCCGATCAATCTCCTCCCGCGCCTCCTCGCGAAGCAAATCCCGGCACTCCAGCACATTGAGCAGGTCGAGCAGCTTCCTCGGGGTGCGGTCGCGCATCATCGACAACGCGATCTTGTATGCCGCCAAGATGCGCCGCTGATCTTCGGTCATGCGCCGTACATTTCGATTTCAGCGGGGTGGAGGTGATAGAGCCAAAGATCGGCTACCTCATCGCGGATGCCTGTCTTGGCAAACGCCCTGGAACGCCGCTGATACTTCCTCTTCCAATAGGCGTTATCGCCCGCCTTCGCGAACATGGCGCGGCGGCGACGACAGCGACGGCTGAAAGCATCCACCTCACCGCCACAGATCGTGCGGATGTCTGGTCCCTTTCTCATGCACATCATCTCACCCCAATCACCACCGCTTGCGGAAAATGCCTCCGCGCCTCCATCACCCTGGCGAAGGCTTCCGCCTGATCCTTGTCCGTCCATTTCAGGAAATCCCACACCACGCGCTTGTTGGATGCATCAACCGCGCCGAACATCCTGCCGATCTGGGGTGGCGTCAGCGGGGAATGCGCGGCGACATAGGCTTCGAAGGCTGGGCGGTTGAACGACGCTTCTGCCAATTGGCGATCCCGGTTCTGCTCTTTGCAGAACACCCGCACCGGACCTCTAACCAGCTGAGGTACATCTGGCCGAAGCCGATGGCGGGAATCGAACCCGCGACTTCCGATGCGGATGCTCCGCAAAAAGCAGGTGCTGGCGGGCCGGGCGCTACTCCGGCTCCTCGCGGGGATGGAAGTCGAATCCATATCTGCGGCACGTCGTGCGAAGCCGCCGCCTTGAACCATTTAGCCACCCCACGAGGCTATCCATGACGAGTGCGATGGGTATGTCTGCTTTCCACACTGCCGCCAGTCTTGAGGCTCAACCCCTTTCAGAGTGAGCGAACAATCATCCCGAAGGACTCGAACCTTCGCCAGCCCCCGGCTACGGGCCACGCATCCAGGCAGGATGATCCAGGCTACCCGCCGTTTTCCTTGCGCCCTCGCACCCTACTTCCGGCGGAACCGGACACGCGCACCAAAAAGGGTGACAGTTCGGAATGCGAGGGCGACTTTGCTTCATGTGGGCTGACAAGGATTTGGCGAGACGTTCATATACGCAATGTAGTCCCGCCGAGCATTCAGCCCGAATTCGTGCCGCGTATCACGCCCGCGACCGGCTGACGCCTCTCTAACCGAGACGCGGCGATCGCGCAAGCCCGCGCGTTTCGCACTCGGCCAGAGAAGCGTCCCGCCAGTTGCGGTGCGCACGGAGCACCGCTGGAGAACGCCTCGGCGTTGATACTATTGAATGCGAAGGTAAGCTTTGGCTTGTGCCGCAATGGCTTGACCCGCAAGTCGAAGGCATGACCATGCCAACGCGAATAATATGCCTATCGAACCTGAGGCATCAGAAGAGTCGGTTGAATGGCGTTGACTTCTTACTAACTCGCTCAATTCCCAAAGGCGTTCTTTTTGCCCCCGACCCGTCAAAATATACAGACGATTTTCTGATTGTTGAAAATCCACCGATACATATCCGGGGCGGAACAGGCGTGAATTAGCTTCTAAGCTCTGCATGGCTGGTGACTCTATAAAGCTCACACCTTCTCGTTGGTCTGAACCGTCGGCACAGCCGCCAGCACCGTCACCGGCCTTGGCGCTTTCGCCCTGAGATGGATACGGCTGTCCGCTTTCCACAATCCCGGAAACGGCATGGCCGGCTCGTCGAAATGCTCGAAGATCTTGTCGGCGTCCACCACGGCCCCGCCATCGATGACGCGCGGCAGTGGGTCCAGATGGCCGCTGTCGGAGCCGAAGAAAAGCGCATTGTTGTGGGTCTGGTGGAGCACGAAACCGATCTTGTCCGACCGCTTCATCTGCGCCAGCGCGGTGCCCGCTTCCGCCGCATAGGCCAGTTTGGTGGATTTCCAGTCGGCGAGGAACCCCTTGCCGGCCACGGCGTGATGCACGGGAACCGACAGCGTGATGTCGCCGCCGGTGTCCACGGTGTAGACGGTCTGAACGCCGCCGACATCGGGGGAACGGTCAACGCCGGGGATCGAGCCGGTGTCGTCGGACCAGACCACGCAGGATGCGCCGACGAGATGCGCGCCGATGTCAACCAGTGCTGCGGCGCGCCCGGTGTCGGTGTAGCTCTTGGCGCAATCCATGATCCAGGTCAGCCCGGTGTCGCCTGTGCATTCGGACTCCATCGCCCATTTTTCGAGATAGCGCTTCGTCGCGCCGTTGATGGTGCGGCGCACGTGGTAGAACACGGCGTCCTCGGAAAGCCCCGGCAGCACCATGGCCTTTTCCACCGTGCCGCCCGTGCCGGTGTCGGTCTGCCACATCGACCAGCAGATGACTTCTTCCTGCGGCTCATAGGTGAGGATGGCGACGCGGCCATCGCCGAGCACGCAGTGAATCCGGGTGTCGGGCTGGCGCTGCACCGCGATGGAAACGACGCCTGCCGCCAGCAGGTCGGGCACCAGCAGCGTCAGCTCGAACGCCTCGTAATCGCCAAAGCTGGTTCCCTGTCCGCCGGGGCCGACCATGAACACGCGCTGGCGGGACCGCTGCACCATGATGGCGCGGCTGTCCATTTTCACCGCGCGGATATTGGCCGACCCTTGCGTGGCGAAGCCCCGCGCCGAGGAGTTCGCTGGCGTCGGCGGTTCATCCAGCGATGAGGAGGTCAGCGCCAGTTCCGCGCCGGCTGTCCCGATGATCATCCGCAGCAGCGAGACGAGGTAATGGATGTTGTCAACCGGCCCCGATCCCAGCGTGCGGATGATCGGCCCCTTGTCGCCCACGGTGTCCTGATCGAAGCTCTCGTAATCGTCGGCGACCGACAGGAACAGGCTGCCCCCCTGGGCATGACCAAGACGCCCGCTATGCAAGGCGACCGCCGTCGGGAAGCCGCGCGATGTGGACCAGTAGCCTTCCTGCCAATTGTCGGTGGGACCGGTGTCGGAGAAGCGGGAGAGCACCTCGATATCGACATCGGTGTTGGAATTGTAGCCGGTGATGCGGGCGATGCCGGTCACGCCGCCATAATCGTAGCGAACCTTGACGACCGCGACGCCAGACACGTAGTTGGTCATTCGCGCGCGATAATGGGCTTTCACATTGTCGTCGCGATCAACAATCTTGCGGAAGAACGTGCCGGTATCCGACGCGGCCGCCGACGGAAATGAAAAGTTGGTGGGGATCTCCTTGAAGCCGGATTCCGGGCCATCAATAGAGCGCTCGATTTGGATTCTTCCCGACCACGTACCGCTGACATTGAAGGTGATATTGCGGTCCGACGAGCCTGTGTCATCGATAATGTTGAGAGTGTTGCCGGTATCGGTGAGGGTGATGCCTATGACTTCGATCGGATCGGTTTTCGCATCGAGCGCGCCAAGCCGCCATTGCCCGCCCTGTCCCTCATGGAACGCCCGGATCAGCGCGCCGACATGGCCGGGATTGAAATACGGCACGTCCGAATTCAGCGTGGTGTTGCCGGAAAAGTGGCTGACCGACATCTTTGCCTGCGACGAAGCCGTCGGCAGAAACGGCCCGTTGCTTGGCGCATAGTCCACCACCGACCACGACCGTCCCGTCCCGCGCCTCTCGATCTTGGATGTCTGGACGCCATCGCAATCGGCATAGACCACATCGGCGGACTGATCATAGCGGATGTTGGCGAGATCAGCCGCATCCCACGGCGCGGTGATCTCCACTGTGCCGCTGTCGCCGATGGCGATCGAGGACACGATGCGGTTGACGATGGCGTCGGACTGCAAGGTGATGTGGAAATCGCCGCCTGGCGTGAAGGCAAGATTGTGATAGCCGGTGCCGAGCGAAGTCTCCGACACATAGTCGTCATCGCCGGCCGTCGAGCCGACCCGGAATACCACTGGCCCCCGCGCCACGGTAATTGCCAGCGAATGCTCGACGCCCAGATCGCCGGTATCGACCACCACCCGCTTACGCGCACGCGCCAGCGAGCCGATCGCCGAAGCGTTCAGGGTCAGGCCGTTGCTGTCGAATGTGACCTTGGTGTTGGATGCGGTTTCGAACATCTCGATTTCGGAGATGATCAGCTCGATGTCGGACGAGACCGCAGTAACGTGCATCCGCCAATAGCGCCACGGGCCGGGCGTTCCTGTATCCTCCAGCGTGTAGGTGCGTTTTTCGCTCGCCCCCCAGCTGATCTCCGAACCCTGGGTGTCCTCGATCGTCCAGCCATTGCCGGTATCGACATCGTTGCCCTGGAGGGACCAGACGCGCGGAGCACTGTCAGCCTGGCTGCCGGCGATCGATGCGCGGACAGAATAACGGGTGATCGATTTTGGCGAACCGAAATCGACTTTTAACCAGCTTGGCAGCAGATCGACATTATCGGGAGCATTCGCCCATTGCGTGGAAACGTTATCGTCAGCGGTCGTCCATGGGGTGGACCCCGACGAGGCTGTGACCGTGACACCGCTGGTGGTCTCCCCCGTCATCGTCGGGATAGCATCGGTGGCGCTGATCGACGCCGTGCCGCCGGTGGAGGCGTCATTCCATCCAGTGTCGGTGAAGTTGACACTGGCGCCGACGAGCGGACGGCCAAGCAGCGCCAAGGCATGGGCGTCATCGCCAAGCCAGACGCGCATCTTGCCGTGCGTCAGTTCCAACAGCGCGACATCATCGGTCGAGGCGACGAACTCGATGAACTCCGCCCCGGTGTCATTCAGGCTGGAGCCGAAAAACTTCGTGCCCGGCCGGATGGTCATCGCCCCTTGGGTCTTGGGCAGCCAGTTGGTGTACACCTCCGCCGAGAGCCGGGTGCGGTCCAGATCGACGCGGGCAAGCGCCTTGGGCGAGAGCAGCCCGCGGTTGAACGAGAGGAATGGCGTGTTGGTTCTGGCCAATGTGGATTACCCGGTAAACGAGCCGCGATTGCCGCGATCGCCGCGCGCGATACGGCCGCCGCGCGCGAGCGTCCACCCGCCAGGCGGCGGAAAGACCGGCTGCGCCTGATTCATGGCGTCCTGGTTGAGCGCAGCTTTCCGCGCCCGGTCGCGCGCCTTGCCGATGCTCTCCTTCAAGGTCTCGCTCTGGTTGATGCGCTTGACGCAGCGATGCGCCAGTTCCAGTTCGACAAAACGGGTAAATGCCGCGCCCCAGCGGGTCAATTCCAGCCCAAGGCCGGTGTCGTTCGAGACATAGCGGATATAGATCGGCGATGAATCCGCCGACCAGAAGCTGGCGTCGTCGTAATAATGCAGGAGCGGAAAGGAAAAATATTCATCCTGGCTCACACCGATGGTGCGCACCCAGTCGGATGGCTTGGCGAACACCTCGGTAAAACCGAACTCGGGGGTCACGCCGGTATCGGCCTCGGCCTTGATGGTCTCCATGGCGAAGTTCCAGGAGCCAACGGCGAGGCAATCGGCGACGACGCGGTCATAGTTGGCGACAAGCACCCGGCCCGGTTCGATGGCTTCGCCGGTATCGCTGAGCGGCCGCTCGCCGATCTCATTGAGCGCCGCGTTGAACAGGCCGAGTTTGGTTGCCATTTACGCCGCCGCCTTCGTGGTCTTCCTGATCCATTCCGCCGCAAGCTCCCGCGTCGGGAAACTGCCGCCGTCGGCGATCACCTGATTGTCCGACTTGCGGATGATGTCGAAGCCGCGCTTGCCGACATTCCATTTGACATCGAACATGTCGGATTCGAGCGCCGCGCCGCCGGTCCAGGGCAGTCCGGTGGACAGATCGACCGGCCATGCCCGGCCCGTCTTGGGATGGATGGTGGGCCCGATGCACTGCACGATCAGTCCGGTTGCGGTCACCGCGCGAACATAGAGCTTGGCATAGAAGGCGTGATCCTCGGTGCCGCAGTCGATGAACGCCCCGGCGCGGTCGCCCTGGCCGGTGGCGATATTGCGGGCCAGCATGCCGAAGACGTTGCTCCAGTAGCCCGGCTTGAAGACCTCCTCGAAGGGAACGCCGGCCTGCATGACGTGATCGATGCGCACGCGGGCGAATTCCGATCCCTTGAAGGAACCGGGCTTGGCTGTGTGCGGCTGTTCGGCGCGCGCGGGTTTTTCCGCCGGCTTGGCAGCCGTCGTGACATTCGACATGCGATTTTCCTTGATTGATGATGGGGGCTGAGGGCGGCCACAAGGACCGCCCCCCCCTTTGGATGAGTGCTTAGCCCGTGTCGCCGATGAGGGTTCCCGGACCAGTCGTGCCCTGCGTCGCGCCGGTATCTTGCACCGGAGCAAATGCAGCGGACCTGATGACCCTCGTCGTGCCGGCTAGTCCGCCGGCGAAGATCAGGTCGCCGCTATCGACGCCCATATCGCCGGCATTCGCAAAGAACCCGGCAACATCGAGAACCGAACCCGTGTCGGTGTAGCTCCAGACTTTGCCGCCGGTGATGCCCTGCGAGATGAGCTTCAGCTTATCCTTGGAATAAGTAGCCATGTTTCAGCCCTCCTTAGATGGCCGAAGCGTCATGCAGGAACTGCACGATGCCCGACTGTTGCAGGAGCTTGGCCCCGGTGAAGGACGATGCGCGAGCATAGGAATAATCCTGCTCGTCATTGTAGCCGATGGCCGTATTCAGGCCCTCGCCGCTGTCGAAGGCGCTTCCCATCGCATCCTGATGATAGAAGGCGCATTTCTCCGAAGCCGTCCCGACGCCGGTGAGGTTCGGGTGGAAGATGCAGTTGAACCCGGCCCAGCGGCGCACGCGGCGCGTGGGGCCGGTCAGCGGCTTGATCTCCACATAATCCGAGGAGTTGAACTCCGGGATCTGCATCAGATAGCCGCGCACCGCCGGTGTGAGCACCGCCCACATCTTGTCTTCCTCCTCGACGGGAACCTCGTTCTCGCCGAGCGTGGTCGAAGCCTTGGCGAAGATCGAAAGACCCGCCGTGGTGGCGCCGCCAAGATTGCTGGTGGCCGTATCGAGCTGCGCGATGATATCGGCATCGATGCGGCGGTTGAGGACTTTCTTCGTCGTCTCCTGCATCAGGCGACGCTGGTCGCCCTGGGACTGGAAGATGTTGAAGCGAGTTTTACGGACGAGATCATGCCACTCCGTAAGTGTCGCGGTCGCCTGCGTCATATCGTCGGCGCGTGCCGGGATAAGGCCGTTAATACCGCGTGTATTCGCAGTCGCGCCGCCGGAACCGGCCACGAGGAACGTGGCCTGATTGCCTTTGATGACTGCTTCGGTGACGGTAGTCTGGCGCAGCCAGGACATACCCTCTTCAAACGTAGCGACAATTTCTTGCCGATACTGAATTTGAGCTGCAGATTCTGCCATTGAGGCACCTCCGAATACTTGGAAGATGCCGTCCGCTCCGGTTGTCTCCTTCCGATCAAGTCGCGGGTTGTCCTGCCCCTAAAAGCAGGCGCCGCTTCTCATCCAGGAGCGCGTCGTGACGGTGGATGGGTGATCGCCTCCCCGGCGCCGCTTTCGCGGGTTGTCCGGTCGTGGCAATCGCTATCGCGGGCGTGGCATTTGCCGCCGCCGCGTCGATTCCGTGGTGGCGCCCAGCTAAAATCTCGGGCGCAAGAATAGGGGTACAAGGAGCTTCGAGGAAAACCCAACACTCCGGCCTGCTGGCGCGGGCGTCGCGGGCGGTTGAGACTCGAAGAATTCCTCAGCGATCAGCGCCGATGCATCGACGGTCTGATCGCGAACGAAATGCCGCCAGTTCAGCCGGGACGACGCCATGCGCCTGGCGATGCTGGACATGCCTAGCCGTTATAGATCATCAGTTCCAGATCCGGCAGCCCGCTGGAGGTGCTGTCGGCCGAAACCAGTGCGCACAGCGCGCTGTCGGCGAAAACCTGCGGCAAACCAAGCCGGAGCGCGTCGAACACGTCGCCGTCATTAATCGACCGCACCCGCATCTCCGCCAGCGGGCGCAGCACCAGCACATTGAACGTTCCCGCGCTCGCGACGCTTCCCGCAACGTTCGTCACCACCTGGATACCGCTGTCGCCAGCGGCGAAAGGCAGTTGCCAGCAGCGCCCGACCGTCGGCGCGGCGCCAATGCCGGTCGCGCCGGTTGTCGCGCCTGTGTTGCCGTCCTGGTCAGTATAAGTGACGTTCACCGCCAGATTGCCCGTCGCGGCAGTCACGGTCTCAACCCATAATTCCGTCTGTTTATAATCCGTGCCGGGAAGCCTGCCCGCATAAGAAGGCTGCGAAGCCAACGCCGTATTGGCGTTGAAAGCATAGGCGCCAGCCTTGAACAGCATGTCGAACAGCCGGATGCGGCAGGCGACGTTGCTGGCGAAGGAAAGATTGCCGAGATAGCCGGTGGAGCCGCCGCCAAAGGCGTTGATGACCGGACAGCCATTCGTTGCGTCGGTTGGAACAACGCCAGCCGCCGTGCTGGAACCGGCCAGTGTTCCGGCGCCGGGGTCTCCGGCAATGTCAAAAAGTGAAAACCAGCCCGCCGCCACCGTGGTGCGCGTGGCGGTTTTCATCCAGCTTAGCTTCTGCTTGGGTGCGCCAATAAGGCCGTCGAGGGTCGTGATCGCCATTGGATGCCGGGTAAGATTTCGCCTTAAAAGGCTTCTGTCTGCATAAATCCGTAACATCCCCACTTAATCATATGTCAAGTGGATAAGCGAATAGCGCCTTTCGATATCGAACCGGCCATTGGCGATAAAACGGTCGCGTTCCACGGCGCGGTTAGCCGCGCGCCCGAATCTTTTCGCGGGCCGTGATCAGCTCGCGGTAGCGGGCTTGGGCCGCCTCGTCCTTGAAATATTTCTGGCGATCGTCGCGCATGCGCTGCTCGATGGCCTTGATCTCGGCATCAATCGACATGCCGCTTTGGTTGCCGTCCTCCACGACGGTCGCCGCCGGATTGACCTCCTGGGCGAGACCGACGAGAAAACGCACCATGTCGGGATCATTGCCGATCATCTTGCCATCGGCTGTGCGCCCGCCCATCAACCTGGCGTAAAGCGAACCTTCATTCTTGATGTCGGTGCCGCCGGGAGCGATGGCGAACAGCGAGGCGATGCCGTTGGTCTTGCGCTTGAAGGCGGGGCCGTATTCGTCCTTGAGCGCGCGCTCGGCCTCACGGCGGAATTCATCGTCCGCCTCGTCCATCGCGGCGGCCTGCTCCTCCAGCCCGGAGAAATACCAATTGGTCGCCTTATTCACGAATTCCTGGGCGGTTGTCGCGCCATGAACAGCTTGCAGGAAGCCGCCAAGCACCGGCTTGTCCGCCTCGCCGAGGACAGCGCCGTTCTCCAGCTTGATCTCCGTGAGCATTTCTTCCGGCTTTTCCGTCCAGCCAAGCGCTTTCTGATATTCCTTGACCTCTTCCGGCTTGGCGTCCTTGCCGGGTTTCTTGATCAGCCCGCCGGAAGTGAGCTTGCCCTCGACCTCGCGGTACATGCCGTAAACGCCGGCCGGATCAGCGATGCGCTCCAGGCGCTTGAGTTCGCGGGCATAGGCTTTCTTGTCGCCAGCCGCGATCTGCTCGGCGAGCTTCTCGCGCCAGTTCTCCGGCCAATAGGGCTTGGCCTTTTCGTCCTTCGCCTTGTCCTCGGCCTCGCTGTCCGCGCCCGTGGCGAGCGTCTGCTTGCCGTCCTTGGCTGGTTCAGCCTTCTCGCCGCCGGCAGCCAGTGGCGGCTCGGCTTTGGCGCCTTCCGCCGGGGCGGCTTTCTCGGCTGGCTTATCGGTGACCTTATCGCCGCCGCCTTCGCCGCCATCATCGGCGGGGGTATCGCCCAGCGCGGCGAGGTCGCCCTCGGAAAAGTCCTGCTTGCTATCCTCGATCGGTGGCATTACTTGCTCTCGCCGTCTTTCTTGATGGCCTGCATGGCCTTCATTTTCTCATCGCGGCACTTCATCGCGGCGGTGAAGCGCGCCTTGTCCTTTTTGATGGCATCGGCCGCGAGCAGCATGTGCAGATCGCTCTCGGCCATCATCTTCTTTTCATCGGGCATGCTGCCGTAAGCTCCGGCCATGGCGGTGTTCATCCTCTGAAGTTGGCGTATTGCTGGTTGAACGCGATAGCGTCAGCCTCGCTTCGGATGCCCCGGATGCGCTCGATCAGAGCGGTACAATCCATGTACGCAGGCAGGCGTTGCAAGATGTGGATGTCGTAGGGACATTCGCGTAAAGCCGCACGGAGCGGCGTCGGAAGCACGTCATAGGCGGCATAGAAGCAGCGCCGCGCATGCGCCTCGGCTTCCTGCCCATCCAGCGGCACCAGGGAATATCTGGCTCGCATCACCCTTTGTCCTTGTCGAAAATTGCGGGCTTGACGGTCATCATTTTCACGATGGCGAGACCGACGGAGCGCCGGCCCAGCATGTAATCGCGCACATCGGGCTGGCCGGGCCGGAACGGCTCGTCATAGGTCGCCGCCGCCGTGTTGATGATCCAGTCGAGCGCGCGCTTCACCTCCGCCGGGGATGGCGGCTGAAGCGGTTCGCCGGGTTCCGGCGGGGTCTCGGCGGCCTTGGCGTAAAGGGCGAGCGCTTGAATGGCGCGGATGTCGGATGGCGTGTAGAGCGGCGGATGCCAGGCTTCGTGCTTTGCCATTCAGCTGGTCACGCTGCCTGCTGCGGCTGCATGCCAGCGCCAGCATTGGCCAGCGCGTCGATGCCCTGGCCAGCCTGCTGCGCGGTTGCCCCGGCGGCTGCCACCTGCTGCATCATCTGTGCCGCTTCCTGCTCCTCGGCGACCTGGGCGCGCTTCTCGTCCACCGCCTCTTTCGGCTTGAACCATTTGGCCTTCCAGCCGGCGGCGCGCATCGCGTCGCGGGTGGCCTCGGTCAAATCCACATTCTCCATCTGCGCGGGGTCGATCTGCGCGGCAGGCATCACGATGCGCGTCATGATATCGACATAGGTGTCGGCCTCGTTCTGCTCCTGCAACTCATCAAGTGGCGAGCGGAACTTGAACTTGATATCGCGGCCCTGGAGGCTTTCCGGCATCTGGTCGAGCGGGAAGACGCCGTGCTCGGTGAGCAGTTGGAACACACCCTCGCACAGCGGATAGTTGCGCTCCTGTTGGATCGGCTTGGTGAGCGGGGCGGCGGCGCGGATATGTTCCTGGATGATGCGGCGGACTTCCGTCGCCGTCATGGCGCGGCCGGTCTCGGGCAGCTTGATCTTGTCGAGGAAGAAGCCCCGGCTGACATCATCCTTGAGCGCCGCGGCCAGTTCCATGCCGATGGGAAAGCCGCCGCGATCCTTGGTGATCGGGCGCAATACTTCGCCGAGACGCTCGTCATATTCCATGTCGGCGGTGGTGACGCCGCCTGGATAAAGCGCGATATCGCCGCGGATCGCCTCGGTGATCGCCACCATCGGCGGGTTGACATAGTTCTCACCCGCCTCGCGCAGCGTGCGCATCATCACCTGCATGGTGCGCGCGTCTGGCAGCAAAAGCTGGGTCGCCATGGAGACGCCGTAAGGCGAACCGGACACCCGCATCCAGCGCGAGATCACATAGGGGAAAGCGTTCAGCCCGGTCTCTTCCAGGACGGTTTCGCTCTCGCGCTCGACGAACAGCGACACGAACGGGAACTGCTTGCCGCCCTTGGATTTGTAGTCGTAGATCCGGCTGGGCAGCACGACATGGCGGCAGTGAAAGCGCTTCTCCGGGTCTTCCTCGCAGGCCCGGATGACGTCCTTGCTGACCTTGTCGCGGAAATGGTGCTTCAACTGCCGTGCGCTGGGGTTCCAGTTGCGATGATTGCAGTCGATGACGTTCTCGCCATTCTCGCTCCAGGCGTTGTCGCGGAGGTGGAAATTGCGGAACAGCAAGCCATCGCCTGCGAAATTGGTCCCGAAATGCAGCACACCATTGCCGAAGGCGGCATAATCGTGGTCGGTCTGCCCCTCGGCGGTCACCAGTTGCGCGGCCGGGTCGCTCATCGCCCGCCACTGGATATTGGTCAGATGCTCCAGGAACGGGCGCTCGGCATCGCCGCTGTCCAGGTCCTCGTCATCGACATGGATGGACAGGAACTTGTCCGGGCGCAGCAGCTCCGAGAGCATGTTGGCCAGCTCGCGCTTGGCCAGCACCGGATAGGAGGAGAACAGGTGGTCGGCGAACTCCTCGCCCTCATTGCGCTTGGTGGTGAAATCGGCGCGCTCGGGGTAGAAGTTCAGCGCGATCTCCTGCCACAGGCTGTCCACCTGCATTTTCTGGCTGAAGGCCGCATCACCGATGCGGATTACCTCACGCGCGCGGGTGTCCATGAACTGATTATGCCCCCAGCTTCTGGCCGGATGATCCCGTCGTGGCGCGCATCTGATCGGTGAGAATGGTGGAGAGCCGCCCCTGGCGCATCAGCGAGGCCGCGCGGGTGCGCTGGGCCGCCTGCTGGACGGCGGGATCGGTTTCAACCGGCATGCGGACAGGCTTTGGCGCCTCGGGCTTTTCCACCTTCGGCTGCTTGAACAGGCCACCCATGTCATCTTCCTCTTCGTTTGGCGTTGGCGTAGGCGAGAACCACTTTTGGCGGGGAACGCCGCAGCCCGGACTGGCGAAGTACCGCCCTGTCTCCAGGCTCCAGGCACATGACGACGGACTCACCGCGGTCCGGCGAGCGCCCCAGGCGCTTCTTGATGTCTTCCTTCGGCTCGATCTTGATGCCCTGGGCGCCGCTCATGCGGACGGGCTCCCAGATGAAGGAAGCGAGGTCGGCTTTCAGTTCGGAGTCGCTGGGGTCGAGCGCAATGACCGAGCCGCCTTCCTGGTTCGGGTCGAGCGCCTCGCGGAATTTCCAGATCGTTGCAGCGCGCTTGTTGAAGAAGCCCAGCCGGCCATCGCGCGTTTTGGCCGATGACGGGTTCAAACCCATATAGGTCACGACGATGATGCCGTTGTCGTTCAGCGCGATTGCGGCGTCGCCGCCCCAGCCGCCGCCCATGTCGACCACCACCGGGCAATTGTCGCGGCGAAGCCTGACAATGGCCCCCGCGGTCAGCCGGCCATCGGGGTCGACCTCTTTTTTCACATCGAGCGGCGCGTACCAGCCGCCATAGCGACAGGCAATGACACGCTTGTCGCCGCCGCCAGGAGCCACGTCGACGGCCATTGCCGTCATGGCGCAGCCTTCGGGCGGGCGCGGCGTCCAGCGGGCTTGTGCCGCCTCGATCCAGGCCGTGGGTATGACCTGATAGTCGCCGTCCTTCAGGCCGACGGTGAAGTCGCCGCCGCGATAGACGCGCCGCAACTCCTCGGGCAGGCTTTCCAGCCGGTCGCCGTAATCGGTCTCGGCGAGGTCGGGATTGTCTTCCAGCCGGGAGCGGATGAAGGTCCGCGACGTTGCGCGCACCATCTTGCCCCGCACCTCATGCGGGCCGGGGCCGTCGAATTCGACATCGACATCGCCGACGCGGATATACCAGCGCAGTTCGCCGTCCTTGGCCGGGTTTGGGTGCTTGGGATCCAGCCAGGCGGCCCAGCGCTTGACGATCCACTGGCCTTCCGCCGTGGTCGGGCCATTGGTTGCGCCGACGACGCGGCAGCGCTGTTTCGGATCGACTGAGCGGTTCCAGGTGTTGATGAAGACATACTGGCTTTCGAGAAAGTCGGCCAGTTCGTCATAGCCGATGAAGTCCCGCGCCTTGCCCTTGTAGCGCTGCTTATCCTTCTCCATCTCGCAGCCGCGAAACTCGATGAGCCTGTTGCCCTCGCCGCGCCATGTCGGCGGCTGGCGGGTGTAGCCATCGTCGTGGCCCATGATTTCCACGAGACGGTCGCCGAGTTCGGAGGCGTCCATATTGATGCGGCGCAGCAGGCGCGAGCGCTTGTGCTCGTTCTTGGCAAGGCCGATCAGCAAGTCGCTTTTGCCGCCGCCAGCTTCTCCGCCGAATAGGAGTTCGTCGGCTTCGCAGTAATAGGCCTTGGTTTGGGGCCCTGGGTTCGGCTGCCATTTGCCGAGCCGCTGCTGCACGGCCGGTAGCTGGGCGATGGCGGCAAGTTTCTCCGCAGGCAATCCCTCGATCAGGCGCTCAAGCGCCTGGAGGTCGGCGAGGGTGGCTGTCATTCAGCGAAGAGCGTCAGAGACGGCTCACTTCACGCACCAATGGAAGTGCGGGCGTATAAAAATGCCACGGCGCAAATAACGCCAGGGCCAACGGAAGGCGAACATCATGGAATGCTTCCACGGGAACAAGCCGTTAATCCCGCGCTCGCTGCCCATGCCGCCCCAGCTCAGGCGGAAGGCGTAATTGTCGTGCTCATCGTCATACCCGATGAAAAATGACCACGTGTTTCCCTTAAGGCGCATTTTGGACCTCTATCGATAACTCTTTCCAGTCCCGGCACAGCCGCTCCAGATCGTCATGGCCCATGCCATTGGCGACGAACCAGTCATAGCCCCAGGCTGGAGCCCATGCGTGGCGGTGTTCCAGCTTCACCGGGATGTCGGCGATCCCCAGCGCCAGCGCGCAGGCGACGCGGTGGCTGCCGTCCAGCAGTTCGCCAAGCGGATCAATGGGGACGGCCCCATTCGGATGGAAGCCATCGTCGCGCATTCGCTCAAAGAGCGCTTTCGCAAACCATACGTAATGATTGAGCGTGGTCTTCCATTGGTCCGTCGGCAACCCCGCCCGCATCCTTGCGCCCGAACGCTTCTCGATATGCCAGCGGTAAACGCGCTCGGCGTCCGGATCATCCCCACCAAGGAGGTGGAGAAAGAAGCGGCGCTTCACCGCCAAATCCCAGCGCCGTTCGGTCACAAGGCGGATTGTCGGCGAAAGCGACAAGCTGGGCGCGGGCATCATCTGGGGTTTGGGACTGAACATCGACTTCCAGGATGGGGACGCCTCGTTCATGCAGGACCTCCTTGGCGATACGGATCGGTTCGCGCATCAGCGGCACCATGAATGCCCGGTCTTCATGCGCGGTCGCGGCGACCTGTTTCCTGGCATTGTTGCGGGCGATGATGGTGGCGTCGTCGGCTTCGAGAAACGCCACACCGATGGAGACCGGCATCAGCCAGAAGAACCGGCGGATGAGGTTGACATCGGCGCCCATCTGATTGAGACGCCAGCCAAAGCCGAGGCCGCGTTGGACGAGGCCGGTCTGGGTGTAGGGCGGCACGTCCGCCATTTCGATGATGCCATCAGGGCACTTCGTATAGGTCGCGTCACCCATCCGCGCCACGGTTGCCATCTTGCGCACCGAGCGGTTGTTCATCCGCACGGCTGGCACGAAGGACCAATGCCCCCGGATCAAGCCGAACAGCGTGGTCATCTCATCCAGGAACGGTTGCCATGATGAGGGAGGCAGCTTGCCGTCCCAGTCGATGGCTTTGTGATGCCAGATTACGTCACAAACCGTGCTCTTCCCAGCCCCCGGCGGGCCAGCGACATCAAGCCAATTCATACGACCGACTCCATAGCGCGGAGAATATCGGCCGCGAATAGTCGCAACGCCAAATGCCCGTCTATCGTGACGTAATCGTCCTCAGCGCCGGCATTCTTCCGCTCGGAAACATATGGCCCGTTCTCAGCATCGCTGTGCTGCTTCAGAATGCGGTAAAGTTGATCGGCCAATTCATCGATGCTCACCGCCGATACTCCGCGATCCAAGGGTTCGCCGCCGCAATCGCGGCATCCCATGGCTTTCCCTCGGACCCCGGAAAGGTCACAACCCGCGCATTCTCCGGCAGCGTGCCGCTCACCCCAGACCCCGGCGTGTCTTCCCGCGCCAGCCGGTAGACGCCATCGGAGCCGTCCCAATACGGCACATTCGGCCCGAGCTTATCCGACAGCAGCCATTGATCGTCGCGATAGCGCGGGGCTTTGGGGTCGAACTCTTCCCAGATATGCGTCAGCGTTCCCGTGCGATGCAGCAGCATCGAGGTGTTGTAATAGGGCCGTCCCGCTTTTGCCGGAGCATCCCAGGGGATGCGGGCAGGATTGCGCCACATCACGATGTCGGAGGTGCGTGAGACGATGCTGTCCAGCCCGCCGACGATGACGGTATCGAGATCGAGTTGCAGCACCAGTTCGCCGATGGTCTCCCGCGCGGCGGGACTGAAGGTCATCAACCGGACGAAGCAGGTGCCCGGAACGTGCGTGGTTTTGTCGATCGGCACCGCGCGGATGTGCTCATCATCGGCGAAGAACTCCGGCCGGTCGGTGATCACCGCGAAGTCGTGCGGCTGGCCCATATAGCGCGCCACCATCCGTTGCAGCAGGCGGACATCATCGGGGCCATATTGATGTTTGGCGTTGAATTTGGACGGGTTCTCGTCCGTCCAGAAATAGGTGGCAACGGTGAGAGTCATGCGGCGCTCCTGCGTTGCTCAACAATAACCTTCGGCAGCACGGCCGCACCCGTCATGCTCGGAACGACATGAACCGGGAGCCCATGATACTGGGCGCGATAGCCGTTCTGTCCGCAATAGAAGGACGAGGCCGGGACGCACAAGCCTTCGAGAACGGCATATCCCGCATGATCTCGGAGAAATCCTTGGCTCCGACAACGATGCAATAGTCATTGGGATCGCGGCCTTGGTCCAGAACGGTGCAAATGCCCTTCTTGACCAAATCGGTGACCACACCCTGTTCCACTTCGCCGTAGCGGTAGATGGTTTCCGTATACTGAAATGCCTCTACGGCCTTCAAACGGTGAAGGATGCGCCAGCACAATGCTGCGACTTTATCGCGCCACCAGCCCGCAGACTTGGCCTTCATCCGCCACCCTTCCGGGCGTCTCCACACTTCGGCAGGCGTATAGCTGACGAGATCCAGGCGCATCATACCGGTTCAGCCATGAGAATCCGGTAATCCAAATCAACGCCAGCGTCATTGCGCACGATCGCCCAACCATCCAGCGCCGCCTCGAACAACTCCACCGTCCGGGCGTGTTGATGGTTCGCCACCCGCGCCGTCCAGATGATCCGCTGGCACGCGACGCGCTGCATTTCCCGGATCATCGTCTGGCAGTCCTGCGGCGACAGCCAGCGGGTTATTCTGCAATTTATGGCGACATCGATCGACTTGTCCGGCAACCCGGTGTTGCGCACGTCGCCCTGGCGCAGTTCGCCCACGGCGTTCGCCGCGATCGGTGCGATCTTCGCCTCGGTCTGTTTGAGCATATCGAGCGACAGGTCCATACCGAGGATATGGAAGCCTTTCTCCACATAGAACGGCAGGAAGCGCCCGGTGCCCACGGGGCAATCCAAGACGACGGTTCCCTCGGGCAGGTCATCCAGCATGCCGGTGATGATCTGCTGCTCGATCACCCATTTGGGTGACTGCTCGCGCTTGGCGTCATAGCCGGTGGCGATCTGCCCGTGATATTTGCCCGCGCCCTGGGCTTGGGGCTGTTGCGGCTGCGCGGGGGGCAGGTATTCCATCAGGGGGTTGTTCATGTGGTGGATGTGACCTCTCTAACAACAAGGCGGCCGTTGCCGGAGCGCGGCCCCGAACCCAAGCCACGGTGCTTAGCTGAACACTTCTTCGAACAGAAGACAGAGCCGGCGTGTTTCATATGACGCTCTGCGGCGGCTGCGATTACATTTTCCACACTCAATGCCAGGAGAATTGGAGGCAGGCTAATGAGTGGCTTTCAACGCACTATTCCGGATAACCCCTTTTCTGATGCGTCGGCTAGCAAACCCGGCCCGCCGGGGTCGTTATCACGGATAGCGATGATCGCGGCTTGGATGGCGGTGCTCTGAACCC
>Ga0209521_10000941_pt1 | contig 23222 bp, 16 predicted proteins | sample Rifsed19ft4_FD_184016 | JGI IMG/M metagenome (GOLD analysis project Ga0209521, IMG submission 184016) | Soil microbial communities from Rifle, Colorado, USA - sediment 19ft 4 (version 2) | ecosystem: Environmental > Terrestrial > Deep subsurface > Rock core/Sediment | place: Rifle, Colorado...
AAACCCTACATAGCCATCAATTGCGCTGCCATACAGAGCACCGTTCTCGAGTCAGAACTATTCGGTTACGAAGCCGGCGCATTCACCAGCGCAGAAAAACGTAAACATGGACTGATGGAAGTGGCGGATGGCGGCGTCCTATTCCTGGATGAAATTTCCTCGATGCCGCTGGATATGCAGGCCAAGTTGCTGCGGGCGATCGAAGAGAGCGCCTTCCGACGTGTTGGCGGCACCACCTTAATCAAAGTCGACGTTCAGATTATCGCGGCCAGCAACCGTAATCTCAAAGATATGATCGCTGCTAACGATTTCCGCTCGGACCTGTATTACCGCCTCAAAGTGGTCGATCTCCATTTGCCTCCCCTGAAGGAACGGAGCGAGGATATTCCGGAACTGGTTGGCTTCTTTCTGCGCGACCGCAACCGGAAAATGGGGCAGAATGTGGAGAATGTATCCCCGCGTGCCATGGAAGCTTTAATGCGGTACAACTGGCCGGGAAATATCCGTGAATTGAGTCATGCCATTGAGCATGCCATTTTGTTCAGCGACGGACAGACCATTGACTTGCCGGACCTGCCAGCCGATATAGTAAATAAATGCTAACCAGATAAATCGTTCTGGCACGCTACTTGCATCATTCCCATCAGACAGAGATCTGGAGGATGGGAATGAACATTTTAAATTTGACTACAACCGAGTTTTTCCTGATTTTAGCTGGCTCCCTGCTCATTTTGGGTGTCCTTTTGCTCATCATCGGGGTCGTTGTTCTGATCTCACGAGTGTTGGGCGGCGACTTGCGCAAAATTGCTGAGCAGACAGCCACCCTGGCACAAAAAGGGATCGCGGAGGAAGTAGCCGGACTGGTGGGTAATGCGTCCACCCTGGTCGAATCCTTAAATGGTTTGATCAAATCGGCTGCCGGCATTGGCGTGTTCCTGATCCTGATCGGGATGGTGCTGTTGGCTGCTTCCTACGGCCTGGCGCTTCAAATCCGCTAGTCAGCGCCTATTTCATCCGCCCTTTAGTGAACAGGAGCAACCATGCAACCTGCTGAAATTTTGATTGAACTCAGGCGGGTTTTATCTCCAGCAGATGCGCCAGGCGTTCTGGCCGCATTGACCGAAGACAAGTTGGTGTGGGAATCGCTGCAACAGCCGGAATTCCTGCATTCGATTTTAGCGGAAGATAGCACCCTGCCTTCCTCCTGGAGTCCAGCCAGCCTGGCATTGCGCCCGCTGGGGAACCGGGTGAATTTCGCCGACTTAACCGCAGAACACCTACCCGGCATCGAAGTCTCGCTGCGCAAGCAGGCTTTGGAGATCCTGGAGAATACCCTGCGAAATGGTCAGCCGGCAGACAGCGTGTCTCAGGCAGGAATGCAGGCATTGGCTCTGCGTGAACGCCGGCGGAAAACCCAATCCTGGCGCGGCTTTTTAGGCGAAATATCCTCGGTGCAAGGTAAAACAATGAGCGGGTTAGTGGCGTTGTGGCAGACTCCATTAGCTTGCCTGTACGGCATAATCCCGGACAAATGGGATTTTCTAGAATCCCTGCTGCCGCAGGACGGCATGCATCCGGCTATCGAGTGGATCAGCCACATTATTCTGAGCAACCCGCTGGATACCCAGATCCAGGTCAAATTATTCCACGATTTGATGAGTCAACTGGTGGTCGAGTACCAGGTGGAATGGCTGCGATACCTTAATAGTAAAGGCCGCTTCGCACTGACTGCTGGTATCGCGGACAAATTGCTCGTTACCAATCAAGACTTTTTGGCAGCCCTGGAAGCTAATTTTGTCCTGGATCATGCTGAATGGGTGACCACTTCCCGCAAAGTGCTGGACAACCAGCTGGCAGCCACCCTATACCAGGTGGCAGGCCGACCGCTGCAAGCCGGGATTTATCTGGATAAGACCCGCAAGATCCTGCAGCACTGGCTGGTAGGTTCGACACTGCAAATGGCCAATGTTATCGACCATGAAGGCAAGTTGAACGACTCGGTTTATTCGGAATGTGCTGATTTGATGGCTCAAATTCCGGTTTCGCCTCAGTTGATGAATGAGGCATTGTTCATCGGCGGCAACGGCATTATTAATTCCCGCATTTTCAATCTTCCCGCCGCCAATCATCCGGCGGTGGCGAAATTTATTCAATCCGGATCGAATATCAACCCGGGTGTCCAAAAGGAATTTAAAGAAGAATCCCAAAAAGCGGTTGAGGGCTGGATCAACGAAATCGATCGGAATCCGGAATCGCTCAAAGGTCAGTTTGTCTATGACTGGAACCCCCGAACGCTGCTCGAATCGCTGGTCAAACAGGGATTACCTGCGCAAGCCGTCCAAACCGCGGAAAAATTCCTGGCAGTCCGTTCCGAGGATGTTGAACTGCTCGATTGGTTGGCAGATGCCACACATCACCTGGGGGATGACGAAAAAGCGGTAAATTACCGGCTTCGAGCCATTCTGCTTCGCCCAGATGCGCCGGAACACCTGCGCAAGCTGGCAGAGGTGTGGGAGGACCGCGAAGAATGGTCGTCTGCATTGGAAGAGCGCCAGAAAGTCGTCCAATTGACCGATTCTTCGTCGGTTAATGATGAATTATCCCTGGCTAATTGTGCCATCAGCGCCGGAGATTTTGCTCTGGCTAATTCGGTATGTGAAAAAATTCTTGCCGGCGATCCCGATCATGGGATGGCTTTTACCCTGCTGGGGAAATCCGCCATGGCGCAAGGGGACTTGAATACCGGCATCGAGCATTTATCCAAAGCCATCGTGCTCATCCCCGAAGACTACATGCCCTGGTTCGAACTGGCTGAAGCCTACCGGCGTAACGGCGATTCACAAAAAATGCTGGAAACGCTGCGGACCGCAGTACTGACCGCGCCTGACTCGGCAGAATTGCACTATGCCTTAGGCAAGGCGTACCTGGATAACAGCCAAATGTCGGATGCGCTGCCGTTCCTGCGCCAATCTGCCCGTTTGGCGCCAGAATCTGTACAAATCGCGCTGGAATTGGCAGAGGCGCTGATCACGCTGGGTTACAAACAGGAAGCACTGGCTGTAGTTGAAAAAGCGCGCGTACGTTGGCGGGTTCACGAAGGTCTGGCTTTCCTGCATGCCAAATTACTGCTCAAAGAAGGTGCGGTTGAGGAGGGGTTGGCAGTGCTGGAGATTGCGCTGCAATCGGAAAACCCCAAAGCCGAGTGGTATCTGTTATTTGCCAAAACATTAGTTGGCAATACGGAAGCCTACCTGGCGGGAGAACAGATCGTTAGCGATCCTACCCGTTTACCTAAAGCCCTCACTGCGCTGGAAAAAGCCGTCACATTACAACCACAATATTTCGAAGCACAACTCCTGGCTGCCGAGGTCCAATTGCTGCGCGGAGATTCTGAACAGGCATTCGGTGCGTATAGTCAATTAATTGAGTCGCCGGAAGCAGTACAGGAAACTTGGTACTGGCGGACGCAGGCAGGATTGGGGCGGTCAGCGCTGAACCTTGGACAGATCGAAACCGCACTGGCGTCATTGGAAAATGCAGTCACAGCCAATCCCGAGTCGATTGGGTTGAATCGCTGCCTGGCGGAAGCATTTGCTGGCGGAAATCTAGCCGAAGCCGCGGCTGGCGTGGCTGAACAAGCCCTGGCGCTGGCACCCAATGAGGTATCAAATCTGACCTGGTACGCCGGTTTGATGGTGCGGATCAACCAACTTGGCAAGGCAGTGGATGCCCTAAGATCCGCGGTGGATTTCCAGCCTGAGTCGGTGGATCTGCGCCTGTCATTGGCGGAAAGTTTACTGGCGAACAATGAATTGGATGGCTGCCGCGAACAGTTGACCAGAGTTGTTGAAAACGGCTCGGTAACAGTCGAACAGTTGCAACGTACCGCACACACATTCCTGCGCATGGGCGAGCCGCTCAACGCACTCTCCACCCTGGAGAAAGCCATGGAAGTCAGCGGCGAACCGGATGCACGGTTGCTGTTCGAGCTGGCGGTACTGCACCGCAACGCCAATAAATTTGACCAATCGCTGGAATTGGCGCAGCGCGCCATCCGAGCCAACCCGAACGAGGCCGCATATTTTGTCTTCCTGGCGGATTTGCAGGATCAATTGAACCGCAGCCAGGCTGCCCTGGTTTCTCTCGAGCAAGCTCTGGCGCTCAGCAACCAAGGAACGGTAGGTTTGGTAGGAAAATCACAAACGGCACACGAGTTCTTTGCGGTCGAAGCGTCGTTGGTGGAGATTCACCGACGCATGACGCGATTGCAACAGAAAACCGGGAATTTACCCGAAGCTCTATCCCATGCTGAAAAAGCCGTCGAATTACAGGCAGATCGCGCTGAATACCGTTTTACCGCCGCTGAATTGGCTGCCAAATTGCTGCAAGACGAACGGGCTCAGTCACTGGCAGCGGTTGAAACCGAAGTTGAGGAACCGTATGAAGTAAACCCATGGATCGGCGGTTTATACAGCCTGAAGGCTGAATACGCGCTGGAGCAGGGTGAAACCAACCTGGCCAGCTCAATGGTGGACAAAGGGAAGCAATTTGACCCTGATCAAGCCCGCCTGTCGGCTGCCGAAGTCCGGATATTAACCCGCAATGGCGAACTTGAAGCCGCAGAAGAACTGTATGCCCAACTTTGGAATCGAGTCAGCACCGGATTGAAAGGAAAATCCATCCGTGCTGATAGCGACAGCCAGTCTCAGAATTCGGATAGTACTCTGCTTGGCATGGCTGAGAGCGCCATGGAGCTGCACCGCTGGTCCGATGCATCTCAATTGCTGGAAACCGTCATACGCCGCCAACCGGCTCAGCCGCTGGTACTGTTCCGCAGCGTGCGCGCAATGGTGCGCTCGGCGGAGTGGTATCACACAGCGGTTAGCCTGGGCTGTACAGCCCATCTGCCGGAAGCGGCAATTATCAGCGAAGAGGCTGCCAAACATTTCACGCAAACCATGCAGGAATTGCGCAAATTAAGCAATTCGCCAGAGATCGAACGCTGGAAGGTGCGCGGTGAAGCTGTCTTCAATCCTTCACCTGCCGCGGTGCGCGGCTTTGCCAGCCTTTCAATGAATGGTGAGGATGCAGCGGCCCTGGTCATGGCACTCAACCGCAGCGGCAATACTGAAGGAGCAATCCAGGTCGGCAGTCAGTATGATAGTGATGCGCTGGTCTGCGTGCAGCTAGCCGCAGTGGAGTCGGAATCAAAGCCGGAGGCAGCCTACCAGGCGGCGCTCAAAGCGGCTGACATCGATCCAAAGAACCCAATTTGCCAGATCGCGTTAGCCAGGACCTCTGAAAAATCCGGCGACATTGGCCGGGCGTTGGAAGCCGTTGAAACCGCGCTGTTGTCCTGGCCGAACGAAGCCGGTTGGCAGCATTGGGCATCTCAGCTGGCGTTGCAATCCAATGAACCGGAAGCAGCCAAAACTCACCTTGAGAAGACTTTTGCGCTCATGCCAGCCAATCTGGATGTTGCGCTCGAGTTGGGCTCGGTGTACCAAACCTTGCAAGACGCTCCCAGAGCGGTCGAGGTGCTGGCGAAGGCAATTCAAATCGCGCCGAACCATGCTCCTGCCTGGCTGGATTACGGACGGGCATTATTTAGTAACAAGCAATATGCCGAGGCGTTGAAAGCCGCGGAGCAGGCTGCCCAGCAGCATACCGACGAAGCGTATCAGGCCATGGTGTTGAGTGGTGAGGTGCTGCTGGCGGTGGGCGATGACCGCAAAGCCATGGAATATGCGCGGGATGCCGAACGAATCGCGCCAATGGAGCCGGAAACTCGCCTGCTCACCAGCAAAATTCTGGTTGCCCGCGGCAAAGAAAAAGACGCTCTGGCGACCTTAACCAAAGCCATTGACGACCTGCCAGGCGTTTTATCTCTGGAAAGCGAACGCGCCCGCCTGGTTTACAAACTGCAAGGGGCTGAAGCCGCGGTCCAAGTATTGCAGCCGCTGGCGGAATGCCATCCGGAAAACGATCAGGTGATCAGCACGTACGCTGCTGCGCTGGCGGAATGCGGCCGGGCTGCCGAAGCTGAAAAAGCTGCATTGCTTGCCCTGAAATTAAATCCGCAGAAAGCTGAAATTCATCTCCTGCTTGGGCGGTTATTCGCGGACTCGGGTCAACTGGACAAGTCCGTGCATCATTTGAGCGAATCCGCCCGGCTTTCACCCAATCAATCGGATGCCTACCTGGATCTTGGGCGGGTATATACCACCCGGCGAGACTTTCCTGAGGCGTTGAGCGCCTACCAGGAAGCCATGCGCACCGCTCCTGAAGATTACCGCTCCTTCTACCAGGCTGGTTTGATCCTGCGCGACGGTAAGGATTATCAAGCGGCGGAGTCGATGCTGCGCCGTGCCGCCACCCTTGCACCCACTGATGTCAATATTCGCCGGCAGCTTGGCGCGATAGTTGCATTGAACCTGGTACACAACTGTCAGGAGGCAAACTCATGCCTGTAAGAAACCCAACCAATCTCAATAACCCCCAAATAACCCGTTCGCTATCGCGCTCCACGCTGGTGATGGTGCTCAATGCGGCTCTGGAAGCCAAAGAGTACCGCTTCGCCCGCCAGATGACGCTCACCTGGTTGTCCATCTACCCTGGCGACCTGGAAGTCAACCGCATTCTGGCTCGAATCTTCAGCCTGGAAGGGAAAACCGGGCAGGCCATCCAGATTTTGGAAAAAATCTGCCGCATGGACCCGGAAGATATTTTGGCGCAGAAAGCGCTGGCAAAAGCCTACGGCGTCAGCAATCACAATGAGTACAACCGGGTCCTGGTGGACGTTTTCATCCTTGGTCAACGGGTGGACGCCTCTATTGCCATGCCAGGTTGGAGCACTATTCTAAGGAATGCACGCCGGGCGCTGGCTGAGGGTAATTTGGATGGTGCGGAAACCATGACCTACCAGGTATTGGCTTTGACCCAGGATCAATTGCTGGCAGCCATCACGCACCTGGAAGTGATCCGGGCGCATCGAGATCAGGCGAATTTGCTCAAATTTGCCGAGCTTTACCACTCGCAATGGCCGGATGCGGTAGTTTTCAAACTCGGGTTGGCAGAAGCCAAACTCGAGGTGGGGGACGAGGCTGGAGCGGTGACAATATTGCACCAATCCGTGGCAGCTGATGCTGCCGGTCAGGTGACCGGACGCTGGTGGGGTGAGAGTCACCCGTATAAACCATTGTGGCCGGATCGCATGGAAATTGGAATGGATATCGCCATTCCAGCGGGAGTTGCCAGCCTGATGGGCTGGAACCGTCTGGCTGCCACACAGGCGCCAGCGATGCCCACTTTCTCGACAACTGAATCCACGTCGACGGATGCAGATGCCTTCCTGAACACTGCCCAGGCCGCGTATAGCCAGGTTCAACAGACCGAAGAGAAGGCTAAGGCCAAAGCAGCGGCGGAAAAAGCCAAAGCCGACGCCAAATTGAATCCGCCAGCCTGGTTCAAAAAGACTGAGAAGGAATTCGAGAAACTGGCCAAGCGGATGAAGGCGCCAGACATAGCCAAAGCCGATGGTCGCTTCCCAATTTACGTGGTCTTTTCCTCTCGCACGGGTTTACGAGCACAATATGGCGACGAATCGCTGGCGGTGATCGAAAAAGAACTCACGCGTCTGGCGGACACCGTCAAAAACCGCAGCGGCTGGGGTTCGATGGTCTTTTACCCCGATGATATCGAGACGACCGGAAAGTTGGGCATCAACACGACCGGGCAAGTCGATCCGTGGAAACTGAAATTAGCCATTACTGATCTGGACAAAGCGCTGGCTAAAAAAGGCGGACGCATTGGCGCATTACTGATCGTCGGCGGACCGGATGTGGTGCCATTCCATCGGCTGCCAAACCCAACCGATGACATGGATGATGAGGTCCTCTCAGACAACCCATATGCATCCCAGGATTCGAATTACTTCGTGCCGGAATGGCCGGTTGGCCGCATTATGGGCGAACTTGGCGAAGACGCCGGATTATTGCTGCAACAGCTGCGCCAGGCGATTAAATATCACACCCAGGCTGCCAAAGCCAGAAAGAATATCCGCCGGGTCACCCAGTGGCTCACCTGGTGGCGCTGGTTCCTGCCGCAACCCACTTCAAACGGCAAAATCAACGCATTCGGTTATACCGCTTCGGTATGGCGCCGTTCATCCCTGGCAACTTACCGCCCTATCGGCGAAGGACGAACACTGCAAATTTCACCGCCGGCAAAAAGCGGCGGCTTTAACTACAACAAATTGACCGGAACCCCGCTCAGCTTCTATAACCTGCACGGACTGGCTGAAACCGCGGAATGGTACGGCCAGGGCGACCCGCTGGAACGCGGCAGCGGACCCGAATATCCGGTAGCGCTCAGCCTGACCGACCTGCCAAAGAACGGGCACTCTCCCAAAATCGTCTTCACCGAAGCCTGTTATGGCGGCTATACCATGCAGAAGACGGAACTGACCTCACTGGCGCTGCGCTTTCTGTCCATCGGCACTCAGGCAGTGGTCGGATCAACCTGCATTTCTTACGGCTCGGTTACCACGCCGCTTGTCGGCGCCGATTTACTCGGCTTTTATTTCTGGTCAGCGCTGCGCGAAGGTTACGCGGTTGGCGACGCCCTGGTGCAAGCCAAGGTTTCGATGGTACGCGAAATGACCAACCGCCAGGGTTTCCTGGATGGGGAAGATCAAAAAACACTGATTTCCTTCGTTCTGTACGGCGATCCACTGGTGTGCCATGACGGCCTAACGATCAGCCCGAAGAAAGCAGTGCGTTTCCAACATTATCCGGCGATCAAAGCCATCAGCGATAATGTCAGCGAAGAAGAGGAATTGAAAGCCATCAGTGAAAAATGGCTGCAATTCGCCAAACAGGCGGTTGCACCTTACTTGCCGGGTTTGGACCGAGCACAAATTTCGGTCAACCAGCAGCAATATGAGGTTGCCAGCAAAGTTCACCGCGGTGTCGCTGCCAACCTGGGTCGAAAACAGTCTCAGAAGACCATCGCGGACCGTACCGTGGTCATTTTCCGGCGCAGCGTGAAAATGGGCGAGCACGAACATGTGCATTACGCCCGGGTCACCATGAACCGCGAAGGAAAATTGATGAAAATGGCGATCTCGCGCTAAACCTCCATAGCATTTATCCCTCCTGTCTCTGTGTGTGCAGAGAGCCGCCGTAAGGCGGCTCTACTGCTTTAAAAACACCCAAAAGGACTGTGGACTGCGTATATCTTTTTCCATCCGTTGATTCCTGACCTCTGGTCGCGTATAATTACGGTTTCATCTATCGGCTACAGGAGCACTTATGAACGAGAAGTTGACCGGCGCGATTATTCGCCAAACATTCATTGATTTTTTCGTCGAACATGGGCACACTTTTGTGCCTTCCTCCCCGCTAGTCCCGGGAGGCGATGCCACCCTGCTATTCACCAACGCCGGCATGGTTCAGTTCAAAGATGTGTTCCTTGGCACCGATCACCGGCCATATACTCGCGCTGTTAATTCGCAAAAATGCTTGCGTGTAGCCGGCAAACACAATGACCTGGATGAAGTTGGGCGGGACAATACGCATCACACCTTCTTCGAGATGCTGGGCAACTGGTCGTTTGGCGATTATTACAAAAAGGAAGCCATCGAGTGGGCCTGGCAGCTGCTGACAAATGTGTGGGGCATCGATAAAAGCAAATTGTGGGCGACCTGCTTCAAGGATGACAAAGGCGATATCCCCACCGATGAGGAAGCCGCTGAGAATTGGCGCGCGCAGCCCGGAATGATCCCGGAACATGTGGTGTACTCCGGCAGAAAAGATAATTTCTGGGAGATGGCGGAGACCGGACCCTGCGGTCCGTGCAGCGAAATTCATGTGGACATGGGACCGGAAGCCTGCAATAAGCAGGAAGTACCTGGCCATGTTTGCCGGGTAAACGGCGATTGTCAACGCTATTTGGAGATCTGGAACCTGGTATTTATCCAGTACAACCGCTTATCGCCGACTGAACTCATGCCACTCCCGGCGACCCATGTTGACACTGGTATGGGCCTCGACCGGATTGTATCGATTCTGCAGAAAACCTCATCAAATTACAAAACTGACTTGCTCTGGCCTTTGTTGGATAAAGTTCAATCCCTTACAGGTCACACGCTGCAACAGGTGGAAGAATATCTCACTCCCTACCGGGTCATCGCGGATCACGCGCGCGCTTCCGCCTTCTTGATTGCTGATGGCGTGGTGCCAGGCAACACAGGGCGCAACTACATTGTGCGCATGATCATCCGCCGCGCGGCGCGTTTTGGCACGAAGATCGGCCTGCATGAACCCTTCATGGCCAAGGTCGCTGAAGTCGTTATCGACAATTACGGCATTGCCTACCCGGAACTGGAGCGCAACCGAACGACCATTCTGGATGCGCTGACCCGCGAAGAGATTCGCTTCAAGCGCACCGTGGAACAGGGCATGGAACACTTGCAGGAGCTGTTGGACGAGGTTAAAAAGTCCGGACAAGTAGTATTAGCAGGCGACAAGGCTTTCGACCTGTATGCCACTCACGGTTTGCCGCTTGAATTGACCCGCGATGTGGCCCGAGAGCAATTCCTGGACGTCGATCAGGAAGGATTCAATCGCGCCAAGGAAGAACACAGTCTGGCTTCCGGGGCCGGTAAGGCGTTCGGAGTGATGGGCGGCGATCAGGTGGAAACCTACCGGGCGATCTTCAAAGACCTGCAAACCCGCGAGATTTTAGGGGTTGGCGGCGTGGCTTACGATCCCTATCGCACCTTGGAAGTCGAAGGACCAGTCCTAGCCATTGTCCAAAATGGCGAACCGGTCAAGGAAGCCATCACCGGCGATGTGGTGGAGGTGGTTTTACCTGCCACCAGTTTCTACATCGAATCTGGCGGCCAGATCTCGGATACCGGCACGATAGTCTCAGCCAGTGAACCGCGCTGGGAAATCCGGGTGGACGAGATGCGTAAACCTGCGGCTGGCATTATCACCCATATTGGCGAGGTGGTGCGTGGAAAACCGGCGGTCGGCGACGTGGCGATTGCCTCAGTGGATGCACAGCGCCGCAGCGACATCATGCGCAACCACACCGCCACACATTTATTGCATGCTGAACTGCATCACGTTTTGGGTGATCACGCGCGTCAGGCGGGTTCGCTGGTTGCCCCGGACCGGCTGCGTTTCGACTTCACCCATCCCGAAGCGGTCACAACAGAACAGCTGGAGCAAATCGAAGCCGGCGTCAACCGCGATATTTTAGATAACTATGCCTTGAAGATTGCCCAAAAACCGCTGGCGCAAGCGATGGAAGAAGGCGCCATGGCACTTTTCGGTGAAAAGTACGGTGAAGTTGTGCGCACCATTACCATTGGCGGCGAAGACCCCTTCTCGTACGAATTGTGCGGCGGTACGCACGTCGATCATACCGGTGATATTGGGATTTTCCTGATCACCAGCGAGGGCAGCGCGGCAGCTGGAGTGCGCCGGATCGAGGCAGTCACCGGGCGCGAGGCCTACAACCTGGTTCAGCGGCGATTCAAGGCGCTAAAACGGATCGCCAATACACTGGTCAGCAGCGTTGACGATGCCAGTGCGAAAGCGGATGGTCTGGTTGAGGATGTTGCGAATTTGAACAAAGAAATATCCCGGCTGCGCCAGGCGTTGGCAGTGGCTGAATTCGAGCCTTCACTGGCTAACGCTAATGAAATTGGTGGCGTGCGAGTGCTTGCGGAGGTTCTAAGTCAGGCGGATGCCGACACCATGCGGGCACTGACCGACATCTACCGTAATACTTTCGTCACAGGCGTGGTTGTACTCGGCAGTGTGGTCAATGACCGCCCGATGGTGATCGCCGCGGTCAGCGACGATCTGGTCAAAAAAGGTTGGAATGCCGGAGACCTGGTGAAGGCGGTGGCAGCGGTCATCGGCGGCAGCGGCGGTGGACGACCTAATCTGGCTCAAGCCGGCGGCAAGGATGCAAGCAAGCTGCACGAAGCCATGGACCAGGTGCTGCCCTGGGTCACCAAAAAGTTGGGTTAATATATAGAAAACCTGCGGTCAAACCGCAGGTTTTTTATATCTATCTATTATTCTGTAAGGATTTCTGCTATTCCAACCCCTCGAGGTATTTGACGATCAGGCGAATGCCGAAACCGGTGGCGCCTTTCTGACTGTAAGGCAGATCCTTGGGTACATCCGCCACACCGGCTACGTCCAGATGTGCCCATTTTGTGCCTTCTTCAATGAACTGTTTCAAAAACATCCCGCCGATGACAGGAGTGGCTTCCTTCCCGCCAGAATTCTTGATGTCGGCATCGTCACCTTTAATTTGGGCAAAATAATCTTCATCCAACGGCAGCCGCCAAAGGCGCTCATGTGTAGCTTCACCGGCTGCGGTAAGCTGCGCTGCCAATTCGTCATCATTGGTCATCAAGCCGGCGCGCACGCGTCCAAGAGCGGTGACAACGCCGCCGGTCAAGGTTGCCATATCAATGACGGCGCGCGGTTTAAAGTTGCGCTGCACGTATGTCAAACCGTCTGCCAGGATTAACCGCCCTTCCGCATCGGTGGTGATGATTTCGATGGTTTTTCCGGATAGACTAGTCAAAATGTCATCCGGGCGATAGGCTCCACCGGAGATCATGTTTTCGGCAGCGCACACCAGGCCGATTAACGGCGTCTCGAGTTCCAGGTCAACGGCAGCTTTGACAATAGCCAATACATTCAACCCACCGCATTTGTCATATTTCATGGTCTGAATATTGACCGTGTCCTTGAGCGAATATCCGCCCGTATCAAATGTAATAGCCTTGCCGACCAGCGCCACTGGCGGCTGACCAAGGCCTTTACCTTTTCCAGGGTATTCCAAAATAATCATGCGGGCCGGAGTCTGGCTGCCTTTACCGACCGCGGTAATCGCACCCGCGCCCATAGCGGTTAGTTGTAGGTCATCCAAAATGGTGCAATTGATCCCCAGGGTCTCCGCCAACTCAACTGCCCGTTCAGCCAGACTCACCGGGTTGATTTGGTTGGCAGGTTCGTGAGCCCAATCTCGTTCCAGATTGACCGCTTCCACCAGCAGGTTGGTATGAATAACCACGCGAATCGCATCTTCCAGGTGGTCAGCTGCGCGAACGAGAATGGTGCAAGGGTCAACCGCATCGTTTTGCTTATAGCGTTCGAAGCGGAAGGCATTGAGCAGCACACCCTCACAAAAAGCAGTTAACTCCGCAGCGCTGATCTGGTCGGCATCCAGACTGGCCTGGCGGGTGGGATGTTTCACCAGCCAATCCGCCAATTTTCCGCCTGCCTGGCGGTACGTATCGAGGATGATTTTCTCTGGTTTTCCCAGCGAGACCAACAGTTGTGGTTTTCCGGCTTCGATGACCAGATTGACCTCTCCAACGGTTCCTGATGGAATCCCATTGAGTGGCTGATCAACGGCAGGCTGTATGCGGATTACCAGTTCACCATTAGGGACAGGTAAACTGGCGGGCTGCAATAAAACTTGATTTTTGTGGAGGGTGTAGGTTGTCGGCAAGATGAAACTCCTTAAAATGTGTGTCAAAAATGTAAAAAAAAATTAGGCGAGAACCATTTCTCGCCTAATTTTATACCTGATTTTTACCTGTCTAATCTTGTTCAGGATACCAACAGCAAAGTACCAGCTCTTTGGCAGCCTTTACTTCGTCCAAACGGCCGATTGGGGTGATGTGCGGCGCGCTGTGCAGCAAATCCGGCTGCGTGTGCGCTTCCTCGGCAATTTTGATCAATGCTTCCGCGAATTGATCGAGGGTCTGCTTGTTTTCCGTCTCGGTTGGCTCGATCATCAGCGCTTCGTGCACGATCAGCGGGAAGTAGTTGGTAGGTGGATGGAATTTGTAATCCATCAGGCGTTTGGCGATGTCCAGAGCATGCACGCCGGGTGCGTCCTCGAAGACACCTTCCATAACGAACTCGTGCATGCAGATGCGGTCGTACGGCACATGGTAGGTTTTGTGAAGCTTCGCCAGAAGATAGTTGGCATTCAGTACCGCGTGTTCAGCAATCTGACGCATGCCCTCCGCGCCGTACATGGAAATGTAGGTGAACGCGCGTAAGATCATGCCGAAATGACCGTGGAACGATTTGACCCGACCGATCGATTGCGCCGGCATTGCCAGGTCAAACAGCGGAGCTTCGTCCTCGCTGCCTTCTTCAGCAATTACTACATTCGGACCGGGCAAGAAATCGACCAGGTGCTCGGCAACGCCCACCGGACCGCTGCCTGGACCGCCGCCGCCGTGCGGGGTGGAAAAGGTTTTGTGCAGGTTGAAATGCATAACGTCAAAGCCGATGTCACCCGGGCGGGCAACGCCAAGCAAAGCGTTGAGGTTGGCGCCGTCACCATATACCAGTCCGCCGCAACCGTGAATTAGATCCAACACCTCGACCACGTGTTCTTCGAACAGTCCAAGGGTATTGGGGTTGGTGAGCATAAGGCCGGCTACGGTATCGCTGCATAATTCCTTGAGTGCCGCCAGATCGATGTTCCCGCGCAAATCCGAAGGCACAGAGACGACCTCGTAACCCCGCATGGCTGAGGTAGCCGGGTTGGTGCCGTGGGCTGAATCCGGCACCAGCATCTTGGTGCGGTGTGTTTGCCCATTGGCATCGTGATAGGCTTTTATGATCATCACACCGGTAAACTCGCCGTGAGCGCCGGCAGCCGGCTGCAGACTGACAGCTGCGAGGCCGCTGATTTCCTTCAAATATTCCTGGAGTTCATACATCAAAGCCAGGTTGCCCTGCACCGTTTCTGCCGGTTGAAGTGGGTGGGTAAAGGCAAATCCGGGTAGGCGGGCGATATCTTCATTGATTTTCGGGTTGTACTTCATGGTACACGACCCGAGCGGGTACAAACCGCCGTCGATGGAGAAGTTCAGCTGGGAAAGATGGGTGAAATGACGCACCACATCCAATTCGGATACTTCTGGCAGGGGCAAAGTAGTGCGTTCCAACCCGGCGGGCAGATCGGTCCGCGGGACATCCGGTTCCGGAAAGCGGACACCGATGCGTCCTTCGGAGGAGATTTCATAAATGGTCGGCTCAGCCATGGTTATACTCCTGCAGGACTTCGCACAAAGTGTCGATTTCCTCGCGGGTATTCATTTCGGTCACCGCAATCAACATATGATTCTCCAGCCCTGGATAATCCTTGCCAAGGTCATAACCGCCAAGAATGCCGTGGTCCAATAGGTGCAGGTTGATGTCGGCGACGGGCGCCGGGGTTTTAACCACAAATTCGTGGAAGAATGGACCATCGGTATGCACTTCAAAGCCAGCAATCTGCCCGATTTTCTCAGCGGCATAATGAGCTTTGTGATAGCACAGCTCGGCAACTTGTCGCAAGCCGTGTTTTCCCAGCAGGCTGAGATAAACAGCCGAGGCTAAAGCCATCAGTCCCTGATTGGTGCAGATATTGGAGGTAGCTTTTTCACGGCGGATGTGCTGCTCGCGGGCGGTGAGGGTCAACACATAACCACGTTGACCGTTCGCATCCTCAGTCTCGCCCACCAAACGACCGGCGATTTTACGCACCAGCTCTTTTTTGGTAGCGAACAGGCCGAGGTAGGGTCCACCAAATGACATCGGAATTCCGAGCGGCTGACCTTCGCCGACCACAATGTCGGCGCCGAATTCACCAGGGGTTTTGAGCAGCGCCAGCGCGGTCGGGTTGATCACCACGGTCAACAGTGCGCCGGCTTCATGCACTTTTTGCGCGAAAGCCGTCAGATCTTGAATACGGCCGAAGAAGTCCGGGTACTGCACAACAACCAGCGAGGTATTTACGTCAACCAATTTGGCTAATTCCTCTATGGTTGTGAATGGCGAGTTTGCGGCTTCGTCACCGACGATCTCCAGCCCAGCATAACCGGACATGTAGGTGCGCAGAACAGCCCGATATTGCGGATTGACTGCCGGGGAAAGCACGATGCGGCTGCGTTTACCGCGGAAGTGATGGTATGCCAGAACGGCGGCTTCCGCGGCGGCGGTGGCGCCGTCGTAGTGCGAGGCGTTGCTGACTTCCATGCCGGTCAACAGGGCGATCAGGCTTTGATACTCGAAAATGGCTTGCAGGGTACCCTGGGACACTTCGGGCTGGTAGGGGGTGTAAGCGGTCAGAAATTCTCCGCGCTGGATGATGGCGTCAACGGCAGCTGGAATATAGTGATTGTAGGCGCCAGCGCCGAGGAAGCACATCAACTCCCGAGTCGATTCGTTGACCGACGAGAGTTCGGTCAACTCAGCCAGCACTTCCATTTCGGTGAGTGCCGGCGGTAGGTTTAGTTTGGGGAAGCGAAATTCTTTCGGAACGGCGGTGAACAGCTCGTCTAGCGAGCCAATGCCGATTTCCTTAAGCATTTCCTCCCGTTCGGAGTCGGTATGTGGAATGAACATTAGTGTCCACGCTCTTCGCAGTATTTCTCGTACTCGGCGGCATCCATTAATGCGTCCACGTCGGCCGGATTACTCAATTCAACTTTGAGGAACCAGGTCTCATAGGGTTTGGAGTTGATGCCTTCGAATTCATCTGCCACAGCATCATTCAGTTCAACGACTTTTCCGGAAACCGGGAAGATGATGTCAGACGCAGCTTTGACCGATTCAACGGTAGCGGCGGTGCCACCCTTTTTCACACTTTCGCCGGGATCCACTTTGAACTCAAAATAAACGATATCGGAAAGCTGTGACTGCGCATAGTCAGTAATTCCGATGGTTGCTACATTGCCATCGACTTTGACCCACTCATCTGTCTTGGCATACTTCAAGTCACCTGGGATATTCATACTAATTCCTCCTGAGGAGATGGACATGGGGATATTACAGAAAGAGGACACAGCGCGAATAGCGTGTGTCCTCTGTTTCTGACCGGTGAGATTCGCCCGAACGAACCGGGCTTGCCCCTTGGGTGCTTGCTAACTTTCCAGAGGCTTGCTCCGTTTAGGGTCCTTTTACCTGAGAGATTCGGCATTGGATGCGCATCCAAATGCCTTGCCCCTTCGGTGCCATTGACTGGTCTCTTCCCTAAAAAGATGAATATTGGATTGTGGTTCTCAATCTGGATTCCGCTTTTGATTATACCAAATACGGATGGGAAAACACCAAATTTCTGTCAGGTTTTTCGTGTGTACAACTTCTCTGAAATTATGGCTCGACCGGGTAACCCGCTTCCTGCCAGGCTGCGAAACCGCCCAGTATAGGTTGAACATTGGTAAAACCGTTTTCGATCAGGATGGACGCCGCACCGGCGCTTGAATTTTCAGCCGGTCAAGTACAGTAAGTGATGATGTGATCGCTGCGGTTCAGTTCAACCAGGCGAGACTCCAATACTTCAAGATCAATGTTGATTGCTCCCGTGATATGAGAATAGGCGTAAGAATCCGCATCGCGAATGTCCAGGATTACTACAGTTCCTGCGTCATATGCTTCCTTGGCATCTTCGAGAGATATCCGTTCAATATCGGAATAAGGGATAAATCCCGCATCAGCGCTGGTTGGTGCTCCAGCCGGGGCGACTGCGTCCAACACTCGCGAGGTCTGCCAGATGACCACTGCCAGGATAATCACCGAACCGAGGATCATCAAAATAATGGGGGAACTAGGTGCTTTTGCTTGTTTTCGACTAGCCATAGAGATAATCCTTGACCACCGTTAAGGATGAAAGCCTAATTATAACGTCGTTGTCAAGGGCATTTCTCATTAATCACCCACCGCTAAATTAATCTTAACTGCGAGTCCGGACGTTTGCCATTGATCAGAATGAAGGGCAAGGCGCGTTCGACGTGAATTCCCAGGGCGCGCAGCTCGCCTGGCTCTTTGATGAGGTAGCGGTAGCGTGATTTCATGATGCGTTTGGCTCCCAATGGACCAATTCCCGGAATGCGCAGCAGTTGCAGCCGGTTGGCTGTGTTAATCTCCAGCGGTTGCTGCGCCAGGTGTTCACGCGCCCAGGCTAATTTTGGATCGGCGTCCAATGGTAAACAGCCGGTGGCGGAGTAGCGAAATTCATCGATGGTATAGCCGTAATCCCGTAATAAGAAACCTGCCTGGTATAGACGTATTTGACGTAAGGGGTCTTCCGCCTGCAGGTTTTCGAATGGTGTATTGCGAACCGGAACGAAGCGCGAGTAATAGATTCTGGAGAGCGCTAACTTACCCAGCAGGTACTGCGATATTTTCAACAATTCCAGGTCGCTCTCGCCAACGCCGCCAACCACGAACTGAGTCGCCAGCGACGGCCATTTCAAATTGACCGCTGAAAGCGGATTCAGCGTGCGGCGAATCTCGTTTGCCCAGCGCAGCGGCTGCAGCAACTCGTCGGTGAACGATTTCAGAGGCGCCAATTTCCGCAGCCGGTCGGCATTGGGCGCCTCCAGGTTGACCGATACGCGGTTTGCCAGCTGCATGGTGCGCAGCACTTGATCTTTTTCCGCACCTGGCATGATCTTGAGATGCAAGTAACCTTTGAAACCCAGCTTATAGCGCAGAATTTCAGCTGTATCGAGGATTTTATCCTGGGTACGCAGCCCGCCGCCGACCAATCCGGAACTCAGGAACAGGCCTTCAGCGATGCCGCCCTGGTGCAGCCGATTGAAAAGATCCGCCATGGTGTCCGGTTTGAGCGTCTCGCGGCGGGTGTCGCGCCCGGCGCGGAAGCAGCAGTAATTGCAATTGCGCTCGCAGGCGGTGGTGAGAACCGTCTTGAGCAATGGCATGACGCCTCCGCCGGAACGTTTGGCGCGAAAGATATCCGGGATAAAATCGGTGGATTTTAAACTGCTGCGGGGTTCCGGTGCCGGTTCGAGCAACTCGGGTAGGGGACAGGGCATGCCAGCAGGCTCTTCCTGTTCAAATTGGCTCTGGGCTGTCAGTCGGGTTAAGATGGCGAGAGAATCGCTGCTCATCATCTCATTATAGAACAAAAATTCTCTTAAATCAATTCGTTTTGCTCAGGTTGTTTAAATTGATGTCCACTCGGCTATACTTCACACGATTGAAGTTGGAAATCATTCTTTGCATTACCCGGAAAATACTTATTTAAATGTTGTGGTTTTTGCGTTTGTTTTTCAAGTTGTTGTATCACTCCTTCGCCTGGAGTTATGATCTGGTTGCCGCGATCGTCTCAGGCGGACGCTGGAAGGAGTGGGTTCGGTCAGTGATTCCGCTGCTGCAGGGGCAGGATATTTTGGAATTGGGCATCGGCACCGGAACCTTGCAGACGGCATTGGTGCCATCGGAGTTCAATGTCTACGGGTTGGACGAAAGCCGACAGATGTTGCGCATAGCCAAAAATCGGATAAGAGGACAAGATTCCAGCCGCAAACTTCTACGGGCGGATGCAAAGTCCATCCCGTTAGCCCCACGATGCATAGACACCATCGTCGCCACATTTCCGAGCGATTATATAATGCAGCCAGATACTTTGCTTTCCTGTCGGCGGGTGCTGCGACCCGGCGGGCAGATGGTAATACTGCTGGGAGTAGAGGTGGGCGGCTCCAGTCTGCAAAGCCGGCTGCTGCGAATTTTTTACCGCGTCACTGGCCAGGGGACCCCTGATTACCGCATGCTTGAAAATAACCTGAGTGGATTAGCTCAATTCGGCTTCACTGCGAAAATTCACCAAATCCAGGTGCAGCAGGACATTTTGACGGTCGTCATAGCAGTCTGACCGTTTGACTTTCATTTCTTAAATAATCAAGTAAAATTACGCAATGGAAATTCAAATCGCCGTCGCCAAGATCAATCAATTCGGTTCGCGGGAGAGCGGTGATTCAGTAGAGATCATTGAGCGACCAAACGGCGGGCTGTCGGTGGTGATGTGCGATGCACAGGGCAGCGGGCGCACTGCCAAGTCGGTCTCGGGACTGGTGGTTCGCAAGGTGCTCGGCTTGCTTTCGGATGGCATCCGTGACGGAGCCGCTGCCCGCGCGGTTTCCGATTTTCTTTACACCGAGCGCAATGGAAAAGATCCGGCTTATTTGAATATTCTCAGCGCTGATTTGGAAACCGGCACACTGGTGGTCACCCGTAACAACCCGGCGCCTGTATTTGTGGCGCAGGGGGATCAGGTGGAATGCCTGAGCGGATTGCCACAACCTATCGGTTCAGCACGCAATATCCGCCCATCAATCTCGGAAATTAACCTGCGAAGAAGCACCACGGTGGTCATGTATACCGATGGTGTGATGAACGCCGGCACCACCAATGGCGGGTTGGGAATCGATATTTGCACATTTTTGGAGGGGGTGCTGGAGGAGCAGGATCCATCGGCGCAAATGATTGCCGATTCGCTGCTTACTCAGGCCATTCACCTGGACCAGGACCAACCGCAGGATGACATGAGTGTGGCTGTGCTGCGGGTTGTCAAACCCCCCAATGATTTTATACGGCGTATGATCGTGCGACTGCCGGTGGTAATTTCTGATTTGGGCGAAGACGTTCCCAAACATGAAGAGCCAGAAATTAACGTAGATTAACGATGCGGACGCGTAATCCACGCCGCAGCCAATAGCGCCATCAACCCTGCAGCGTCGAACAGTATAAAACGTTCCGCGGTCTGTTCCAGCGCCAGATGACCCGGGGGCAGGGTCAGGCGCAAGGCTGTTTCGCCGATCACGCCGATCGCCTGCATGATCACCGCCTGGATGAGCGAGGTACGGTGGCGGAGCGGATGTATAAGGGCGAAGGCGTAAGGCACATTCCACATCAGAAACAATATACCCATGCCTTGCACGATCTTCTCGCCGCCAACGCCGCTGATCTCGAAACCGCCCGTGTATGAACCCGGGTTGAGGATGAAGATCAACGCTGCCTGCAGGTTGAGAAACAGCACCAACCCGATAAGCAGCCGCGCAATATTGATTCGGCTTGACCCCGCTGCATTCATGGATTGATTATATATCCATCGATTTGGTTGCCGGCAGAAAAATGGATCGACGCGGGATTTTTGAGACGGTTCGGGTACAATTGCCGCTGATCATCAGTACTAAGAGGTTAATGCCATCGCTTCTGCGTTGAAAATTGCTTTTTATGTCACCCCGCACGGGTTTGGTCACGCCGCCCGCTCCGCGGCAGTGATGCTGGCATTGCGCCGAAGGCTGCCGCAAGTGGAATTTGAGATATTCACGACGGTGCCTCAATGGTTTTTTGCCGACTCCCTCAGTGAGCGTCTTGGCTATCACTGCTTTGCCAGCGACATCGGTCTTGTGCAAAAAACGCCTTTCAACGAAGATTTGCCGGCTACGATTGCTGCATTGGACCAATTCCAAAAAAAAGCGCATAGTCAAATTGAAGACACTGTGGAAATGGTACGAGACCAGAAATGCCAGCTGGTGGTTTGCGATATTGCGCCGCTAGGCATCGAAGCAGCCAAAACTGCCGGTCTGCCAGTCGTTCTAGTGGAAAATTTCACCTGGGATTTCATTTATTCGGGTTACAACGGCAGTGAGCCAGGGTTTGACCCTCACATTCAGCGGCTGAAGAATATCTTTAGGCAGGCGGATCTTCATATTCAAGCTGCACCGGTATGTCAATTAGATCCCTCCGCGGTTCAGGTCGAACCGGTAGCACGACCGCCTCTGACCACACGCGAAGATGTACGCAAGCGGTTAGGATTGAATCTCACCGACCGTGTCATCCTGGTCACGATGGGCGGAATCGAAGAACGGTACGGCGCCAGGCAAGCGCTGCAGCAGCATAAAGACTACACTTTTGTGCTACCCGGCAGCGCGGATCGACTTTTACGCGATCAAAACCTGATCCTGCTGCCGCATCACAATGATTTTTACCATCCGGATCTGGTGCACGCCAGCGACGCGGTGATTGGAAAGCTGGGATACAGCACGGTCGCCGAGGTTTATCACGCTGGTGTGCCCTTTGCGTACATCCCGCGTCCGGCATTCCCCGAGACGCCGTCCATGGCTGAATTCGCGCTTAAGGAAATGGCTGCCATGGAGCTGTCGTATCCGGATTTCCTGCAAGGATTGTGGGGAGATTTACCCGAACGGCTTTTGGCTGCCCCAAAAAAGCAGCATTCGTCCGTCAACGGCGCCGATCAGATCGCCGCGATCATCCTCGAGAAGTATGGTTAACCCGCGATCCAATCAGCCAACCACGGTTGGTATTTGACCGGATCGAATTCCAAGTACTCGTGGTCCGCCAGACCGGCAGACTTATACGGATCATCCGCGAAAAAATCGACCAGATCTGCCTGCGATGGGGCTCGCGCCACCACAATGCCGCCAGTTTTCGGGTTACGCGGACCGGACATCAAGAGCCAGCCGCGCTCATAGCCGCTCTGTAGAAAGTCGCGGTGATCCTTGACAGCGCCGCCCAGCTGTTCAACCGGTACTTTGTAATGGATGAAAACGACAAAATGCTTCATTTTTCCCTCCACATCGATTGAACACCTGGATTCTCACGATAATGCTGCAAATTGACCTCGGTGATCACCGAGAGCGGGGTTGGAACCGAATCCGGCATGAACCAGCCAATTTCTGCGCATTTTTCAGGTTCGACGATGCGCGGTTCACCTTCAAGGATGCGGCAAACAAAGGTCGGCGAGACCCAATGCTGCCCTTCTCCCGCTAAAATGTGGTCGACCACGTCCAAAAGACCGCCGACTTCGATCACCACGCCGTACTCCTCGAACATTTCGCGTTTCAAAGCCTCAGCCAGCGTTTCCCCAAATTCGACGCTGCCGCCGGGAAACTCCCAGCTGCCGCGTTCATTCTTGGCTTTTTCGCCGCGTTTCGCCAGGAATAGCCTTCCCTGCGAATCAACCAGGATGGCACCGACGCCCACGCCAATATAATCCAATCCCCGTTTCATCCTGCGATCCTTTCCAATCCGTGCGTAAACCCGGGTATACTCATTTTGGTGATCTTATCATGAAGAACAACCGTTTGCTCGTGCCTGCCGCTGAACACCATACAGAAATTGTAGTAGTTAATTCGCGATTCATCGCTTCCATTGCGCCGGCTGTTTCTGTCGAGGCCGCGCGGGAGTTTATTGCTAAGATCCGCGCCGAACACCCTGATGCTAGCCACCACGTGCCAGCGTTTATTATCGGGCACGGTGCGAGCATCACGGAACACTGTTCGGATGACGGCGAACCGCAGGGAACAGCTGGCCGACCAGTGTTGGCGGTGCTGAAAGGCAGTGGATTGGGAG
>Ga0209521_10000943_pt1 | contig 23205 bp, 18 predicted proteins | sample Rifsed19ft4_FD_184016 | JGI IMG/M metagenome (GOLD analysis project Ga0209521, IMG submission 184016) | Soil microbial communities from Rifle, Colorado, USA - sediment 19ft 4 (version 2) | ecosystem: Environmental > Terrestrial > Deep subsurface > Rock core/Sediment | place: Rifle, Colorado...
GCCGGCTTCACTGCGCTTCGACCAACCCCCGCACCCGGCGGTGAAAGCCAGCATCCAAAAAGTAGTGAGAGGGGTAATCAGAATTCTTTCGTAGGGGCGCTTCAGCAAACCGTCGTACTCGTAGGGCGCCGCTTTAGGGTGCCATCGTAGGGTGCCGCTTCAGCGCACCATACCTCTCTCTTGACAAATTAGAACATATATCCTATAATATTACCACCTCGTACTTTAACAATCTTCAACTCGTTGCTAAACTCCCTCTCCATTGCACTTTTTTAAATTGGCGGCATTCGTTTCCGGAATATTTTTTCAAACAAATACGAATGAAAAACCGCTACCTGTGGGGGTCACCGCATGATCGAGATCCCACGGGTGGGCAAACAAATCCCAAAAACCTCATTCGTTCCAGCCTATTCCGACAACACCTGTGAATACCTTTATGGTTGTCTACCAATACCTACAACTTTAACTCGCTCAGAATGCTTCGTACCTCGCCATGCCGATGTTCTCCCCCATGTTACAATCAATAAACTTTTTGGGGAATGGACATAACGGGTATGGAAAGAACGGTTCCCAGCACTGCCTCGGACGAAATCGCACTCTATCTGCGGACCATCTACTCACTGCTGCGCACCACGGCGGAATTTCAAATATCCGCATTGGAAGAAACACACGCTGCCACCAACTCATCGCTGCATCTGAATGCGCGTTTGAGCACGCCGGACACTTCCGCTTTTATTTACAGCCTGCTGCGCCTGCCGGACAGCATGCCAGACGTCCGTTCGGTGATTTTAGGCCAGTCGGCAGTCGTTTTCCACCAGAACGGTTACCCGAAAATTGAAACCTGGCAGCAGGTGTCAGCCCGGGCACGCCGGCGCCGCTGCTTTTTCAACGGCAAAGATACCCTGGCTTGCTACATCGGCAGCCGCTCCGACCTGGACGACATCATCCCCTCGCTGGTGGCTTACCAGATCGAATGGAATAAGCTGCACATTTCGCTGCAGCGCTGGCCTGCCACCCTCACCTGGCGCAAGGTGGAGAAAGACCCGGCAGCCTTCCAAACCCTGGCAGAACTGCTCGAGGTTAGTGTGGAAGACCTGGAACGTCTGCGCACCATCTGGGGGCGTGAATTTAGCGCCACCCTGCAGCGAATTGCCCACAAGCGTTGCCGCATTGGTGTGCGTCTGTTGAGCGGCTCGCTGGCGGATTACCGTCTGGCGACTCGCGCCTGGTGGGATAACATCGAGAGAGTCTGCCCCGAACTGAACGACCGCCCGGTTTATTTCATTTCGAGCAACACGCACAGTCTGCCCAACCTTCTCACCGGGTTCGCACTGCGCCAGCAGGAGGAACTGAAGCAATTCTTGAACCGCAAAGGCAACGGCGACCTGAAAGCTGAATGGGAAAATATCTCTTCCGGACAGGTGCCGTCCAGCCTGGAGAATTTTTGGTATTACATCCTCAAGAAATACCAGCAGACCCCCGAGGGCCGGCACCTGGTGAGCGGTCAAAATGCTGCCGAGACGGCTTCGGGCATCGTCCGCGTGCCCAGCGAACATTACTTCGACGTCGAAGCGCAGCGCGTGGATCTGAAAAAGCTCAACTCAACCTGGTTGGATCCGCGCCTGAACGATGCGGATCATGCCTGGCTGGCGAAATCGGATGCACTGATCTTGAATATCGATTATCCCCTGGGGCTGGGCGCCTATAACCTGCTGGTGAAAATTGCCGAGCATGCCCAACCCATCCTGGGCGTCTATATCATGGGCAAAGCTGCCACGCTCAATGGTCGCCAGGGGGATGTGATCATCCCCAATGTGGTGCAGGATGAGCACTCGGAGAACACCTACCTGTTTCAAAATTGCTTTGTCGCCAGCGAAGTCTCACCGTACCTGCAGTTTGGCACTGTGCTAGACAATCAGAAAGCCGTCAGCGTGTATGGCACTTTCCTGCAGAATGCCCGCATCATGGACGTGATCTATCGCGAAGGCTACACTGACATTGAAATGGAAGCCGGTCCCTATCTTTCGGCGGTGTACGAAATGGCCCGACCGAAACGCCACCCGGTCAACGAGATCGTCAACCTGTATAACCTTACCTTTGATCTGGGCGTCCTGCATTATGCCTCCGACACCCCGTTGGGCAAAGGCAAAAACCTGGGTGCTGGAACCCTCTCTTATTTCGGCATGGATTCAACCTACGCCGCCACCACCGCCATTCTGCGCCGTATCTTTATGATGGAAAAGGCGCGTCTGAAGGAGAAGGGTGCATGAATAAGCAGCAAGTGATCGAAAAAGTTGAAAAAGCCTGGGCTGATTTTCATCAGGCCTATAATGGATTGGCTCCGGAGCAGATGATTGAGCCGGGAGTGGACGGCGTTTGGTCAGTGCGGGACTTGCTGGCGCACGTCAGCTGGTGGGAAGATGAACTGCTGATCCACTTGCCGGAAATTCTGCAGGGCATTCGTCCGAAGCGTTATTCGGTGCTTTACGGCGGGATCGACGCCTTCAACGCCCTGATGACAGAAAAATGGGCAGTGCTGACGTTGGCTGAGGTGCAGCGTAAGGTGATGGAGACGCACGCGAAAGTGATCACTTACCTGCAGAGTGTCCCAGAGGAGGAGTTCAAGTCCGGCTCGCGTTTCCGCCGCCGCATTCTGCTGGATACCTACGGGCATTACCCGTACCACGCCAAATCCATTCGGGATTGGCGCGGGAAGACCTCCTAGTATGGAGTTTTTTCGTTACGGATCGCGCGAAACTGATTTTCTGAAGCGGCAGGACGAACAGTTGGCTCAGGCCATGGAGCGCATTGGCCCTATTGAGCGTCCGGTCATCCCCGATCTATTCACCGCCCTGGTCTCCAGCATCGTTCACCAGCAGATCTCCAATAAAGCCGCTGCCACTGTTTGGGGACGGGTGGTACAGCGCATTGGCAGCATCACGCCTCAGGCTGTCGTCGCGGTTCCGGTTGAAGAAATTCAAAAGCTTGGCATGTCGATGCGTAAAGCAAGCTACATCCAACGAATCAGCAGTGCAGTCGCCAGCGGGGAATTGGACCTGAATGAACTGCATGCGCTGCAAGATGGTGAAGTGGTGGAGCGGTTATCTGCGCAGCCTGGAATTGGCGTGTGGACGGCCGAAATGTTGATGATTTTCTCCATGCAGCGCCCGGACGTGGTCAGTTGGCATGATCTGGCCATCCGCCGCGGCATGATGAACTTATACGGACATATTGAGTTGAAAAGACCGCAGTTTGACAATTACCGCCAGCGCTATTCCCCTTATGGTTCAGTGGCTTCGCTGTATTTGTGGCGAATCTCAGCGGAATAATTGGATTTTAGGAACGGTCCGTGTAAAGGCGAGGCAAGAGTGATTGGACTCGCTAAATGGATTGGTTGTACCCGCGCCCGCTTTTCGCGTTTTCATCCTCTGGGGGCGAGGCTTAATCGATCAATAATCGACCGGGATAATTGATTCTGCCTCGCCCTTACATTGGTCACACTGGGGAAATGGGTCTTGATACACCTACCACCAACCCATCCGGGCAGTGAACACCATTCCCCACAGTATCACCGTAGCTCCCAGGCACACCCAGGCGACCAACGCCTGTGCCTTGCCCATCTTCTGCAGGCGAAGCATCAGGACGCCATCGCCATTTTCAGTGAGGGTCTGGATCTTAAGCACCGGGATGACGAAGGCCAGCAGTGCCAAAAACGGGATGATGAATAAGGCGGCGCCGAAGATGCTGTTGGCCGTGTGGGAGTAATCCTCGCCGAGCAGCCATTTGTTGGGGTCTGCCAGCGGCAGCAGCAGGAACCATTTGCCAATGAACCAGGCCCAAATGACCGCCCAGGCGGCTAACGCCGCGAGCGCAACTTTTTGAATGATCGAAGATACTTTCATCGTACTCCTCCATTCTGAGAGATGTTCATGGATGATAGAAGGCAGCATATCTGCTATCAGGCTGCTGGCGAGTTTAAGCTGCTGTGCTTTTGATCGCGGCGTTGGTTCTGCATTTAACCAGTCTTGAAAAGCAAGCAGCATTTCCTGCTCAAAACGCTGCCGAAAGGGAGTTGGATACCAGGTTACCAGCGTGCGATACACGGGTAAAACCGAACGCCGGGTGGGTGAAATGATCGCACTCATAGCGTTGCCTTGGAAGATGATGCCGGATGGATTTGCATTACCCGGGCGCGCTGCAGCAGGGCATCCATGCGCGCCAGATCAGCTTGCAACGTGTTTCGGCCATGATCTGTCAGTTGGTAGTAGCGCCGGCGTTGATCGTCTAATTCCGGGTCGGGCCGCTCTTCCGATTCGGAAATCAGGTCATCTGCCAGCATGCGCTTGATCGTGCCGTACAGCGTGCCGGGTCCGATGGTGAATTCGCCGCGGGAGTTGATCTTCACCGCCTGCATAATGCGGTAGCCGTGCTTTTCACCGTCCGCCAGCGCGAATAGAATGTGAAATACTGCCGGGGTGAGGGGTTGAGGTTCTGTTGGTGTCATCGTCTATATCCGTGAAAACTATAATTGTTACGGATATAGTACAGCAAACCAATCAAATTGTCAATAGGGAAAATTATTCCAGCGCAACCACTGCTACACAGCACGGCGGCAGGTCGAGTGTGAAGCGCGACTTTTTACCAATTTGCCGCAAATCCACCTCTTTTGCTTTGACATTCTCCGGGCTGGCAAAGCTGTTCTCGGCCAATGGATCGCTGTGACGCAGCAGCCACCCCTTTTTTGGACGAAGATCCTCGAATCCGTACAATCGCACTGACAGATCGACCCGGCGGGTGGGGTGGCGGTTGACGACTCCCAGCACCACCCGGCTGCCGCTGCGCGATTTGGTGGCAGACACGTCGATGTACGGCACCTTCTCCAGCGCCTCGATGTTGCCCAGCGCCTGACTTTTGTACACCGGCGAGTCAAGATCGACCGCCATCGCCACCGGTTCCATATGCCGGTACATTTCAAACGGGTAATAGATGGGCGTGGCGTAACTTTGTCGTTCGTTGGTGACGATTAACGGCAGCACATTGACCATTTGCGCCAGGTTGGCCAACGTTAGATGCTTGCTCTGGCGTTGGAACGCATTCAACATGCCGGCGGTGTACAGCGCATCCCGCATGGTGTAACGGATGCCGTGTTTGCTGGTCGCATCCGGGGGAGGCGCTGGCCAAACATTCCACTCGTCCAGCGCCACTTTGATGCCTTTACCCGGCGCTGCCTGCTTGATCAATTCAGCCAGCCGCTGAATGTCTTGTTCGGCTGAAAGCGGCGCCGCGCAAATGGCATAATATTGTGCCTGTGGATCGAGCCCACTCTGCCAACCAAATTCCCCCGGCTGGTAGAGATGAAATGACAAGTAATTGATCAGATCGCCGGCTTCGCGCAGCACCGTCTCGTTCCAACGGCGGGCTTCGGATGACCCATCGGCTGCCAGTGTGTCACCAACCGCCACGATTTTGATGCTCGGGTCAACCGCCCGCATAGCTTCGATGATTGGCCGCAGCCGCTGCACGTAACCAGCCGCATCCGTGTGACCTACCTGCCAGTCTCCCCACACCTCGTTGCCAACGCCCCACAGGCGCACCTGGTAAGGTTCCAGGTGTCCATTGGCAGCGCGGCGCTTTCCCTGTTCGCCATGCGCATCCTCATTGCAATAGGCCACCCAACGCGCCGCTTCTTCCGGTGTTCCGGTGGCGTCATTGACGCATAGGTACGGCTCAGCGCCAATGCGGCGGCACAATTCCATAAACTCGTCGGTGCCAACCAGATTGCTTTCCTCGGCCTGCCAGGCGGGGTCGAAGCGTTTCGGCCGGGATTCCTTCGGGCCGATGCCGTCTTCCCAGTGATAAGCGCTGGCGAAATTGCCGCCCGGGTAGCGGATCACCGGCGGCTTCAGCGGTTGAATCAGGCGCAGCACATCCTCGCGCAACTTATCCCCGTTTTCCGTCCAGATTCCACCGTAGATGCAGCGTTCCAGGTGCTCGATGAAATGCCCGTAGATGTGCGGATTGATTTCGCCGATGGTGCGCTCGGCATCCAGACGCAAGATGGCGCGCTGCGGCCCTTTTAGGAAATCCATCAGTGACTTTTTTGGCTGCCAATGGGTTAGGTTAGCCGGCATGGACTTCCTCCGTAATTCGAAAGTGCCCTCAACTACAGGTTAAGCCAACGTGCAGTCAACCTGGGTAAATCGCTCAATGAGCCGATTTGTTTGGTGCAATCCGGCAGTGAATCGAGGAAGGAGCGTCCGTAGCGTTTGGAAAGCAAGCGCTTATCCAGCACCGCCACCACGCCGCGGTCTGATTGAGTGCGAATCAACCGGCCAAAGCCCTGGCGGAAGCGTAAAATGGCTTCCGGCAGGTGATATTCATTGAAAGGATCGTCAAAGGTTTCGGAACGCGCCGCGATGATCGGATCTGACGGCACATCAAAGGGCAGCTTCACAATCACCAGTACAGATAGGGCCGCACCGGGAATGTCCACCCCTTCCCAGAAGGCGCGCGTTCCCAGCAGCACCGCTTTATCGGTGCCGCGGAAGGTTTCCAGCAGCGTATTGGCTGAAGCACCTTCACCCTGCTCGTACACCTGAATATCGGCTTCCTGCAAGGGTGATGTGATGGACTGCGACGTCTTGCGCAGCTGAGCATACGAAGTGAACAACACCAGCATGCGCCCGCCGCTGGATTTAGCCAGCCGCACAATCGACTGGTCCACCGCGCGCTGGTAGCCATTGGCGTCGTTCGGCTCGGGGATGTCGTTGGGCAGGTACAGCAGCGTCGAATTTTCGTAATCAAAGGGCGAACCCAGCACCAGTTCGTCAGCTTCGTCCGCATTCAAGCGGCTTTTGAGATACTCGAACTCACCCTGCGTCGTCAGGGTCGCCGAGGTGACCACAATGCTGCTTTTCTCATGCCACAAGAATTGTTCCATCAGCGGACCAATATGCAGCGGGGCAATTTGGAGCGCCAGGCGGTAATTATTGGGTTGAATTTCAACCCAGTAGATGTAATTCGAATCCGGCTGCGAAACCAGGGCTGCCAGGTAAGCCTGCGCCTCCGTCAGGCGGCGAATAATGTTGCCAAGGTTGCCAATAGTATCTTCCAAGGCCTCGGGCGGTTCATCGAAGCTATCCGTAATATCGCGATGCACCTGCCCGGCAAGCGTCAGCAGCAACCCCATGGTTTCTCCGGCGGCATCCCAGGCCATTTCGACCTCAGTCCAGTCTGGCAGGGTGCGGGTGGCGGGCAGAATACGCACCTGTTGCCCATATGAACTGACGGGGGCGCCGTCGCGTATGTGATCCATGAAGTACTCAATGGTCTTCAGAAAATAGGTCAGTTGATTTTCCAGACGAAATGCCAGATCGGTGGCGCGCTGCATGGAAACGGTCATGCCTGCCAGTTCGGTCGGACTCAGGTAGTCATGCACCTGCGTCAGCACTCGCCCCAAAATACCGCTGGACGCCCCGCCCAATTCCCGCAGCAAGCGCGCCAGATCAGACTGAGTGATTTTATAACTGAGCGCATTGGTCGAGGCAGATTCGAGGTGATGACCTTCATCGACAATCAAATAGGAATAATCCGGCAGCACCCGGTTGCCGGTGACCACGTCCGACAGCAGCAGCGCGTGGTTGACGATGATCAGATGCGCCGACTGCGCCGCCATACGCGAGCGATAGAACGGACAGGCGCCGCCGGTGCGGCTCATGCACACTTCCGCTTTGCAGCCCTCATCTTCCGCTGACAGGCGCGACCACACTTCGCGTTCGTAGGGTCCGTTCAAATTGATTTCGGAACGGTCGCCGCTGCCGCCTTCACTCAACCACACCAACACCTTGGCCATAACCCGCATCTCATCGGCATTGCCGGGAGTGCTTTTGCGCAGCCCTTCCAGGCGGCGCGGGCATAAGTAATTGGATCGTCCTTTGAGCACCACGGCGCGCAGGTCAATGCCGAGTGCGTTGCGCAGATCCGGGATGTCCTTATTGATCAATTGTTCCTGCAGCGTGATGGTGTTGGTCGAGATTACCACGCGTAAATTGTTCTGTGTTGCCCATAATGCCGCTGGCACCAGGTAAGCGAACGATTTTCCGGTGCCTGTTCCCGCTTCCACCATCAGGTGGTAGCCGTCGGAAAAAGCGCGGGTGACGGCTCGCAGCATCTCCACCTGTTGTGAGCGCTGCTCATAGCCGGTGAAGTAGCGCGCAAACGGTCCGCCGTATTCCAACAGGGCAGCGACTTCATCCACATCGAGTGGGGCAAGCGTCTCAGGCGGAGTCAGCGGCGGAGCTAAAACCATCTCGGATCGGGCGAACAGTGCCCCGTAATCATGCTGCTGCACCTGTTTGGCTTCGATGGGCTGACGCGACCGGGCGCGCATGATTTGGCTGAAGAACCAGCCGGCATCCCAATCCAGGGTTTCCGCGTCGCGCACAATTTCCGCCAGCAGATCGAGCGGCATGTGAATGGCGCGATCGTAAAGCTGCATGTACACCGCGTGTGCCAGCCGAGCATCATCCATTGCGCGGTGCGAGTTAGGAATCAAAATCCCCAGGATTTGCCCGAGCGAGCCAAGGTTATAGCGGCTGGCGGTCGGCATGAGCACTGCAGCCAGTTCATAAGTATCAATCGGTTCTGCCAATCCCAGGATGCCGTTTTTGCGCAGGAATCCCAGGTCAAATTGCACATTGTGACCCACCACCGGCGAATCACCGATAAAATCGGCCAGTTCCTGAATGACAGCTTTGATCGGCGGAGCATTGCGCACCATGTCATTAGTGATGCCAGTAAGTTGGGTGATTAACGCCGGAATCGCGCGGGCTGGGTTAATCAGCGAAGTCCATTCGGCTTCAACGCGCGTGCCAGAGAAGCGCACGGCAGCTATTTCAATAATGGCGTCTTTCAGGGGGTCGAGGCCAGTGGTTTCAAGGTCGATTGCAACGAGGGAAGGCATATCGATGGATTATACCATCCGCGCCTTGAACGACCTGCGGCGCCATCCGGTGTAAAATGTCTCCCGGAGGAAACACCATGCCGGTAACCACCATCATCTTCGACGCAGGCGATACCTTGATCGCTCTTAACTCCGACGATACCCGACCCATGGTGGAGTGGGATGTTCTGGAAGCTGTTCCCGGAGTGAAAGAGATGTTGGAACGTCTAAATGGGAGACACCGGCTGGCGGTGGGTTCGAACGCCGACGTTTCGGATGGACCGATGCTCGCCGCTGCCCTGGCACGCCTGGGGATTGTCGAATATTTTTCGGATTTCTTCAGTTCGGTGGATCTAGGTGTGCGAAAACCCGAACCAGCCTACTTCAAAATCATTGAAAACTCCATGAATGTTCTGCCCTCCGAAGTGGTCATGGTCGGCGACAGCTATGTGAACGATGTGTTAGGCGCGGTGCAGGCTGGCTGGCGCGCAATTTGGTTCAACCCATCCGGTGAAGCTGTGACGGGACTTGCCCCGCAGCATACCGCCGAATTGGCCTGCATGACCGACTTGCCAGGGGCGCTCGACCTCATCGACCTGCCGTCGATCGCACAATCTCATATCTGGCTGGCGGAGCAGGGTGCTAGCGCCAACCTTGTGGTTCATGTGGACATGGTAGCTGCCCTGGCTTACCAGATGGCGGTATGGCTGCGCCAGGCTGGTGAACAGGTCAACCCGGTATTGGCGCACCGCGGCGGGTTGTTGCACGACCTGGTAAAAATTCCAGCCCGAGCCTCGAAGGCCGATCACGGGCTGATGGCAGCCGATTTGCTGGGTAAACGAGCCCAGCCCGAATTGGCCGAGATTGCCAGGCGGCATATGCTCTTTAATCTGGTGGACGATAGATTGCGCCCGCGCACCTGGGAAGAAAAACTGGTGTACTATGCCGACAAACTGGTTGAGAGCAGTCAGATTGTCAGTTTTCAAGAGCGCCTGACAGCCTTGCGCGAACGCTACAAGATTGCCACGCCTGAAGATGAAATGACTGCCTTGATCGATTCTCTTGGAGCCCTGGAATTGGAAATTTGCCGGCCTATGGGTTTCACCCCGGTCAAATTATTGGAAAACCTCAAGCTGGCCTATTATGGCAAGTACTGACCGAAGGCTATTGCCCGGCCAGATTGTAGTAGTTGTAAATGGATTGGGTGATGCTGGCGACCAGTTCGTTGGCCGGGTCAAATAACAGTTGTTCCTGGTCGTAAAGGTAAATCACCAGAATAAAGTTGCCGCCCGGGCTGTAAACGATGGCAGCATCACTGATGGTGTGAATCAATCCATCCGCCGAGTCGGTTAACCAGCCGTGTTTGTGTGCCACCTGCACGCCCTCCGGTACGCCCGCCTCGATCAGCACCGCGATGCGGTTTTTGGTCAGGTAACTGATCATTAAACGGCATTCTGCCTGAGAGATTTGACCCGGAAATACCGCCGCGAATGTACCGCCGCCGGATGAGGCACACTGATACAGGTCGTTCAGCAGCATGCCAGCTTCCACCGGGGTGGTCTGGTTATAGCGGTCGGGGTCAGAACTGACATCCTCGCGGGAATTGGCCGGGGTGGTGAAATCTCGCAGCAGAGCGGCGCCGGGGTAGAAAAAGCCTGCCAGGAAGGTGTTGTCATAGCCCATCTTCTGCAAATCTTCGGTGACCGCCAACGGCCCCAGGCGGCTGTCGATGACCTCTTCCATTAACCGGTCAGCCGGATCGTTTTCCGACAACTCAATCATTGATTCCATCAGGCTGGTAATGTTGGCGGGTGAAGGTTCTTCCAGACGGCGGAAGGTAGAGATCATGATCGGGATCTTCATGGTGCTGGCGGCGGTGAAGGCGATGCCTGGTGCGATAATTTCGCCCGCATTCCAGGCAAAATTGATTTCCTGCCCGGAAGCAATATCATATAGATAAATTTCTGCCAGGCCGTCGAAATTATTGACCGTAAGCACCTGCTGCATCATCACCTGCAGGTTAGGAAAGGATGGGCGGCTGGGGTTTTGGATGGAATAGGTCAGGTTGACCACCCGGTTGGCCGGGTTGCGCAGCGCGTCGGTGACCAAAATGACGGCGCGGTCAAGATCGAGCACGGTTCCAGGCTGCCCCGGCGAAAAGGATGAACTGCCGGGCACTGGCTGCGCCGGGGAAGGCTGTTTGTCATAACGCGTCGATACTTCGTCGCGTAAATAAGCCCGCAAGCGTTCATCGGAAATTTCAGCCCGCAGCGGGATTTCAGCCGGCTCCGGCAGTTGATTCCACAGAAAGCCCCAAAAAGCATTCCAAAATGGCAGTGAAATGCGTTGCTGATCGGCAGCTGCCAACATTGATTCGACATCCAACTTGAAACCGGCGATCGAAGGCTTGATTTGCACCACCGCGTCGCCGTAGCGCATCTCGACCGGTATGCTGTAGGCTTGAATCAACCGTTCGGCGGTTTCCTGCCGGTTCAATCCAGCTACCGGCACACCGGCGATCACCGTCCCGTTGGGATAAGCTGACCGCAGCCGGCTGTACTGAATCAGTTGAAAGACGGTGAGTAAAACCCCCAGAAACAGCACCCCAAAAGAAATCCATCGGAAGATGGTTACATCGCCGCGTCTCAAAGTATCTGTAAATCCTTTCGAGTGAGAATTGTACCACCTCGAATAGGAGTAGAAATCAAGCAGGAAAACGATGCTGGTAAGGAGAAGGAGGACGTACCCGATCCAGTATCGAATAAATTTCGCACTGCCTGTTCGAAAGTAGACCTGACGACACTCATGCCGAGTGTAAATCATTGACATAGATGTATTTACCCCACGCGTACATCGGATATACTATTCGTATGCAGGTTGACCGCAGCGAAGTGCTGGAAATCTTCCGGCAATGCCACATTTTCCAAAGTCTGACCGATGAGCAGCTCGAAACGGTGACAGACCGGGTCGAGGCATTTTTATACGAAGAAAAACAGACCATCTTCGAGCAAGGCGGGGAACCGGACGGCTTTTTCTTTGTGGTAAGCGGTCGGGTCAGCCTGAAACGCCTGCGGAAAACAACTGAAGATTTTGCTGTTTTGGAAACCCGCGATTATTTTGGCGAAGAAGCGCTTTCGGACCTGAAAATCCTGCGCCGCACTACTGCCACAGCCCTTTCCGAAGTCATTGTCCTGCGGTTGACCCGCGAGGTAATGGTCGCGGTGAAGCAGGAGTTCCCGGAAATTGCCCTGCCCATGCAGGTGGTGCTGAACAGCCACTTGCTGGCAATGGACTTAAAAATGGAATGGCGTGCCCCGCGCGAAGTGGTCCATTTCATTGCCCGCCGCCACTGGATGTTTCTGATTCTCAGAATGCTGCCGGCTCTGGGCATCGGTGCGCTGTTCACCGGCGTTCTGGCATACCTGTCCATCGTCGTCTACCCTGATTCGTCTGTGCCGGTGGCGATTTTGGGTTTCGTATTGTTCGGCATCCTGCTGTGGCTCGGCTGGCTTACATTGGATTGGACCAACGATTATGCCGTGGTAACCAACCGTCGGGTGGTCAAGCTGGAGAAGGTGCTGCTGATATACGAAAGCCGCCAGGAGGTCCCGCTGGATGCCGTCTTAGCCGACGACCTCAAGACTGATCAGATCGGGCGTATCCTGAATTACGGCAACATCATCGTGCGCACCTACACCGGGGTAATTGTGCTTAACCGCCTGGCGCATCCGCAGTTGATTATCAACTTAATCAACGAGGTGCGCGGACGAAAAAAGGTGCGACGCCGCAGCGAACAGCTGGAACAAATTGACCGTACTATTCGCGAGCGCCTCGATCATCTTCCCGCCCAAAAGGGAGCACCGGTCGAGGGAGAGGCGCCGCTGCAGATCAAAGCCGGCGTCTTGCAGGAATTCATGTCGGAGCTATTTTTGCTGCGCATGGAAGAAGACGGAAACATCATTTACCGCACGCACTGGTTTCTGCTGCTAAGAAAAATCGGCGTTCCATTGTTCTTCTGCCTTTTACTGGGAATTAGCGTCATTCTCATATGGCTGAATGTGATTCCCTTAGGGCCAAACACGGGCACCTGGCTTCTGCTGCTACTCGGGCCAGCGCTATTCCTCTGGCTGCTGTACCAATACGTGGATTGGCGCAATGACCGGTACATCATCACTCCCGAACTCATCATCGACGTGTTCAAAAAGCCGCTCGGCACCGAGGAGAAAAAGTCTGCGCCGCTGCGCAACATTCTCAGCATTGACTATGAGCGTCGCAATCTGATTGGCATCATCTTTAACTTCGGTACTGTCTTCATTCGAGTGGGGGAATCGACCTTTACCTTCGATAATGTCGTCAACCCGGCGGAAGTGCAGCGCGAAGTGTTTCAGGCGTTCGTTGGTCTGAAACAACGCGAGGAAGATCGCCAGGAGCAGGAACGCACCAACCAGATGGCGGATTGGATCGAGCGGTATCACAATTACCGCGAAGGGACCACCGACCAAAACCCGTTCGAGGAATTCCCGGGCGACGAGGAGCCGGGAGAGCCGCATCCTGCAGCTTGAGCATTTTCGCGGTACAATTCAGGGGTTAATTGGTACCCGTTAAAGATTTATAGGCAGGATGCAATGGCTTTAAAAGAAATTATTACAGTTCCGAACGAAGTACTGCGGCGTAAGGCCCACAAAATTACAGCGTTCGATAAAGAGCTACAAAAAACCATCGACGACATGGTCGAAACCATGCGCGAAGCTCCCGGTGTCGGCTTGGCTGCTCCGCAGGTCGGCTTGCTCGATCGCCTGATTGTGGTCGAATATGACGAGGATGACGAAATCGAGGACAGCCCCAAACGCTTGTTTGTGGTGGTCAACCCGGAGATCATCAAAGCCTCCGAAGAGACCGAGATGGGCATCGAGGGTTGTTTATCCATTCCTGGGCTGGTCGGAGAGGTGGAACGCAGCCTGGCAGTTGTTATCAAAGGTCAGAACCGCCGCGGACAACCGCTGAAATTCAAAGCTGAAGGCTGGCTGGCGCGCATTTTCCAGCACGAAATCGACCACCTGGACGGCGTTTTATATACCGATAAGGCCGTCAAAGTATGGAAGCCCACGCCGGAAGAAGAATCTCTGGCGGCAGACTAACTTTCCTCCCCTGCGCTGCACCCATGTTCCTTACGCATCTCTCGCTGACCAATTTTCGCGCCTTCACCCGCCTGGACATGGAAGTGCCCCGGCGGATTCTTTTATTGGTCGGCGATAACGCTCAGGGCAAAACCACACTGCTGGAAGCAGTCTATTTTCTTGCTACTTTCACCTCCTTTCAGGCCTCCAGTGATAAACAACTAATCAATTTCGCCAGTGGTGATGAATCGCTGGCAGTATCGCGTCTGGTTGCGCATTACACGCGCGGCAGCGACGAGCACCGGCTGGAAGTGCGCTTGATTCGCGAAGCCAATGGCAATGGCAACCGTCAGCGCAAGGAAATTCTGGTGGACGGCGTCAAACGCTCCATGCAAGAGGCTCTCGGGCACTTCAATGCCGTCATATTCCTGCCGCAGATGACCCGCGTAATTGAGGGCGGACCAGAAGAACGCCGCCGCTATCTCAACCTGGCTCTGGCGCAGGTGATGCCGGGCTATGCTCAGGCTTTGAGCGAATACGCGCAAGCCCTCACGCAGCGCAATGCGCTGCTTAAACAACTGGCTGAGCGCGGCGGCGACCCCGGTCAGCTGGCCTATTGGGACACGCTTCTTGCCGGGCGCGGCGCGCTGCTCATTCAGGCGCGCATCGCTGCCATCCAGCAATTGGAACGTTTGGTCTTGCGCTATCACGATCAGTTGACGGATGGTAAAGAGGTGCTGCGCTTGCACTACCGTCCCTCCTTCGACCCTCTAGCGCCTGCCAACGGTCAATATCAGCTGCCGGTTGAAGCTGGTATCGATCGCAGCGGTTTTTCGCTTGATCAAATACAGGAAGGTTTTATGCGCCGGTTGCAGACCGTGCGCCGCGATGAAATTGCCCGCGGCGTCACCACTATTGGCCCGCATCGCGACGAGCTCCGCTTCATCAGCAACGCAATCGACCTGGGGGATTACGGCTCACGCGGGCAGGTGCGCAGCAGCTTGCTGGCGCTCAAACTGGCAGAAGTGGATTGGATGCGCGAAAAAACCGGCCAATGGCCGGTACTATTACTGGATGAAACCCTGGCTGAGCTGGATATACAGCGCCGTGGTCAGCTGCTCTCGGCCTTGCATGATAGCGAGCAGGCCATGCTCACCACCACTGACCTGACCCAGTTCGCCCCCGATTTTGTGCGGCGCGGCACCATCTGGCAGGTACGTGCCGGTTTTGTCACGCGCCAAGAAAACCCGGCTTAGCTGATCGGCCGTTTGGCCGGCAGTCCAACCCGCCGCGGGTAGCCTGGCGGAGTGGCGCTGACCTTGTCGACCACCACCAGAAATCGTTCCTCGGTGACGCCTGGCAGCAGCACCGGAACGAGCTGTTTGATGCGCCCGCCCAGAACATGGATGGCATGGTCGGCTTTGTGAGCTTCCGCCGGACCGGTTTCGCCTTTTTGCGCCAGCATCCCGCCGCCGACTTTCACCAGCGGCAGCAAATATTCCGCCAGGACTGGCAGGTTGGCGACTGCCCGCGCCACGGCCCAGTCATATTTTTCACGGTGCTCGCGCGACAATCCCATTTCCTCTGCCCGCGCCTGCAAGCAGGTGACGTTATCCAATTCCAGGACATCCACCACGTATCGGCAAAATTCCAGCTTTTTCCCCACCGATTCGACCAGGGTTAGTTTGAGGCGCGGTAGAACGAGCTTGAGCGGAATACCCGGAAAACCGGCACCGGTGCCGATGTCTATCAGGCGTTCCGGCGGATGGTCGCGCCAGGCCAGCATGCAGGTCAGCGAATCGAGGAAGTGTTTGGTGCGAATCCCTTCCGATTCACGAATGGCGGTCAGGTTATGTTTTTGATTCCATTCAAGCAGCGCTTCTTCATACTTCTTAAAAGCTGCCAGCTGCCGGGCGCTCAGTTGAATCCCCACCAGGGTGCGAAGGTCTTGGGAAAGTTTTTCCATTTTTAAGAATTATAACGGCTAAATCATAGGAAAGCGGACGACTATACCGCATTATTGCAATATAGACGCGAATTATCTATTCAGCTTGACAACTTGACCTGGATGATTTACATTATCATCTATTCCATCTTCGATGGATGTTATCACGCCGATATACAGGAGGTGCCAACAGCCGAACAAACGCACCTAGAAACCGCACAAAATAATCGCCAAATATTTTCTTTATGGAGGAGAAATGAAACACCGATTGGTTTACGCGCTATTAGCGCTGTTTGTAGTATCCAGTATGGTTCTGGCTGCCTGTCAGCCCGCTGCAACCGAAGCTCCGACTACAGCACCAGGTGTAGAACCTACCACCGCCCCTACCACTGCCCCGGCAACGGATGTACCAACCGTTGAGGTGCCCACTGGCCGCAATAACTACGTCGAAATGGCGGTCTCGGCCCCCAGTTGCGATTACGGCGGCGAGTTCTCGTCAATTGAGACAGTTGACGAATTTACCGTTAAATTCACCCTGTGCTACCCCGATCCGGACTTCCCCTCGAAGGTAGCATTCTCGGTCTTCTCAATTACGGATAAAGAATTCCTGGATGCCAATTCAGGCGATTCCGTAAAAATGAGCGAAGCCCCCAATGGCTCAGGACCCTACATGTTGAAGGAATGGATCCGCGGCGATCGTGTCATTTACGAAGCCAATCCCACTTACTGGGGCACCCCGCCCGCCATCCCCAACCTGGTCTTCCGCTGGTCGGAACAATCAGCTCAGCGTCTGCTTGAGCTGCAATCCGGTGAGGTGGACGGCATTGACAATCCTGCTCCGGAAGATTTCGCCACCATTGAAGGCGATGCCAACCTGGCGCTTTATGCCCGCCCTCCGTTGAACATTTTCTACATCGGCTTCAACCACAATGTCGCTCCGTTTGACGATGTCAAGGTGCGCCAGGCGATTGCCTACGCCATTGATCGCGAACGCATCGTCGACCAGTACTACCCCGAAGGGTCATCGGTTGCCAAGGTATTCGTACCCCCGTCCATTCAGCCCGGTTACTCCGATGCTGTGGACTGGTACCCCTACGATCCCGAAATGGCCAAGACTCTGTTAGCAGAAGCCAATCAAGAAAATCTGGAAATCGAGCTTTCGATCCGCAACGTTGTGCGCGCTTACCTGCCCACCCCGGACAAAGTAGCTCAGGAAATTCAGGCTCAATTGGCTGAAGTCGGCATCACCGTCACCATCAATGTGATGGAATCGACTGCCTTCATCGACGCTACCGCCGCTGGCGAAAAAGGCTTCTACCTGTTAGGCTGGAATGCCGACTATCCTGGCGCCACCAACTTCTACGACTATCACTTCGCTGCCGATACCAACCTGCAGTTCGGCGACCTGTACGAAGAAATCGTGACTGAGATCCGTGCCGCGGGTCAGGTTTCCGACCCGGTAGTCCGCCAGCAGCATTACGATGCGGTCAACACCCTATTGAAAGACAACGTGGTCATGATCCCGGTTGCCCATGGTGCCTCGGCTACTGCCTTCAAGGCCAGCATCGAAGGTGCACACGCCAGTCCGCTCGGCAATGAGGTGATGGGTGTTCTGTCCTCCGATGCAGATCAGTTTGTTTGGATGCAGAACGGCGAACCCTCCACTCTATGGTGCATTGATGAAACCGACGGCGAAACCCTGCGCGCTTGCGAGCAGATCTTCGAGGCTCTGCTGTCCTTCAAGGTCGGCGGCGCTGAGGTCGAACCCGGTCTGGCTGAATCCTATGTTGCTAATGACGATGCCACCGAATGGACCTTCACCCTGCGTCAAGGCGTGCAGTTCCAGGATGGTTCTCTGCTGGATGCCAGTGATGTAGTGGCTTCCTACGCCGCGGTTTGGGATGCCAAGAGCCCCAATCATGTCGGCCGTACCGGCAACTTTGAGTACTTCACCGCGTTCTTCAATAAGTTCCTGAACGCCGAATAGTCACAGATTTAACATAACTTCAGGGGGGTGTTTTTAGCAGCATGCGAAAAAACACCCCCCTGTCAGTAATATGCGATAATATGGTACAGGCTGGCTGCAAGTCAATCAGTCTGTACCTGTTTTACATGGAATAGACGTAAGGGCTCATGAGCCTTCCGGCTCGCTGCCGGTTTTCTTTACCCACAACCCCACGCCTGAGAAGGATTTTATAGATCATGCTGCGTTTTATGGCCCGTCGGTTGGTCCTGCTGGTACCAGTTGCCCTGGGCATTTTGCTGGTGACCTTCCTGATCGTGCGTCTCATCCCTGGCGACCCGTGTATCGCCATGTTGGGAGAGCGGGCGACCGAAGCAAAGTGTGAAGAGTTTAAAGACCGGTACGGTCTGAACGATAATGTCCTTGTGCAATTTGGACGGTATATTGCTGCAATGGCTACCGGTGACTTCGGCGAATCGATCCGCTTTAGCCGCCCGGTTGCCGACGTCATCGCTGAACGCTTGCCCATGACGATTGAGTTGACCATCTTTGCCATGTTATTCTCCACGTCGGTTGGCATTTTCCTTGGCATCATATCGGCTTTAAAGCCAAACAGCTTTGCCGACACCTTCACCATGGTATTGGCAAACATTGGAGTATCCATGCCTGTGTTCTGGCTTGGATTAATGTTGGCTTACTTTTTTGCCCTGGTGATGAAGGACACCCCGCTTTTTATCCCACCATCCGGCCGGTTAAGTTCCAGTGTTACGCTGGTGAACCTGGTTAAGGAATGGGGACTGACTGACCTGACGGGTTTCCGTAGGTTTGTGGTGTATTTCATATCCAACTCAGCCATCACCAACAGCATCATCACCGGCAACTGGGCAACGCTGAAGGATGCCCTGTGGCACCTGATCTTACCCTCCATGGCGGTTGGCACCATCCCACTGGCGATCATTGCCCGCATGACGCGTTCCACGCTGGTGGAGGTCATGCAGCAGGATTACATCCGCACGGCGCGCGCCAAAGGCGTGTGGGAGCGTAAGGTAGTCTCCAGCCATGCCATGCGCAACGTGATGATCCCGGTGATCACCATCATCGGCATCGAAACTGGCGCGCTGCTTTCCGGAGCGGTTCTGACAGAAACGGTGTTCGCTCTGCCCGGTGTGGGCACTATGTTGGTGCAATCCATCCTCTCGCGTGATTATCCGGTGGTGCAGGGATTTACCCTGATCATTGCTATTATTTTCGTGGTGATTAATTTGCTGGTGGACGTATCTTATGCGTACCTCGATCCTCGCGTGCGGTTGGAGTAACATTTAAAACATCATGACATCAAACGTAGCTATTTTGGACGTCACCAATATTAAACATACTTCGCCCGGCCGTGAAGCCGTGCGCCGTTTATTCCACCACCGCTCGGCCTTGGTTGGAATGGCCATTCTTGGATTTCTAGTGCTCCTGGCCATTTTTGCCGAACAAATCGCGCCCTACAATCCGACTCAACTGCTGCGCGATGTCGACCGGCGCGCAGCGCCATGTATCCATATCCTGGGCTGCCCGGCAGACCAACCGGAACATCTATTTGGCATTGACGGTAACAGCCGCGACCTGCTCTCGCGCGTCATCTTTGGCTCGCGCTTATCGCTGCAGGTCGGGCTTAGCACGGTGGGTTTTGCCATCATTATTGGCGGGGTCATTGGCGCCATTGCCGGCTTTGTCGGCGGCTGGCTCGATGACTTCCTGATGCGCATCATGGATGTGTTGATGGCCTTCCCCAGCCTGCTCCTGGCGATTGCCATCGTCAGCTTCCTCGGCACCGGTTTGATCAATGCGCTGTTGGCCATTGGTATTGTTTCGATTCCCCGTTTTGCGCGTCTGGTGCGCTCGACGGTGATCTCGGTCAAGGAACTAGAATATATTGTGGCAGCCCGCTCGATTGGCGCCACGCAGGGACGGCTGCTATTTGGCCATATCATCCCCAATTCACTGACCCCCTTGATCGTTCAAGCCACGCTGGGCATCGGCACCGCCATTTTGGACGCGGCTGCCCTGTCCTTCCTTGGCCTGGGAGCTGAACCGCCGCGCCCGGAATGGGGCTTGATGCTTGGTGAGGAACGCAACAGCATTTTCAACGCTCCGCATCTGGTGTTTTTCCCGGGGGTAGCTATTATGCTGACCGTGCTGGGCTTCAACTTACTGGGTGACGGCTTGCGCGATGCCCTCGATCCGCGCCTGCGCGGCACCGGAGCAAATTAATCTCGATATAATCCCTCTCCCTCCGCAAGGAGGGAGAGGTTAGGTGAGGGTGGTCAATCCATGCACCGCTTCTTTCTCCCGCCTGGCGCTATTCAAGCCGATTCCATCCTGTTTCCGGCTGAGACTACCCATCAAATTTTCCGTGTGCTGCGGCTGCGCGCCGGCGAACAGGTGATCGTGCTGGACGGTCTCGGCTGGCAATATCGGGTCGAACTGACCGCGGTCAACCGCGAACAGGGTTCCGGGCGGGTGCTGGAAAAATCAGCGATCAGCGGCGAACCGCCAGTCCACTTGAGCATGTTCCTGTGCCTGACTCAGCGGGAAAAATTCGAGTGGATGCTGCAAAAATGCACCGAGGTGGGAGCAAGTGAATTTACGCCCGTCTTGTCCAGCCGCTCGCTGGTTCAGGATGCTGAAACCCTCGATAATAAGCTTCAGCGCTGGCAGCGCATCATCCAGGAAGCAGCCGAACAGAGCAGCCGCGGCCGCGTTCCGATCCTCAACCCACCGGTGGACTTCGCAGCGGCATTGGAAACCGGTAGGCTCCAAAACGATGCATACCTGGTCGCCTGGGAGGAAGAACACGCGCGGCGTCTGACATCCTCCCTGACTGGAATGCCTGCCAATGCCCGCGTAGCGATGCTAATCGGGCCGGAAGGCGGCTTAAGCCGCGAAGAGGTTGAGTTAGCCAGGCAAAAGGGTTGGCAAGCGGTCAGCCTGGGACCGCGCATCCTGCGCATGGAAACCGCTGCGGTCGTTTCTGCCGCTCTTGTGATCGACTGGTTCGAAAGCCGCGCCGGTTAAATCAGCCGCCGAGGCAGCAAGTTCTTGATTCGGTCAGCCTGCATTCGGCCGCGCCCCAGGATTCGGTTATCCGGGTCGATCAACACCACTACACCGTTTTGCTGGCTGTCTGGCGGGGCATACACCAGGTCTTCACCGCGCAGCCAGAGGCTGACCATTTCCGCGGGGATTTCCACCTTGCCGTTGGTAAACCCGCTGCCAAAACGGGCCACCCAATCGTGGGCGGGAATCAATCCTTCGGGACTTTCCTCGGCCAATTTCAATCCCAGGAGCTGGCACGGAAGACCGCTGAATTGTTCCAGATAAGCTGTCGGGACGGCAAAAATTCCCGCTGGGCTGTGCCAAAGTTCCAGCCGGTATTCCGATAGAGTCAGGCCAAGCGGCAGGCCGAATTGCTGTTCGAATAACAAATGGACATCCCGTTTGGCTGCTCCGGTCAACGGCTTTTGACCGACCAGCGCCAGCGGTCGATAGGGCGGTGCATCTGAAGGAAAATCTACCGCCGCTGTTTTGCGGATCAATGCGGCAAAAAAGCCCGATGTGTGGAAACGGTGCGGCCACAGGCGGGCAGCCCTCACAACCTGAGGGTCGAATTCCTGCCCGTAGGCTTGCGCCAGGGCTGGGGCAGGAGCCGGAAGCCGGCTTTCCAGTCCTTCGACCTCAACCGCGTTGGGAAAGCGGCGCAGGATCTCGTCCAACACGGCTTCGTCCTCTTCCGGCGCCAGCGTGCAGGTCGAATACACCACCTGCCCGCCAGGTTTGAGTGCAGCGATCGCTGCCGCCAATAACGCAGCCTGACGCCGCGCCAAAGAGGTTTGTTCGCGCTCAGAAATTGGCCTTAAAGGATGCGCGTCGCTGGAACGCAGCGATTGCATCGAGCAAGGTGCATCCAGCAGAATGCGGTCGAAGGTTTCCGGGTACCAGCGCCCGAATTTTTCACCCGGGAAACGGGTGACCGCAATATTGGCTGCTCCCCAGGTCTGCAGCACCAGCCGTAAAGCCGTGATGCGGTCCGGCGACGAGTCATTGGCGATCACCAGCCCTTGATCCAGGAGCCGTCCGGATATATGCGTGGTTTTTCCGCCAGGCGAGGCTGCCAGGTCGAGTACCAGCGGACCCTTAATCTCGTCAAGGTCGAATAGCTCCACCGGCAGCATCGAGGCAGCATCCTGTATGTAGTAATGCCCCATACGGTGCTCGAGCGTCATAGCTGCCGGCTCGTGCATGCTGGTCACGCGCCAGCCTGTCGGGCAGTACGACACTGGCTCGATTTCCCAGCCGTAACGCTGCGCCCACTCCAACTCCGCGCCAGCTTTGGCTTTGAGCGGGTTGGTGCGGAATGCCAGCGGCATCGGCCGGGTTAGTTCCTCCAGCATCACCTGGTAATCATCGGGCGCCAGCAGCGGTTTAAAGCGTTCCAGCGCCGCACTTTGAGCGGCTTCCGGGTGGTTTTGCTGGATCGTATGTTTCTTTTTACGGCTCATGCTTTGCGGATGCAAAAAACCAGTTCGTTTCCGATCATGATTTCCGTCACCGGCCAATCCAGACCGTCCAGGATCGAATCCATCAAATTACGCTGCCGGTCGACCAGCGAGTGGTGACCGCTCAAGTCAGTGGCGGGCAATGATACCAGCAACCAGCGCACGCGCAAAGCCTCGAAGAACGGTTGGTTGCACCCCTTTTGCCGCTGTTCGAAGCGGTGCGCTTCTTTGAAGAACAATGCCACATCTGCTTCAACATCGGGCGGATTGACCAGAATGTCTTGCACCCGGGCTAGCGGTTCGCGATCCATCGCTTGCAGAAAGCGGTTAATCAATGCGATGCGCGGGGTATGCAGATCGTAGGCATGATAAGCCGTTGCGCCTGGCAGGTCCATCCAGGGGAGGCCAAATGGGTGCAGCGCGCAGGCAAGATCTAAAATACGGTTTGGGATGCCGGTGACCGCCCACAGCTGCTGGTAAAACGTCTCTAATAGTGGAATGCGCTCGCGCGTGGAGGCATGGCTTTCCATAATTCCGCGGCACCAGGTTTTGACAGCTTCCGGATCGCCGCTGCTTACCGCTCCGTCGAGTTGACCTTTAGCTGCGGCATAATCTGGGTCACCCAGGTACGGCGCCACAATGTTATGCAATTTTTCGCGGACTGCCTGCAACGCGGCACCGCCTTCGCGGCCTTT
>Ga0209521_10000945_pt1 | contig 23190 bp, 36 predicted proteins | sample Rifsed19ft4_FD_184016 | JGI IMG/M metagenome (GOLD analysis project Ga0209521, IMG submission 184016) | Soil microbial communities from Rifle, Colorado, USA - sediment 19ft 4 (version 2) | ecosystem: Environmental > Terrestrial > Deep subsurface > Rock core/Sediment | place: Rifle, Colorado...
TGCTGGCCGGCCGGTCGCGTGGCAAGGGCGCCAGCCGCGTCAAGGCGGCCGAGTTGTTCCCCGGGGCGGACTTGGGAGGCAAGGCCGATCAGGGCCGCGCGGATGCCCTGCTTTTGGCCACCTATGGGTGGCGGCTGGGCCGCCCGACCGGTTAGAGCCCTGGCGACTGTAGCGTGTCATCGGGGGGCGGTATGGACGGATCCGGCCAGTACCCCCGGGCCCGCAGACACGCGGCGTAGGTCTCGCCGCTGGGGAACGGCGAGGGCAGAAACCACGTGATCGGTCCCCGCAGTACGATGGCGGCCACGTTCGCCGCCAGGCCCAGAAGGCCCACGACGCGGGCGCCCGGGCTGGGTTGCGCCGCCGCGGAACAGGTGGCCTCATCCTCGGCGACCTGGGCCGGTGTGGCGCCCACGGGGGCGGTCATGGGGTGCTGCTGGGCCAGACACCCGGCCAGCAGCGCCGGGATCAGCAGCGGCACCACGCCGCCCCAGCGTTTCCGGCGCATGGGTCCCCCCTCCCGACTCCGACGCAGGGTGACGGCGCGCCGGCGGAGCACGAGGCGGACGCAGATGGGGGGCTTCATGGCGCCACCTTCCCCGCCCACCGGGCGCGCAGCGCCGCCATGCGTGCCTGGACATCCTCCCAGGGGACGTCCCGGACGTAGACGGGTTCCTTCGCTGCCTTCCGCCAGCCCCGCGCGCGGCAGTCATCGCACAGGACGGGGCGGAGATGGACCGTTTCACAGACGGGGCACCGTCGAGGACTCGTGATTTTCATGGCGTCCCCCCCGTCACGCGCACCCGGTCGCGCGTCACCCAGACCGCTTCCCCCCCACCCGCCGCCGGCCGCACCAAGAACTCCGTCCGCCCATAGACCCGGCGGACATCCACGATCAGGACGGCCACCTGGTACCGATGCCCGCGGGACGCCACCATCTCCAGCGTCCCGGGTTGGCCGATCAGGTGTTCATACATGGCCTACCCCTCCCCTCGTGGGCCGCAATGCGGCGTCGTGGAGGCAATCACGTGCGCGCCCCACCGACCCCATCGGTAGGTCACCCCGGGCACAAGCCGGGCCCATTGGCGGGGCGTGAGTGTGAAGTGGACTTCACTGGGGACGTGTTGGTGCGGCACGGCCCGCAGACGGATCGTCGGAGCGCAGCGGCACGGTCCCGACCCGAGCCACGGGAAGGCACAGCGGGCGCAGAGATCCGGAGAGAGCGTTACGAGCGGTTTCATTTCCCCTCCCCCCGCGCCGCCCGATCCGAGATGCCGTCGGGGCGATACCCGTACCGCATGCCTGGTTCCATCCGCAGTGCGATCTCTGGGCTGTCCCAGCACGTGGCCCAACCGCCACAGACGCAGTGGGCTGGGGCCCCATGGAAGCCGTCGGCATTCTCCGCGGCGGCATACCACCCGCCGCACGAATGCTGATACGCTTGCACGCGCTGTGTCCCCACGCTGTTCGGTCTCATGGCGCTGCCCTCCCGGTGCTGGGCCCGCACAGGCGGGCGTTTTTTGGGGGGACTAGTCCCCCCAGTTCGTGCGCAGCGAGACATCGCGCACGTAGTCCCCGCCGGCCTCGACGCACGTCACGAAGTGGGCCACGTCCTGCGCTGGCGCCACGAACCGCCCGGCGCCGCAGCGCACGAGGCACGGCCAGAGGCGGGATTCCGGGTCCGCCGCCAAGGCCTCCACGTCGGTGTCGGTCAGAAACCCGTACTGGGCCATGACGCGGGACCGCAGGGCCTCGGGGTCGAAGTGGCAGGTGATGGGTTGCGTGGCCATGGGGTGCCCCCTTCTCCCGGACAGGTGCCCTCTCAGGAGGGCGTTTTTTTGGGGCGCTCAAGCGCCCACCACCTTGACCAGTTCCCCGTTCTTCGAGACGTTGTAGGGCCCGCGTGCCTCATGGCAGGGATGGATGCAGATTTCGAAGTACCGCCCATCGTCCGACCAGGCATTGCGCCGGTGCCGCATCGGCAGGGCGTGGCAACAGACCGGACATTGCCAATAGGAAAACTCCCCCTTGCCTATGGTCCGCGTGCTCTTCATGATGTCCCCCTCCCCGCCCCGGAGGGCTCTGGTTTTTCTTGGGGCGCCCTAGGCGCCCTTCCGGTTCAGACCAACACCCGCGCCACAGTTCGGGCAAATCGCCAGCCCTTCGTCTCGCCCCGTGGGGCGGAAAGCCAGGACGTGGTACATCACCAACGACCCCTTGGGACAACCGTAGCCTTCGACCTGGCCCATCGTTCCAGCCCATTTGCTTGGTGTCTGGTGCATCATGACCCGTTCCCTCCCGCCCCGTGTGGCTGTTGCTTGCGCTTACTAGCCATAGCATTTCACGTGCCATGGACACAAACGCAATGTTTTTGCATACTTTGCTCGCATGGAGCCTTTGGAGGCACCAAGAACCCGTTGCTATTCGCCCCATTACTGGGTATTGCACTACATAACGCGATGCCGTAGGTCGTCGTTTCAAGGACTTACGGGCGTGTTTCACCCACCGCCGACGGAGGATCGGGCATTTTGACCGATCCCTCACCACCTGTTTGTTACAAAAAGTAACAAGTTGTTACCTTTTACCCCATTTTCACGATTTCTTTGAGAAAACGGCACTTGGTGCTTGACACGGCTTGGCACGTCGGTTGATATTTCTCCTTGGCTTGTACGATGCCTGAACGAATCAAGCCCCCCACCCGACGGGGCTCTTCACCCCGGTTCGGTACCGCCCCCGTCGGGAGACCCTGCGAGTCTATACGAGCGTCCGGTCCGGCCCGGCAGGGATCAATGGCGTTCTGTGCTTGCGTCCCGGCGCCTCTTGACAGGCGTCGTGGCCTGTGGCAGGGTGTGCGCATGCCGTTCACGTCGGAATCTGCCCGTGTCGCCGTCCAAGTACGCCAAGCGCTCGAGCGGCCCCGGAATCTTCCGGGGAGCAACGAGTTGCTCACCCTGAAGCGCTTGGCGCGGTTGGTGGACGGGGAAATCAAAGGTGCCGCGGACAACGCGCCGTTGCGCGCGAAGCTGGTGGAATTACGGATGCGTCTCGGAGAGGCAGTGCTGGATCGTTCCGTGGGGCGACCCGCGGTCGAGGCGCGCGAGGCGGCCAAGACGCCTGAATGGTACCGCGGCGTCATCGCAGAGTATGACCGCAAGTGGCGACAGCACGTACCGTCAACGGATGTTGTCGCCCCATCTGAGCGAGACCCTCCGACTACAGATAATGATGATTATGGTAACTCTAATGCCGCGTAAGTGCGCGCCAGCGTGCAAAGCAACAGTGTGGGCACTGGCGCAGAGCCTCCGACCACAACCGGTGGGGTTGGCAGTCCGGGTCGGATGTCCACCGGCACCCGCCCGCAGGGTGCCCTGGCCGACGCGCCCGCCGCGTCCCGGGGTCGGGTCGCACTGATGTGCGCCGCGGGTGAGGCGACCGAGGGGGGGAGGGGGGCACGAGAAGGCCCCCCACAGCCGCCGCAGCCGCTATCCCCTCCCTCCTGCGCAGACGTTCCCAGCACCCAGGACGATGCGTCAACACCGCTGGGCGACACGGTCGAGCAGATCGTCTGCCACGAAGGGCTCGTCAGCCTGCCGGTCGTCCTGAACATCGTCACCCCCACCTTCTGCCCCTACTGCTCTAACCACGACCGCTATCCGTATGCGCGCATCCGCACCTGCCGCATCTGCGGGCACAGGCTGGACTTCTGCACGCGCGGGTGCTGCCACTCGGTGTTCTCGATCACGTGGGCGCGGCACGCCAGGATGCCCCAGGTCTTCGATCTGGCAGACGATCCTCGGCCGCCGAGCGAGAGCGGCCTGCACGAGGCACTGCGGCTGCTGGCGCGCGTGTTCTTGGAGGGGGGCGACAGGGCCATCGAGCGGTACTTCGCCGTGCGCGGCGTCACCCGCATCCAGCGGGGGGCGACGGGACGGGACGTGCGACCGCTGGGCGTGCGGGGGAGGACCGCGGCCGACACGGAGTACACGTGACGCGGCCCGCGGCGCGGTTCGGCCTCTGCCCCAGATGCCGTCAACCCGGGCAACTCTATCGCGAGTGGATCTTCTGGTGGCGCTGCGTCTTCTGCCTGCGCGACTGGAAGCGGCGGCGGCGCACGGGCGGATGGGCGGGACCCTCCGCGTGGTATGGACGGTGAGAACAGGGGGGGACCGGTGAGCCGGCGCAATCCCAACCCCGTCTGTCAGGCCGTCGCCCAGCACGCCAACGAATGCGTGTTGCACGCGCGGCCGGGGGAGATCTACTGCGGGTACCATCTGCGCCAGCGGCCCGGCGTTTACCACTGGAAGCGCCTGCCCCCGGAGCGGATGAAGCCGCTGCCGGATGCCGAGGGCCGGGTGCCGGTGGGGGCCCCGCGGGAGAATCCGTGTGGGTGTCCGGGCGGGCGGCGGGCCACAGACCGCGGGTGGATCTGCCAGGACTGCGGCTATACGTGGGCGGACTAGATGCAGCCCAATCCGCTCAAGTGGATGTACTTCGACAAGATCGGCTACCGGCCGCGCGTGGGGCAGATGGCCTATCACCGCGCGGCGGACACGTGCCGGTATCTGAGCGCGTTCGCGTATCCGCGGGCGGGCAAGTCGCGCATGGCGGCGGCGGAAGTCGGCGCGACCTGGTGGCAGACCGACTGCCGCAACTGGATTGTGGCGCCCAAGTACGGGCTCGGCGCCAAGGAATTCGCCTTTATCTGGGAGGATCATAGCCAGCACATGCACGCGCGCCGGTCGTTGCTGGACAACGCCACGCGCGCCGTGTTCAACGCGCAAGATGGCGACATGGAGATTCGCTACCCGTGGGGCTGGTACGTGCAGGTGCGCACGGCCGACAATCCGATGGACCTGTTGGGCGAGGAATTGAACCATCTGATTCTGGCCGAGGGCGCGCAGCTCGGCGCCGCCGTGTGGCCGCGCTTTTTGCAGACGCGGCTGGCCAAGCGGCAGGGGCAACTGCACGTGCCGACGACGCCCAAGGGCATGAACTGGCTTTACGACACGTTCTACGTGCCCGGCCGCCGGCACCTGGACGGCCGGCCCAATCCCCGCTACCATGCGCGCTATTGGTCCGCGGTCATCTCGCATCTCGAGGGCGTGGGCGACATCTATCAGCCGGGCGTCTATGCGAAGGCGGAGATCGAGCACGCGCGCCTCACGCAGCCGGCCGACGTGTTTCTGGAGCAGTTCGGTGGCGCGTTCACGTCCTACGCGGGCATGGTGTGGGCGAACCTGCATCGGCGGCGGCACAGCGCGCCCGCGAGGCCCATCCCGCCCGACTGGGAGCTGGTGGTGGGGCTGGATTTCGGCGCGGGCACGCCCACCGTCACGCTGTTCGGCGCGTGGGACCAGCAGCGGCCGCGGCATCTCTGGCTGTGGCACGTCGCGCGGGCGTCGAACCAGCCGATCCAGTGGGCCAAACGCCAACTCGATCTGGGGTTGGCGGGCCGGCGGCCGTGGCGCGTGGTGGCGGATCCCGCAGCCAAACAGTCGCGGCTGGAACTCCAGTGGCTCGGCTACGCGACCGTGATTCCGTACACGCGCCAGTTTCAGGATGGGTTTGACGCGGTGGACACGCTGATGGCGACGGGCCGGCTGCACGTGCTGGACACGCCCGCGCTCGAGGCGTTCTGGACGGAGACGGCGCGGTATCAGTGGAAAGAGACCGCCACCGGCACCAAGCTGGCCGGCCAGACGCAAGGCCCCGATGACATCAGCGATTGTCTGCGGTATCTGGCGCTGATGGCGCCGAGCGAGGTGCCCGAGGCGGCCCCGGCGGATCCGCTGGACGGCACGCCCTGGGGCCTGTCCGAGAACGAAAAGACGGTCTGGCGCAACTGGGAGCGCCTCGCCGAGCGGGCGAGCCAGGCGTATCAGGCGGCGCGCAGTGGCTGGGACGACGCCGACGAGGAGCCGTTTGTGGAGGAGGCCAGCGTGCCGGTGCAGGCGGGATGGTGAGGCCACCGGCCGAGGCGATCATGGACGCCGCGCACCTCGAACAGGTCCTGACCGATCCGGCCGTGATCGGGCCGTTGCTGGCGGTGTGGGAGGCCCGGTGTCGCGCGCGGTGTGCCCTGGTGGACCGGTTTCCGTCGCCGCCCGCCGAGGTCCCGGCACTGGTCGCGGACGGCGAGGCCAGCGGGCCGGTGCAGGCGGGATGGTGAGCGCGGGACGCGCGGCGCCGCGGCGCGCGGCAGCGCACGGCGGGCGGCCCCCGCCGCTGCGCATCGAACACGACGTGGCGGCGGACACCGTGCGCATCGACGGCCTCTGCTATTCCGGGGCCTTTTTCCGGGCCTTTGCCTGTCCGTCGCCCGACGCGCGGTATCGGATCGTGCGCGAGGGGGATGTCGTGCGGGTGGAGCGCGTGCCCGGATGATCTGGGGCCGGGATGCCCAGCGGCTGGCCGCGGCGGAGGCGAGCCTCGCGGTGCTGCGCGAGGGCCTGCTGGCGGTGACGCGCGAGCTGGGCGCGGCCCAGGCCGAGGCCGCCCGCTGGGAGGGCATGTATCACGTGCTGGAAGCGCAGGCGGCGCTGCGCCGCGCCTTCCCGGAGCCGCCGGGCCCCCCGGAGACCATCCTGGAGCAGACGCAGGCGGATGTGGACGCGATGGATGCCGGCGAGTTGCGGCGCATCCGGGCGGCCATGGAGGCCGACCCGCTGGGCACGCTGCTGCGCGAGGGCGGCGGCGCGCTGAGCGGACTGGAGTTGGTCGAGGACACGCCCGCGCGGGAGTAGGCCATCATGCCGACACCCTTTCCGAAGGACCCCGACGATCATCAGGGGCTGCTGGCGTTCGTGGAGGACAAACTCCGCGTCTCGCAGCAGCAGCGCTGGCTGTACGAATGGCAGCAGTACCAGAACATCCTGTTCTATCTGGGCGTGCAGTGGGTCGCGTTCGACGCGGTGCTGGGCACCATCATTCCGGTGCCCACGCGGCCCAAGGCGCCCCGCCCCGTCTTCAACAAGTTCGCCGAGGTGCTGCGGCCGCTGGCGTCGCTGCTGGCCGCCGAAGAGCCGAATCTGTACTTTCGGCCCATGACCGACCTGCCGGCCGACGTGGCCACCGCGCACGCGGCCACGCGCGCGCTGGACATTCTGTACGGCGAGACCGGCATGCGCGAACACCGGCCGGTGCTGGCGCGCTGGGCGACGCTGACCGGCAATGCGTTTTTGATCTCCGGCTACGATACGTCGCAGCGACACGGCCGCACCACGGTGCAGAACTGGCGCTGTCTGGTCTGCGACAAGGACGCGGCGCCGCTCGACGTGGAACAGGCGGCAGGGTGCCCGACGTGCGGCCAGCCGGCCGACATGATGGTGCCGTCGCGCGACGCGCAGGGCACACCGCGCGTGACCACCTACGCGCGCGGCCGCGTCTATACCGACATCGCGCCGCTGTTCGAGATGCATTTCGACTGGCAAGCGGGCTATCTCGACCGCTCACCCTGGATCATCCGCGAGCGGTCGGTGCCCCGGTCGCACGTGCTGGACCTGTACGGCGCGAAGGCCGAGGGGTTGGCCACCGACACCGCGGGCGCGCCGCAGCGCCGCTATCTGCTCGAGTCGCTGGCCTATGCCACCGCGGGCGGCGGCAGTCTGCTGGGCGCGCACGGCGCCGCGACGGACGAAGACCGCGTGCAACACCGGCAAATCTGGCTGGAGCATCCGCACTATCCGCAGGGCTTGTACGCCGAGACGTCCGGGTCCACGGTGCTCTATGCCCAGCCGGCGCCCTACCAGCGCGCCGACAGCCCGCCCGACGACCCGCGGCCGCTGCGGCCGGTCGTGCACGTGCAGTACGAGGCGGTGCCCGGGCGCGTCTGGGGCAAGACGCCCGCGGACGATTTGGTGGGCCCGCAGCGGTTTCGCAACCGGTTGCTGGCCAGCCTGGAGCTGCACATGCGCCGGGCGGCGAATACCGTGTGGACGGCGCCGGACGGCAGCCACGTCAAGAAATTGAGCGGCGAGCAGGGCGTCTTGCTCACCTACAACACGCTCGCGGGCGGCCAGCCGCCGACACGGCTGCCCGGCGCGGAGTTGTCCCAAACGCACTGGCAGGCCTTCGAGTTTATCGACCGCGCCATGGAGGCGATGGCGGGCACCATGGACGTGCTGCGCGGCGAGGCGCCGCCGCGCGTCACCGCCTACAGCGCCATTCAACTCCTGGAGCAGCGGGCCCAGCAAAATCTGGCCGAGGGCATCGTCAACTGGTCGCTGGCGCACCGCGCGTGGGCGATGCAGGTGCTGTCGATTTTCCGCCGGTACGGCGTCGATGCGCGCTTTTCCGCCGCCGCGGGCGAAAACGGCCACTGGGCGATCCAGAAGCTGACGGCCGCCGATTTGCGCGGCGCGATGCAGGTGGAAGTCGAGGCCGGGTTGGGCCGCCCGCGCACGCAGATCGCCAAGCGCGCCGTGGTCGAGCAGGGCATTCGCGTGGGCGCCGTCAACATGATGGATCCGATGGAGCGGTTCGCGGTGGTGCGCATCCTGGGCATTCCCGAGCTGTTGAAGGACCAAGATCTCGATATCCAGGCCGCCGCCATCGAGAATGACACGTTTATGGAACTGGCGAAGACGGTGCAGCAGGGCGCCGATCCGGCCGGCGTGCCCTGGCCCGAAGTGCGCTCGGCCATCGACAACCATCCGCTGCATCTGCACAGCCACCGCCGCGTGGCCATCACCGAGGCGTTCCGCGCCTGGCCGAAAGTCGTCCAGCGGATTTTCGAGATTCACACGCTGGCACATCAGGCCGCCATCGCCGCCATCTACGGCCAGGTGCAGGGCCAGGGTGCCCCCTCGCCGCGCGCCCAGCTCACCGGCCCCGGGCCCACCGGCGAGGGGCTGCCCGTCACCGGCGGCGAGACCGAGAGCCTGCGCGCGGATCGCGTCGGCCTGCGGCAGGAAGCCATCGGGTTTCCGGGATTGCCCGGGGGCGGCGTGCCGGAACGCACGGGACGACGATAGGAGGAGACGATGCCCGCAGTCAGTCAGGCGCAACGCCGATACATGGGGATGGCCGAGCACACCCCGGAGATGATGCGGGGCAAGAGGCCGGACATGAGTAAAGCCCAACTGCACGATTTCGCCTCCACACCCGAGAAAGGCCTGCCGAAACGCACGCGGCCGCGGGGCTTTCGCAGCCTGGGCCGGTGAAACCGCGCTGGCGCATCCTGGCGGATCGGCTCACGGCCCGCCTGGCCGATGCGCACTACGTCAACGCGCAGGCCATTCGGGACACGCTGATCCGCCGGGATCGCGTGCCGCCCGAGCGCATTGTGGTGGTGGTGAATGGCGTGGACTGCGAACGGTTCGCTCCGTGAGCGAGGGCGCGCTGCTCGCCCTGTTTTTCGTCCTGCTGACGCTGGCCTTTCATCTGCCGCCGCTGACGCTGCTGGATCATCAATCCTGGGAGGGCGCCGGCGTCATCCTGCTCTGGACGCTGCTCGCGCTCGCGGCGCCGCATCCGTGGGTGGGCCTGCTGTTCGGGTGGCTCGGCATCACGCTGCCGCTGTCGGTGCTGGGGCGGCGCTGGGGCCTCATCCGGCAGCATGCCGAGTACCGCCAACAGATCGGCCAACATGTGCAATGGCTGCTGTACGCCACCGTCTATGTGCTGGTGGCGCACTGGCAGACGCCCGCCCTCCAGCAGGCCTTTGCGGCGGGTGTCGTCGGCTGGGCCACCGTCAACGCGGGGCTATTCTGGGTGACGCGCGCGACAGGGTGGCGGGTCAACAACGTGCAGTTTGTGCCGCCGCGGCTCCCCTCGGCCCTGTTGCAGGCGGTCTGGTATGTGGGCTGGATGACCGCCGTGGCCACGCTGTGCGCCCTCAGCCTGGGGGGTCCCGGCCCCGGGGGGGCGGTCATGCGGGTGCTTGCCGGCGTCCATCTGGTGACGACGGTGGCGTGCCGCAACAGCTCGGCCGGCCTGGGCCTGTTGGCGGGCTTGGTGGTGCTGTGGCCCCACCCGTTGTGGGTGCCGCTCGGCGCTGTCGCCCTGGTGGCGTTCGCCTGGGACGGCTGGTATCGGCAGGGCATTCAGCTCCGGTGGACCAGCACGGTGCAGCCGCTCTGGCCCCTCCTGAAGCTCGCCCGGGGCTGGCCGGTGGGCGTGGGCGTCCAACCCTCCTACGTGATCCAACGGGCGCCGAACGGCATGCTGCGCGGCAACTACTCCGCCATTCACGGCGAGCCGCTGGCGCTGCTGCTGGAAGTGGGCGCCCCCGGCCTCCTTGTGGCCGGCGTGGCCGCCGGCAGCCTTCTCCTGACGGCCCCCGGCACGCTGGGCTCTGCGCTGGTGGCCTGCCAAGCCGTCTATGCGCTCGCCTATTTCCCGCTCCGCGTGCCCGGTATGCTGCTGCTGCTGGCCGTGGGCGCCGCGTTGGTGGCGTGATGTGGGATCACGCCGTCGTTCGCATCGCCGGCTGCGGGCTCGCCTTCGAGGCGGGGTTCGCGCTGCTCGCCTGGTGGTTGGGATGGATCTAATCCCGGGCTCGGATCGCGCCAGCGCGGTGGACCCGGAGCCGCCCGCGTCGTTCGCCATCCCGTATTGGGTGAGCGCCTGTCCCGTGTGCCGGCTTGGCACCCGCGTCCATACCGTCTCCCGCCACGGCTTCCAGCGGTGTTGCGGCTTCTGCGGCCATCGGGACGCGGAAGGGTGGCGTCGGACGCTCCGAGATGGCACGCCACGAAAGACGCGCCGATGAACCCTGTGGACACCATGGGCGGGACGTGGTTGGACGCCAAGCCAACCAGTGACGCCCGGTGGAATGGATACGACCGGCGGAGCCGGACCTGGCTCATGCACCAGTTGCTCCGGGGCGAATCCCGCCAGGGACCCGTGCTGGACTTGGGGTGCTCCATCGGTGCCTGGGCGTGGTTCTTCGCGGAGGAGGGGTATCCGCGGCCCATCGGCATCGATCTCTCCGAACGGCACCTGCGGGCGGCCCGGATCGCCGGGCTGGGCCCGCTGTGTGCCGACGGCTGCACGCTGCCGCTGGCCTCCGGGACGGTCGAGACCATTCTCTGTGTGGATATGCTGGTGCATGTGCTGGCGGTCGAGCGGCAAGAGCGGGTGCTGGCGGAGATTGCCCGCGTGTTGCGCCCCGGCGGCGTGGCCGTCTTCTCCGTCCCCTCGGTGGTGGGCTATCGGAAGGGACACCAACGGCTCGTCATGGCGGATAGCGTGTATATGACGCTCCGGGACGCGGAGCACCTGCTGCACTGCGCACCGCTCTGCCTGGAGGCTGTCCAGGCCATCCAGTGGGTCGAGAGCGTGTGGCCGCTCTGGCGCTGGGTGCCCCCGGTGCTCCGATACCGGCTCGGCATGCCCCTGCTGGATCGGCTGGGCCAGCGTTGGGCGCTGTCCAACGCCCGGCTGCTGTTTCTGAAGGGGCGAAAAGCATGACCTGGCGTCGGGGTGTGGCCACGGCCGAGCAGTACGCCGACATCGGCCAGTACCGTCTCCGAGCGCTGCGGGACGCCGTGCTGCTGGGCGGCGGTCTGAAGCTGCTGCTGTGGCCCAGCATGGACCCCTGGCATCTGCTGTGGCTGTCACCGCTCGCCTTCGCCGTGTTCACGCTGGTCGGGTGGCTGTACAAGCGGCTGGGGTGGCTTCAGGAGGCCTCGACGGTGACGGTGGTGGAGCAAATGTCCTGGAGCGCCTACGTGCAGACCATCTGGCTGTACTGGTTGGTCACGGACGCGCGCGGGTCAGCCGATGCGATTCCCGACGCGATGCCCGCCGATTTGCGGCGCATCCTGGAGCCCAAACGGTGAGTCCTTGCGTGACGTTAGAGACGCCCGTCGCGTCGAGTACCTGCGGGAAAATGGCCCTCGCGCGACGCCGAGGTGCGCAGGCGGGGTTACCGAAAACCTGGGCCGTGCGGCGGTGGAAACGGGTGTGCCACGACCTGGATGCCCGTTTGGGGCTTGACAGGCTGAAAGAGCGAGGCTAGGAGGAGAAGGAACGATCCGGCGTCCCCCCGTAGGGGACGCATCCCCCCACGAGTGGGCTCGGCGGACGGCTCATGACCGTCTCGCGCGAGCGAAGAAAAGGCCTCCAGCGCGCTGGCTGGGGGCCTTTTTTTGTCGAGCCCATCGTGCGGTGGCTGTGCCACCGAAGGAGACGACGATGCCCGAACTGGAGTCTGCGACTCCCGCCGCGCCGGCCGCGCCGGCCGCCGCCACGCCCCCGCCTGCGGAAGGGCTCGAGGCGCTGCTGAAGGCGGAGGACGACCGCGAACTGCACCTGAAACTGAAAGGGTCCGAGCTGGCGCGCCTGAAGGGTGCCGCCCGCACGCTGCACGAGACCGGCCTGTCGCCTGAGCAGCTCCGCGAGCAGCTCGCCTGGGCCCGGTGGGCGCAGGAACAGGTCGCCGCGAACCAAAAGGCCGCGGCGGCGCCCAAGGCCGGTGCCCCGCTCTCGCCCGAGGATGAGGCGCAGCGGCAGGCCGCCATCAAGGCGTTGCACGAGTTGCAGCCCGGATTGGTCCATCTGCAAGCGTTGCTGGATGCCGAGAAGGAGCGTGTGACCCAGATGGGGCACGCGGAAAAGGTCTTTCTCCAGGACCGCGGCGAGGACGCGCACGACTTGGTGGGCGAGTTGCTGGACCGGGACAAGATCGAGCTGAGCAGCGGAGCCCGCAACGACCTGGAGCGGTTGCTGTTGGACCGCATTCTGAGCGATGCCGGGCTGCGGGCGCGCTTTACCGGCCATGCCGGCCGCTGGTGGAAGGTCGTCGAACACCAATTCGAAGCGTGGAAACAGGATAATGGCGTTGTCGGCCGCACCGGCCAGCGTCGGTTGCAGGCCGAAATCGAGGCCCAGAAACGCGCCGAGGGGGCGTTGCCTCCTCGGGTGACCGGCGGGACACCGGCCCCGGGCAGCGCGCAGCGGAGCGCGCCCGCCACCACGCGGGAAGCCGCCGAACAGACGGCGCAGATTCTTCGCGCGCATCGGGAGGCCGCCGCCACGTGAGGAGCGTATGCCATCCGATCTGACCGTCATGGACGCCCTACTGAAGGACGTGTGGGCGCCGTCTATCGAAAACCAGCTCGTCACCAAGTTTCCCATCCTCCAGAAGTTCGAGCGCGTCAAGGACTACATGTGGGATGGCCGCCAGGTCATCCAACCCGTGCTGCTCGGTCGCACGGGCGCCGTCATGGCCACCGCCGAGCGGGCCCGGCATCCCAACGCCGGCAACATGCGGCCCGGCCGGTTCTTCATCCCCATTCGGTTCGTCCATGGGCAGATCCAGGTCAGCGGCCCGCTCATCGAGCTGACGCGCACCAACGAGGGGGCGTTTGCCCGCGGGCTCAAGATCGAGATGGACGGGTTAGTGGGCGCGCTCGGGCTGCACGGCGCGTACTATCTCTGGCACGATGGCCGGGGCGTGCGCGCGCTGGTCAACGAGGCCACGCCGTCCGGCAACACGGCGCTGATTGTGGACACGCCGGGCGGGGTGACCACCAGCAATACGGTGGCCACCAACGGCGCCCGCTTTCTGAACGCGGGCGACTTTCTCAGCTTCATCAGCCCGACCGGCATTCTGCGGGCGGGCGGCACGCGGCAGATCGCCGCGGGCGGCGTCAGCGCGGATGGCACGACGGTCACGCTGACGGCCGCGCCCAACGCGGCGGTGGCGAACAACGATTTTATCGTCAAGGCCTACGGCAACGATGCGACGATCGTGATCGAGAATACCGAGTGGCAGCACCCGCCGATGGGCCTGCTGGGCATGGTCGATAACGGCGGCTACGTGCAGAACTTCCACGGCCTCTCGCGGGCCACCGAGACGATCTTGCAGAGCACCGTCGTCACGGTCAACGGCGCGCTGTCCGCCGACATCATCCAGCGCGGTCTCGATACGTCGTCCGCGCTGGGCGGGACCATCAGCGAGCTGTGGATGGACCACGCCACGCGCCGCGCCTTTCTCCAGCTCACCGAAGGCGGCCGCCGCTACCAGGGCGGCGACCTGCTGCGGCCGGATGCGGGCACCGCCGCCGCCAAGCAGGGCACGATGACGTTCGGCGACTTGCCGATCCACACCGATGCGTTCGCGCCCTACCAGACCGCGTTCGGCCTGGACTTCTCCACGATGGAGCGGTACGAGCCGGTGCCGGGCGAATGGGTGGCGAATGACGGCCGGACGCTGCGCAAGGTGGCCAACGAGGACAGCTTCGAGGGCACCTACCGCAAATACTGCAACAACCACTGCAACAGCCCCATCAAGAACGTGCGATGGGACGGCATCACCAGCAACATCGTCGTGGTGCATATCAACTAGGTCCGCGTCGGAGACGCGGGCACCGGAGGCCAGCATGTCGGCGCCGCTGACGCAGCAATCTCTTGAGGGGATTCTCGTGCAGATCCAGGCGGAGATGGCCGCACTCCGCCAGGAGAACACCGCGTTGCGGGACCGGCTCCAGGCGGTGGAGACCCCGACGCACCGCCTGGTGCTGGCCGCTGAGACGCCGCCCACGCCAGACGATCTGGCCGTGCAGCGCGGCATCCAGGAGAAATACACCAAGGAGGACCTGGCCGAAGACGAGGCGTGGATTTTCAACCGGCGGGACGAGGTGGTGGAGTTCGCGGCGGATATCCGCGGGCTCGGGTCCACGCCGGTCGTCTTGCCGCCGCGCGGCGTGCGCCGCGTGCCGGCGTTCGCCGCGCTGCTGGCCCGCCAACAAACGGTGGAGCGCCAGCGACACGGCGAGCGCGGCATCGAGTTGCTGACCAGCGCGCTGGCGGTGCGCTTCGGCACCGGCAATCCCAACCCAGACGATGCGGCGTTCGGGCTGCCCCTGCGGGGCGCCCGGCCGCTGTACACGAATGTCACCGGCCACGGCGACGCCATCGGCGTGCCGGTCATGCGCTAGCCTAGAGCGATCATCGGGAATGCACCCGACGCTGAGGGACGGCTAGCAAAGGAGCTCCCATGCAGGGATCGGCGATTCGGACCATGCTGGAAGGCCTGGTGGGCACCGCGCTGCGCATCCAGGGCACCGACACCGCGTCCGCGCTGCTGCCGCAGGGCGCGAACGTCTGGCTGCGGGCGATGAAGGAGATCATCAGCGGGCAGGCCGAGGGGGCGGACTGGCGCCTGAGTGCCACGGTGCTGGCCTCGGACAACGACAGCGTGAACGTGTCCGACGTGTCCGGCAACGCGACGGATGGCGGCGAGACGGTCTATGGCATCATCGCGCGCAACAACGATAGCGAGCTGGGCCAGTTTCAGCTCCACCAGGAGGCGGCCGCGAGCGTGACGTGGGGCACGGACGAGACGGAAGTGGTGAACCTGGTCGTGCCGGCCCGCAACGCCGCGAATGACCCGGGCTACCGGTTTGCCCTGTTTCCCGAGGGCATGCGGTTCACGGCGCAGGCGGGCTATCCAACGCCGGGCCAACTCTCGGTGAATATCGGCGGTGGGCCGACGCTGGCGACGACCGTCGTGGACGGCACTGTCTGGCTCGTGTACACCAACTAACCGGGAGAGGAGGACGCGATGCAAGTCTCCCGGACGACCGGCTGGACCGACGATACCGAGGTGCTGGTGTCGTCGGTGGCGACGCGGCTGCACCGGATCGAGGCCTTCCCCGGCGTGGGCGGCAGCAATGCCGCCTTCGTGCAGATCTGGAACAACGCCAACCCGAACCCCGGGACGACCGTGGCGGACGTGGTGATCCGCATTCCGCCGTCCGGCACCGTGGCCGGCGCCATGGATCTCACGCCCGTGACGGTGGACTTCGGATCCTCTGGCCTGCTGTTCAACACGGCGCTGAGCTATCTCGTGACCACCACGGGCGCCAACGAGACGGTGCCGACCGGCGTCAACGCGCCGACCGCCGTGGAACTGCACTTCACGCCGCTCGCGTAGCGGGGGAGGCGCGGCGTGTCATCGCATCAAGCGGAGTATCAGACCGCGCAGGGGCGGCTGGCCGCCAACAAGTTCGCCACCAGCAGCGACGCGACGCAGTTTCTGTACCGCGGCCCGTCGATGGGCCGGTTCGTGACCGCGGTGGAGCGGTTCGGCGTGGGCAACGGGTCCATCACGAACCGCTCGGGCGGCACGGCACTGGTCGCCATCGGCACGCATCTGGCCGACCGCGACTGGCTGCTGGGCTTCATCACGGGTGTCAGCGGCAGCGTCTTCGCCTTCACCGATGACACGGCCGACGCGCAGAACGACACGACATCCGACGTGCCGCTGGAGGCGCTGGCCACGCCCAATACGGGCCACCTGATCGCGTCCGTCCGGCCGTTCAACCTGATCGGGTACCTCATCGGCACGGCCTCGGCCAGTGCCGCCAGCGTGGTGCGGGCGCTGAGTTATGCGGATGCCGTGGGTGGCTGGACCGCCATCGGCACCGGCGTCTGGTACGTCGGGCCCATCACGGGCACGGCGATCTGGCCCACCGGCGAGCGGGCGGTGTGGTTCCCGATGCCGCCCGATTTCGTGGCCATGGATGCGCGCCACACGACCGACAGCACGTTGTGGGGCCGGTGGGGCGTGCGGGTGGTGGCGACGACCGCGCCGACGACGACGGTGGCGTCCGCAACGCGCGTGGTGCTCGGCCGCCTGTACGAGACGCGCGTGGGCGTGGCGGGCGATGGCGGCGCGACGTTCGTGTGGGAGGGCGAGCAGGTGATGGAGGGGCAGGATCTGGCCTTCGCGGTGAGCCGCGATACCGATACCACCAACGTCACGAATACCGCGGGCAGCGAGGCCAATTTCCAGGTGCGGGTCCGCGGATAGGAGGAGGCCGTGGCCGGCGGCATCTTCGTCAGCGCGGGCACCAATGCCTTTCGCACGGTCGGCGATCTCCAGACCAACCCGGCGGCGACGACGACACTGCTCGATACCGGCGACCTGGCCGCCGGCGCCTACATTCTGTCCTTTCTGCTCACGGCCTCCGCCGCCTCGCGCGTGCTGCTGCGCCATCGCAATGCCGCCGATTCCGGCGACATCTGGACGTTTCAGATCGATATTCCCGCCGACCAGACCATCCCGATCTACCTGACCAAAGACAGCGTCGCCGATGGCGAATCCTACGAGGTCGAGGCGGTCACCGGCCCCGGCGCGGCCGAGACCATCCGTGCCGCGCTCTGGGGCTTCAACGTGGGGTAGCGATGCGCCGGGTGTGGGCGTGGGTGCTGGCGGTGCTGCGGCTGCCGTTCGTGGTGGCCGAGATCGCGCGTCTGCTGGCCGAGATGGCCGTGGACGTGCGGGCGCGTGCGGGACCCCTCCCGGGGCTGGGCCGCAAGCCGCCCATGCCGCTGCGGGCCCCCTGTGCGGCCTGCGGGGCGGACGTGGATAGCTACGTGCTGACGCTGGACGGGCGCACGCTGTGCCATGCGTGTCGGCCCGTGCGGCACCGGCGAGGCCCATGAGCAACATCCTCGCCCAGGAAGTCACGCCCACGTCCTGGTCCATCACCGTGGCTGGCGGCGCCACGTTTACCCTCACCCGCGCGCAACTGGTCGCGCGGTTCTTGGCGGAGTCCCCGCCGAACCGTGTGGCGAAGGCCCTGTTGCGGCTGCGGGCTGACATCCGCACCGCCCTGGGCGAGAACTTCGTGCCGGGGCGCATGCGATTTCGGATTCAGGCGGATGGGACCTTCGTGGACGTGGAACATCATGCTGGCCCCCCACCACCCGACGACGAGGACGCCGTGCCCACCGTGAGGCAACCCTAATGGCCCGCGTGATCTTCACCGGGTGTGAGTGGGGCGCCGCCGAGTTCGCCGCGAGCGGTGGAACGTTCTCTTTCTCCACGACGACGGTGCGGCCGGGCGGGAGTGTCAGATCCCTGCGGATCAATCCGACCGCCGGGGCCACCGGGTTCGTGCGCTTGCAAACCTTCTCGGCGACCGGCGCACCGGCCACGGCCTACAGTGTGGCCACGGGATATCACACCGTATTTTTCCGGTATGCTACGAGGCCGTCGTCGGACAGTGAGGCAATCCTCAAGTCGTGGACCGGAACGAATGCGAAACTGACCGTTGACCTTGATTTGAATGGAAGAATCGTGGTCTTTGATTCGTCGGCGACGCCTGTGGCCACCGGCAGTACGGTCCTGTCGGCAAACATCTGGTACCAGATCGATGTGAAGGTGGGGACGGGGACCCCCGGCCCGTGGGAGGTGCGCATCAATGGGACGGTCGAATTGTCCCAAAGTAACAACATCCTGAACACGAATGAAGATCGATGCACGCTCGGGACCACCACGGGCGCCTTCAGTGGTATCGATTACTTCTTCGACGACTTCGCGCTCGACGACGCCGCCTATCCCGGCGAGCAGGTCACCGTCGCCAAGCATCCGAACGCCAACGGCTCGACGATGCAGTGGACCGCCGGGACGGCGCCCTCCAACTGGACGACGGTGGATGAGGCCGTTCCCGCCGCCGCCGATTACGTGATGACCACCGGGGCCGGCAATGAGACGGCCCTGTTCGACCTGGAGGATGCGGCCACCGCCCCGGCAGTGAGTGGCACCATCCACAGCACACTCGGGCTGGTGCAGGCCCGCGAGAATACCGCGGGTGCCACGACGTTCAAGTTGCGTCTGCGCTCGAACGTGACGAACAGCGACAACTCCACCCTGGACATTGGCGCCCTCACCGTCACCAACGGCCGCTATGTGGACCTGGACCCCGACACGGGTGCCGCCTGGACGACCGGCGGGATCGATGGGGCCGAGGTGGGCGCGGTCGAGGCGTCCACGGTGGCCGTGCGGATGAGCACCGCCACGCTGATGGTGAACTTCACCGCAGGGGCGGGCGTCACGCGCGGCGTGCCGGTGATCGGTGAGTTGGACGGGATCTTTGACCGCAGTGTGGCCGTGGTGCGCTGATGGCCTACATCGGCTCCTGGAAAATCGATGACGCGCTGACGTTCCCCGCGGTGACGCATCGGTTCGACACCGGGGCGCTGACCAACGCGGATGCGGTGCCGCTGTATCGCGTCTTCGAGGATGAGACGCCCACGCCCATCGTGTCGGGCGCCATGGCCGCCTTGGGGTACGGCGGCACCGGCACCTACAGCGAGCAGATCACGCTGTCGGCCGCCAACGGTTTTGAGAAAGGTAAATCGTACACGGTGCTCATCACCGCCACCGTGAACGCGATCACCGGCGCGGCGTACCACACCTTCCAGATGGAAGCGGAGGTGGACGCGAACACGGTGAGCAGCAAGACGGGCTACAGCCTCGCCGCCAACCAGGCGATCAGCACCGTGACGGGGAACGTCGAAGGCAAGGTGCTGGGCGGCGGCGCCAGCAGCATCACCGGGACCGGCGTGCGCGCCGAGATCGCCACGGCGCAGGCGATCAGTACGGTGTCCGGCAACGTCAATGGCGATGTGCAGGGCAAGGTTTTGGGCGGCGGCGGCAGCAGCTTGACGGCCACCGGCGTCCGGGCAGAGTTGGCCGCCAACCAGGCCATCAGTACGGTCACCGGCAACGTGAGCGCCGATGTGATCTCGCTCAGCGGCGATGCGGCGGCGGCCGACAATGCCGAAGCCTTCTTCGATGGCACGGGGTACGCCGGCACCGGCAACACCATTCCCACCGTGACGACCGTCACCAACTTGACGAACGCGCCCACAGCGGGGGACCTGACCGCCACCATGAAAACCTCCGTCAAGACCGAGGCTGTGGCGGCGCTCAATACCGACACCTACGCCGAGCCCGGCCAGGGCGCACCGGCTGCCACGACGACACTGGTCGGCAAAATTGGGTACATGTACAAAGCCTTCCGCAACCGCTTCACGCAGACGGCGACCGAGGCCAAGCTGTATGCCGACGATGCGGCGACGGTGGATCAGAAGGCCACGGTCAGCGACGATGCCACCACCTTTGACCGGGGTGAGATGGGGTCGGGTCCGTAGCGATGGCCATTGACACGCGCTCGAAACGCGCCTCCGCGGTGAGTGCCCTGCGCTCGTGGGTGCTGGCACCCCCCTTGCCCGATGGCACACTGAATCAGGGAGATCGGCAGCACATCGCCTACTGCTACAGCGGCATCGCGGCGGCAGCACCTGGTGGGCTGTCCATCCCGGTGGCCATGTACAGCTATCGGCAACGTCGGGTGCTGGTCTAGGTTATGTGGCTCAAACAGTCCACCGCGGTCACCGTGAAGATGGGTCCCTTTCTGGACTCCACGGACGGGAATACCCAGGAGACCCTTCTCACGATCTCGCAGGCCGATATCCGCCTCTCGAAGAACGGCGGTGCCTACGCCCAAACGAACAACGTGGCTGGCGCCACCCACGACGAGAAGGGCAACTACGGCGTCCCACTCGACGTGACAGACACGAATACCCTCGGCACCCTGCGGGTCCATATCCACGAGACGGGCGCGCTTGCCGTGTGGCAGGACTTCATGGTGGTCACCGCGAACGTCTGGGACAGTCTCTTCGGGGCGGATGCTATCCAGGTGGACCTGACGCAGATCGTCGGCGTGGCGCAATCAGCCACCGACCTCAAGGACTTCGCGGATGACGGATACGATCCTGCCACCAACAAAGTGCAGGGGGTCGTCTTGGTGGACACCCTCACGACGTACACCGGCAACACGCCACAGACTGGGGATGCTTTCCTCAGAATCGGAGCGGCCGGTGCGAGCCTGACCGCCATTCCCTGGAACGCCACGTGGGACGCCGAGGTGGAGAGCGAAGTCAACGACGCCTTGGTCGTCCAGCGCCTGGACGAGCTGGTCAATGCCGACTCGGACATCGACGGCGCGGCGCCGCCCACCGTGGGCAGCGTGTTTCACGAACTGCTCACGAAGGCCGCGGCGGGCTTTACCTACGATCAGACCACGGACAGCCTGGAGGCTGTGCGGGATCGCGGCGATGCCGCCTGGATCACGGCCACGGGCTTCGCCCTGGCCACGGTCTGCACCGAGGCCCGGCTGGCGGAGTTGGACGGCGCGAACCTGCCGACGGATGTGGCGGGTGTCCAGAGCGATACCGACAACATCCAGACGCGCCTCCCCGCCGCCTTGGTGGGCGGCCGGATGGATAGCAGCGTCGGCGCCCTGGCCGCCGGGGTCATCACGGCGGCGTCCATCGGCACCGCGGCGTTCGCCGCCGATGCGTTCGCCGCCGATGCGCTCTTGCCCACGGCGATCTCGGATGGCACGGCGAACATGTTGGCGGATCATGCGTTGCGGCGGAGCGCGGCCACTGCCGAAAGCTCGCTGGATGGCGATGTGCTGGGCTTCCGTTCCCTGCTGGGCGGTGTGGCAAAGTTGGTGAATCGGGTGGCGGAGACCACGGCGACCAACCTGCGCATCTATCGCACCGACGACGCGACGGCGTTGGGCAACCAGACGATCACCACGGCCGCGAGTGGTGGCGTGTATTCCGCGCTCGATACCGTGTGACCCATGGACTTTCGCATGGCGGTGGTGGCCTTCTTGGGCGAAGTGAGCGCGCCAGTCGAGGCCCCGCCCGGCGGGGCCGCCGTCGTGGTGCAGCCCGACGTGTGGCGGCGGCAACACCTAGCCTTCGCGTGGCGGCGGCGGCCCTGGGGATTTCGGAGGACGTATGCGCGTGAACGAATGCTATTCGGTGCCGGATCATGTGGTCGCCGCCGTGCGACGGTACGACCCCGCGCTGCGACTGCGCTGGGGCCGGGCCAGCCACCGGATGCGGTTGGAGCGTCAGGTGGCCCGGGGGATGGACCCCGAGGGCTTTCGCCATGACCCGGATGGGTTCGACATGGCCCGGCAGGGCTACGTGCTGGTGACGACCTTTCCGCCGTGCGAAGAGGCGTGGGCGCGGTTGCAGGCCTACCTCTGGTACGGTGACGTGTGGCGCCGTGGAGGCGCGAAGGCGGTGGACGTGGAACTGCGGGCGGCCGAGGCGCGGGACGAGGCCCGTCTGGCCGCCGCCGGTAGCGACGAGAACGAGGGGCTGGCGCGCGAGATGTACCGGTATCTGCGGGCGCCCCGGACGCTGCCCGAAGGGGCGGGCGCGGGCTCGCACTTCCCGGGATATGACCGGCCGGCGGGCATCAGCATGGCGCGAGGGGCTCGGTGAACACGGACACGCTGGATCGTGCCCTGCTCTACAAGCTGGATGCGATCCGGCAGGCGGGCACCCTGATTTCGGCCACCTGGCAACCCGAGGAACGCCACCAGGCGCTCACGGATGGGTACCGCGAGGTCTGCAAGCTGGTCCGGCGCCAGCGGCAGGACTGGCATACCGTGCATCGGCGGAGCACCGATGCGACCACCTTCATCCGCACAGAGAATTACAATCCGACCAGCTTCCGCTTGGTGGCCGGCACCGCCACCTATACGCTGCCGCCCGACCTGTTGGAGTTGCGTTTTGTGCGCTGCGTTACGGCCGGCCGGGAACATGTCGCGTTCGAGCTGGTGGCCGAGAATCAGGACGAGGGGATGCGAGTGCGTCGGCGCCCGGATCCCACAGCCGGCCAGCAAGGCACTCGGTTCCTCTGCATCCTCACGGGCCAGCGGTCCATGGTGGTGGTGCCCACGCCCCAGGAGACGCTGGAGCTGGAGTTGGTCTATGTCACGCAGCCGCGGCGGTTGGTGCTGTACAGCACCGGTACGATCACGACGGTCAATGGGTCCACGGCGCTGCTGACGGCGGGGTCCGCCGACTGGACCGAGCGCGCCAGCGGCATCGTGGTGGGCGATGAGATCCTGATTGGCACGAGCGCCACGGCGCCCACGGCCAGCCTGGACGCGCGGTATCCGCGCCTGCTGACCGGCAACACCGGCGGCACGGAGGCGGGCCTGGCCGAACCCTATCTGGGCGCCACGGGCGGCGCGCTCTTGTACCGGCTGGCCAGCGTGCCCGATTTGCCGGAGGATTGGCACTATGCCATCGTCTTCTTCGCGGTGTGGGCGCTGTTGGCCAAGAGCGTGGAGGAGGGGCAGGGGCCGGCGGCAGAACGGGCGTGGCAGGATTGGCAGCGCATCGCGGCGGCGCTGATTCCCGAGAGTGCCCAGCGCGACAGTCAGGACTTGCAGGTCGCGGAAGACGGGTGGGCCGTCTTCGAAGGTGAGGCGTACTGATGGCCGGAATCCATTTCTTTGGCGTGGCCACCAACGCAGCCGGGACGCCGATCAGTGGGGCGACCATCAGCGTGACGCTGGCGGGGACGACCACCGCCACGAATATCTTTACGGATGCGGCGTTGAGCGTGGCGGC
>Ga0209521_10000946_pt1 | contig 23153 bp, 27 predicted proteins | sample Rifsed19ft4_FD_184016 | JGI IMG/M metagenome (GOLD analysis project Ga0209521, IMG submission 184016) | Soil microbial communities from Rifle, Colorado, USA - sediment 19ft 4 (version 2) | ecosystem: Environmental > Terrestrial > Deep subsurface > Rock core/Sediment | place: Rifle, Colorado...
CCCCGTCGGTGGAGCCAGCTCCGACGCCGGATCGCGCAGGGCCTCGACGAGCGCCCGTCCCTCGTTCGCGTTCGGGCCGTAGGGGGTCGTCAGCGTCACCGTGGTCAGGTCGCCCCGCGTGCTCGAGGCCACGGCCATGGCCACGAAGCGATCCGCGATGCCGCCCGGCGACGCCAGCAGCAGCTGGTACTGGGTCTTCGTCAGGCGCGGGTCGACGTTGACGATGGAATCCACGCGCGTGACCCGCCGGTCCGCGGCCAGGCGGCGCGTCCAGTCGTAGAGGAGCGCCACGTTCGCGGGATCGAGGGCCGGCCCCGCCGTGCGCACGGCCAGGACGAGCGGCGCGAACTCGCCCTCGCCGAACTCGCGGGCGAGGATGTCGTAGGCCTGGCGAGAGGGCACGTCGGGCGGCAGGATCGTCGCGTCGGGGGCGTTGAAGCGCACGTGCAGGAACGGCGCGCCGAGCAGGAGCAGGAAGGCGAGCGTGGGCACGAAGACGCGCCAGGGGTGGTCCATGACCCGGTTCGCCAGGCGTTCCCAGTAGCCGCTGCGAGGAGCCACCGGGTCCGCCGCAGCGGCACCCCGTCGTCGGCGCACGCTCAGCGCCTCGAGCCGCGGCCCCACGAACGAGAGGCCCGCCGGCAGCAGCGTCAGCGCGGCGAGCACGGCGAAGCCGACGACGATGGCCCCGGCGATGCCGACCGAGCGCAGGATCATGAACTCGAAGAGCACCAGGCCGATCAGGCCGAGGAGCACGGTCAGCCCGCTGAAGAAGACCGCCCGGCCCGCGCTGCCGACGGTGGCCACGATCGCCGCGTCCACGACCGTCCGGTCGGTCGAGCCGTCGGGTCGCCGGCCGCCCCCGACCCGCGCCAGCTCTTCCCGGAAGCGGCTGGTCATGAGCAGCGAGTAGTCCACGCCCAGGCCGAGGCCCAGGAGCGTGGCCAGGTTGAGCACGAAGATGCTCATCGGCGTGACGGAGGCGAGCAGGAAGATGAGCGCCAGCGCGACGACGACCGCCGAGCCGCCCACCACGAGCGGCACGCCGGCGGCCACCACGGAGCCGAAGACGAGCAGGAGCGCCAGTGCCGCCAGGGGCAGGGAGATGAGCTCGGCGCGGCGCAGGTCGCTCTCGGAAACCGACTGGATGTCGCCGTAGAAGGCGGGCCCGCCGGCGAGGAGCGCCTCGATGCCCGGCACCTGCCGCAGCGCGGCCTGGACCGGGGCCAGGGCCTCGGGGGAATCGTCGGGCGCCAGGTCCAGCGTGACGATCTCGTAGACCGTGCGCCGGTCGGGGCTGACCTGGCGCGGCGACAGCAGGTGGGTCTGGATGCCCGTGACGTGCGCGGCCCGTGGGACGTCGGCCATCGCCGCCGCCACCTCGGCTTCGAAGGCCGGGTCTCCGGCGCGCGCAGCGGTCTCGCTGCGGATGACCACGGCCAGCGATGAGGGCGGCAGGCCGATCTCGCGCACGAGCGTGTCGCGGGCGCGGGCCGCCTCGAGGTCGTCCAGCGTGAAGCCGCCGGCGCGCAGCGCAGACCCGGCGCGTGGCGCGAGGGGGAGGGCGATGAGGAGCAGCGCGCCCCAGGTGACGAGGACGGCCAGTCGGTGGCGGACGGCGAAGGCGCCGAGGCGCAAGAAGGGCGACACGGGCGGGCTGCCCTCCGGGCGGGGCTGGACGACCGCGCGGCCGGTCGGCTAGGAGGTCGTGCGGACGGCGACCGTGGGCTCGGCGACGGCCGCGGCCGGCTCCTCGGCCTCGAGGACCTCGACGTCGCAGGTCACCTCGGCCACCCCCTCGATCGTGCCGATCACGGTGCAGTACTTGCGCTTGCTGAGCTCGACCGCCCTGCGCACCTTGACGGCGTTGAGGTGATGTCCGCTCACCCGGTAGTGCAGCTGCACGTGCGTGAAGGCAAAGGGCGGCGTGTCCATCTGCCGGCCGTCGACCACGACGTCGATGGCCGTCACCCGCTGGCGCTGCTTGTGCATGATCTCCACGACGTCCCAGGCGGAGCAGCTGCCGGCACCGGCGAGGAGCAGCTCGGACGCGCTGAAGCCGGTCGGGCCGCCATTCGCGTGCGGCGCGTTGATGTGGATGAGCTGGCCTGCATGGCCGCCACGTGCCTCGAAGCGCTCGCGCTCCGGTTGCCAGGCCACGGTGACGGTCTTCACGGGGCCATCATGCCCCAGGTCGGCCGGGGATGCCGCCGCGAGCTACTCGGTGATGACCGACCAGATGAAACCGAGGAAGATGAACGCGCCGGCGAAGAGGCCGACCAGCGCCAGTCCGCCCAGCGCCTCCGCCGGTGCGCCGCTCGGCTCCGGCGGCAGGATGCCCAGCACGAACATGAAGCCGGTCCAGAGCAGGACGAGCAGGCCGAATGCATAGCGCCCGTTGGGGCCGGCCACGGAGCGCACCCAGCGCGTGGCGCGGCTCTCCGCCACGAGCGCCGCGCGGTAGGCGATGAGCACGATCACCGTGGAGATGACGATGGCGCCGAGGAGCCCCTGGAGCGCCACGCCCATGAGTGCCTCGGGGACGCTGACCGCGAACGACTGCACGAGCGAGGCGATTACGGCGGTCATGAAACCGAGCAGGACGAGCGCGCCGATGAACTTCATCGCGGCGCAGTCTAGCAAACGCGCCGGACCGCGACGGCGTCACACGGCAGTGGCGGGTGACCCGTGCGGTATGATGTCTCTCCATCCAGTCTGCATACTCTTTATGCAGGCGGTCGCCGAGGTCCCAGCGTGAGCGAGCAGGAGATCCGGGCCGGTGCGGCGGTCCAGGTGACGGCGGAAGCGCCATTCGTGAATCTGCGCGACCCGGCCCAGGCGCTCGGTGCGGACGGGAAGCCCGCGCGCAGCCGCCGTGCTCCGCGTTGGGCGGACGTCCCCGATGAGAAGTGGGACGACTGGCGCTGGCAGCTCTCGAACCGGGTCAACGACCTCGAGGAAATCGAGGGGATCCTGGAGCTGACCGACGAGGAGCGCGAGGGCCTCTCGGCGCCGGACAAGTTCCGCGTGGACATCACGCCGTACTTCCTGAGCCTGATCGACCCGAAGGACCCCAACGACCCGCTCCGCCGCCAGGTCATCCCCCTCGGGCGCGAGGCGCAGGCCTTCACGGGGATGATGGAGGACTCGCTCGCCGAGGACCGTCACTCCCCGGTGCCCGGCCTCGTCCACCGCTACCCGGACCGCGTGTTGATGCTGGTGACCACGCAGTGCGCCAGCTATTGCCGCTACTGCACGCGCTCGCGCATCGTGGGCGACGCGAGTCAGAACTTCAACCGCAAGGAGCACGAGGCGCAGCTCGACTACCTGCGCCGCACGCCGCAGGTGCGCGACGTGCTCATCTCCGGCGGCGACGGCCTGACCCTCGCCCCCAGGCTCCTCGAGTCGATCCTGCGCGGGCTCCGGGAGATCCCCCACATCGAGATCATCCGCATCGGCTCGCGCGTGCCGGTCTTCCTGCCCCAGCGCGTCGACGACGAGCTGTGCGCGATGCTCGAGAAGTACCACCCCCTGTGGATCAACCTCCACTTCAACCACCCCGACGAGATCACGCCCGAGGTCTCGCGGGCCGTGGACAAGCTGACGAGGGCGGGCCTGCCGGTGGGCAACCAGTCCGTCCTGCTGGCCGGCGTGAACGATTGCGTGCACATCCAGCGCGCGCTCGTCCACAAGCTCGTCGAGAACCGCATCCGCCCCTACTACCTGTACCAGTGCGACCTGGTCGAGGGCTCGGGCCACTTCCGGACGCCGGTGGGCAAGGGCCTCGAGATCATGGAGGGCCTGCGCGGCCATACCTCGGGCTATGCCGTGCCCACCTACGTCATCGACGCCCCCGGCGGCGGCGGCAAGATCCCGGTCATGCCCAACTACCTCATCAGCTACTCGGACCACAAGGTCGTGCTGCGCAACTACGAGGGCCACATCACGACCTACGAGGAGCCGCCCACGTACCAGCGCCATGACTCGGCGTCATGCACCTACTGCCAGCACGAGCGGCCCGAGCCCGGGCAGTCGGGCGTGCTCGGCCTCCTCGAAGGCGAGCGCATGTGGATCGAGCCGAAGGGTTTCGCGGAGATCCACAGCCGCGGCAACATCGAGCAGCACCGCCTCCAGGACCCCGCGAAGTGGGTGCCGTACGGCGTGGGGGCCATCGAGGGTCGCTCACGCGAGGCGCTGTCCGTCCTTGGGGCGGGCGACGCGTCCGCCGCGGAACCCAACGGCGAGAAGCCGGAGTACGGGCCGGGCGAGGAGCCTCGCCCACGCGAGGGCGAGCCCACCGGCTCGGCCCACGGGGAGCTGCTGTAGGAACTCGACCCAGCGCCGCTGCGCCTGCCCGGCGCAACCTCATCCGGCGGAACGCCGTGTTTCTATTGCACTAGGGTATTGACATCTAGACTCCTGATATCTAGGCTTCTAGAGAGATGACGGCGGACGATCCAGCCCGCCGAGTGCAGGGGATGGAGGCCGAGATGGCAACGATGGTGATCAGGCACCCGGTGGTCGACTACGGGTCTTGGCGGGCTGTCTACGACGAGGTGGCCCCGCTGCGCGATCGGCATGGCTGCACCGCGGAGCGAGTCCTGCGGGACGCGGACGACCCGGAGACGGTGCTGGTGCTCCACGACTTCCCCACCTTGGACGGTGCCCGGTCGTTCGCCGCCGACCCTGGCCTCAAGGCCGCGATGCAGCGAGCCGGCGTCGCCGGGCCGCCGCGCACCGAGTTCTACGCGGAATAGGGGTGACCGAACCCAACCACCTGCTTCGGGTCGACGACGACTTCGACATCGAGTACCCGGGCGCCGACGCGACGTCGGCCGAGTGCTACGTCAACGTCGTCCGTGCGGCGGACCAACTCCTCGCCGAGTTGGCCCGCCGTCTGCGGGTCGAAGCGGGGATCTCCACGACCGCGATGATGGTGCTCGCCACCATCGATGGCCTTGGTGGTCGCAGCACGCCCGCCGAGATCGGCCGCCACGTCGTCGTGTCGTCGGCCGCGATCACCTCGCTCATCGACACGAGCGAGCGGAAGGGCTACGTCCGTCGCGCTCCCGATCCGGCGGATCGTCGCCGGACGTGGGTGGCGCTCACCCCGGAAGGCCGAACGCTCATCGACCGCCTCCTGCCCGGCGCCCACCAGGTCGAGACGGACGTCATGAGCGCGCTCACGTCGGCTGAGCGACTGGAGCTCCTGCGGCTCCTCGGCAAGGTCCAGCACTCCGTGCTGCGCGTGGCGCAGCAGCCGCCGAGGTTCGCGCCAGCGCCGCGCATCCGTCCGGCCCGCCTTGATCGAATCTAGGCGATCGGGGAGGGGCTGCGGACGGTTCGTAGCTCCGGTTCTCGGCTCGCCGTGTCAGTACTACTGGCACCGCGCCGGCTATTCGCCGCGTCGACGCGGCGAAGCGATGAGATCCGCGACCTTACGGGACGGTTCGTCAGTCGTACTGGCGAACTGATGCTCAGATCGCCCCTCGGCCGGGGATGTGCGGTCCCGCGCCAGTACTACTGACATCCGCGCGCGGAAGCGGACATCCGGGCGGTCCGCCGAGCTGCAGTAGGCTTGGGCCATGGAGACTTGGCAGGCCATCGATTCCCTGCGCGTCGTGCGCAGCTTCGCTGCCCGCCCCTTGGAGGCCGACCACCTGCGCCGCATCCTCCACGCCGGCCGGCGCACGGGCAGCTCGAAGAACCGCCAGGACTGGGCCTTCATCGTCGTCCGCGATCGAGCCCACCTTGCCGAGCTGTCCAAGGTCGGGCCCTACGCCGGCCACCTCGCCGGGGCCGCGGCGGCCGTCGCGCTCGTCGGGTCGAAGAGACGGGATCGGTGGGACCTCGGCCGGGCGGCGCAGGACATGGTCCTCGCCGCCTGGGAGCTGGGCATCGGCAGCGTGCCGGCCACCGTCTACGAGCTCGAGCTCGCGAGCCGGCTGCTGGGCCTGCCGGACGACCAGGAGTGCCCCTACCTCCTCTCCTTCGGCTACCCGGCCGACCTCGAGGTCCTGGCCCGACCGAACCGCCCGGGCGGCCGCAAGCGGCTCGAGGAGGTCGTCCACGACGAGCGCTGGGGCGAGCGCTGGGCGGAGCTGGGGCGATAGACGAGCGGGCGATCTTCGACGCCGCCGTGCTCGACCTCCTCGCCGCCGTCGAGGAAGTCGAGATCGAGACCCGCCCCGACCCCGCGGCACCGTCGCATCGCGTGATCATCTGGGTGGTCGTCGACGGAGGTGAGGTGTTCGTGCGCTCGGTGCGCGGCACGCGCGGCCGCTGGTACCGCGAGATCCGGTCGAACCCGCTTGGCGCCTTGCACGCGGATGGCGCGATCATCCCCGTGCGTGCCGTGCCCGCTGGCGACGCCCCCTCCATCGAGCGCTGCAGCCGCGCGCTGGCCCGCAAGTACGCCGGCGATCCCTCCCTCGGCTACATGCTCGAGCCCGAGGTGCTCGAGAGCACGCTGCGGTTGGTGCCTGACTGAGCCTCGTGTAACGGCGACGGCACCGAGCTGCTGCGCCGGCGAGTGACCCGCCGCCGGGACCGATCTCGGCGGGATCATCGCGTTGTTCCTGAAACACCAAACGGCCGCCAACGGGTCCGCCCGAGGCTCCGGGCCTCCCGGACCACCCGATCCGCACCGCTCGTGCCGGCCACGTGAGCGTGGCCGGCACCCGGTCCCGACGCCGATATGCGCGAGCGACACCCGACGCGTGCCCGTCCTGCGTCCCGGAGCACCGTTAGGTGTTTGCTGCGCAACGCCCGGTCGCTGGCCGGTGGGTGACGGACGTGCCTGAACGTGCACAGGCATCTAGCGCGGGCCTCTCGGCGGCTGGTATCGTGCGCGGGTGGCGAACCGGTACGACACCCTGCTGAAGGACCGCGCCACGCTGGCCGCGGCGGCGGCCATGATCCTCGTGGGCGGCGTCAACGCCGTGGCCGTCCGAGCCAGCAACGCGGAGCTCGCGCCCTTCTGGGGTGCCGCCCTGCGCCTCGCCGGCGCCGGCATCATCTTCTGGGTGCTGGTGATCGGACGCCGCACGGCATTGCCGCGCGGGCGGGCGCTCCTCGGCCCGCTGGCGTACGGGGTCCTCGCCTTCGCCCTGAGCTACGCCTTCATCTACTACGGTCTCAAGGAGGCACACGCCGGGCCGGCCATGGTCATCCTCGCCCTCGTCCCGCTGCTCACCATCCTCCTCGCCGTGGCCCAGCGGCAGGAGCGCTTCAGCGCCCGCGGGCTGGCCGGAGCGCTCGTGGCCGCGGGCGGCATCGCCATCGTCTTCGGCGACCAGCTGGGCGGATCGACGCCCCTCGTGTCGCTCCTCGCCCTGCTCATCGGCGCGGCGGTCATCGCCGAGACCGGGATCGTCGTGAAGTGGTTCCCGCGCACCGACCCGTTCGTGATGAACGCCGTGGGCACCACCGTCGGCGTCGCGCTCCTGCTCCCTCTGTCGCTCTTCAGCGGGGAGGCCTGGGCGCTGCCGGCCAGGGTCGACACGTGGCTGGCCCTGGGTTACCTGGTCACGTTCGGGTCGGTGGTCGTCTTCACGCTCGCGCTGCGGGTCCTGCGCGTGTGGTCCGCATCGACGGCCTCGTACCAGTTCCTGCTCATGCCGCTTGTGACCATCGCGGTGGCGGCCGCGATCGTGGGCGAACTGCCCAGCGCCGCCTTCCTCGTCGGCGCTGCGGTGGTGGTCCTGGGCGTCTACATCGGGGCGTTCTCCCGCCGGCCTGCCCCTGCCCCGGTGCCGCAGGTCGCGCCCGGCGCCAAGGTCGCGCCCGCGTACGCCGTGATTCCCCCGCCCCTCACCGGGTGCTAGACTCGGGTCTCATCTCCGAGTCGACGAGTCGGATATCGATCTTCGCATGCTGACCCTCCGCGACACCCCGGGGCTTCCCGATCCGCATCTCCTGCCTCCGCAGCTGGCGGAGGTGGGCGACCCCTTCGCCGAGCTGCGCGTCGTGCACCTCCTGGCGCGGATCCCGCGCGGCGTGCCCGTCCGCCTGCGCGACATCGTCGATCGGCTCAACGCGGAGCACGTGGACTGGTCGTTCACACGGCCGGTCGTGGCGACCGCGGTGCTCCAGCTCCAGGCCAACTGGGCGGCCGACTACCGCACCACGGAGGGCATCCTCGTCGGCGACGACGCGGCCGGCGGGACCGTGCGGATCGAAGACTCCAGCCGCGTGGATCCCTGGATCGTGCGGCAGGTGGAGCGGCTGGCCGATGACTGTCGCCAGCGACTGCGGGCCTTCGCCGTCGAGGAAGGGGCGATCCCGTGATGCGGCGCCCGGTGGGCCGTGCCGTCGCCTCCACGAGGGCCCGCGCTCGCAGATGTCCCTGGCGGGCCTGACCGCCCGCCGCACCCGCGTCCCCGCGTCCCCGCAGCGCCAGGAAGGGAAACTCCGATGACCATCGGCATCTACGCCAGGACGACCGCGCTCGTCAGCCCCGAGTGGGCCGAGCAGAACCTGGGCAACCCCAACGTCCGCTTCATCGAGGTGGACGTGGACACGACCTCGTACGACCAGAGCCACCTGCCGGGGGCCGTGGGCTGGGACTGGACCAGCCAGCTCTCCGACAACGTCCGGCGCGACATCGCCACCCGCGCCGACCTGCAGGCGCTGCTGCGCGCGTCGGGCATCCACGACGACACGCACGTCGTGTTCTACGGCGACAACAACAACTGGTTCGCCGCCTGGGCATACTGGCAGCTCCGGCTGCACGGCCTGGAGAAGGTGAGCCTGCTCAACGGTGGGCGCAGGTACTGGCTCGACCACGGGCTCCCGATCACCACCGACGCCGCCGATCCCGGCACCGGCACGATCACCATCCCCGAACCCGACTTCGCGCTGCGGGCCTTCCGCGACGACATCCTGCCGCGCGTGGGGGAGCCGGGGTTCGCGCTGGTGGACGTGCGCTCACCGGCCGAGTTCAGCGGCGAGGTCATCGCGCCGCCAGGCATGACCGAGACCGCCCAGCGCGGCGGCCACATCCCCGGCGCCGCGTCCGTGCCCTGGGCGCAGGCCGTGCGCGAGGACGGCACGTTCAAGAGCGCCGAGGAGCTGCGCGCGCTCTACGAGGGCAAGGGCGTGACGCCCGACAAGGACGTCATCGCCTACTGCCGCATCGGCGAGCGCTCCAGCCACACCTGGTTCGTGCTGCACGAGCTGCTCGGTTATCCGAACGTGCGCAACTACGACGGGTCGTGGACCGAGTGGGGCTCGATGGTCAACGTCCCGATCGAGCGGTAACGGCTTGCCGGCGGTATGACCGCCCGGCATGCCAGCGCTCGATCCCGAGCGTGCATGCCTGGTGATCGCGGCCCATCGTGCGGCAGCCACCCACAGGTGCGCCGCCCCGCATGACCCCTCGTCATGACGGTCGGCGCCGGGCGGCACGACGGCCAAGGCCACGTCTCCCGACCTTGACCACATCTCCCGACCATGGCCGTCGGCCCTCATACGAACGTGCTCGGAGCGTAAGAAGCCGAGGGCGGCTCCCGGAGCCGTCTTCGGCCCTCATCTGCGTACCCGGCGTGCGTATGGTGCCCGCCCGGCGCCCCTGGGCTTCTAGCGCTCCCGCGGCGTGCGCATGAGGATCGCGAAGCGTGAGCCGCGGAGCCCGTGATCCGCGAAGCGCGATCTGCCGAGCCCGACCCACCGAGCGCGACCTTGGCGGTCTGACCGCTACTCCGGCTCCATGAAGAGGTCGTCCGGGTAGCAGTAGGCCCAGTCCTCACCCGGCTCGAAGGATCGGACGAGCGGGTGCCCCTCGGCGTGCCAGTGAGCGGTCGCGTGCCGGTTCGGGGATTGGTCGCAGCAGCCGACGTGCCCGCAGATCAGGCACAGCCGCAGATGCACCCACTGGCCGCCGATACGCAGGCAGTCCTCGCAGCCCTCGGCGCTCGGCTCGGCCTCGGGGTCGATGAGGTGAAGGTGGCTGCATGTGTCGGGCATGGGGCTCCTCCTTGGGCCAGGTGGCGGGGGTCAGTCTTCCAGGGCGCCGTAGACGGCCTGGATGGCCGCGAACGACAGTTCGGGGCCGGTGCCCCAGCGGTTCGTGAGGTAGACGACGACGAGATCGGCCTCGGGATCGACCAGCAACCGCGGGCCGGTCGCGCCGCCGTGCTCGAACGCGCGTCGCGAGGCGGGAAGGTCGCCGCCGAACCCGGGCAGCCCCCAGCCGAGGCCGTAGTGCGGGTCGCGCGGCGGCGTGCCCTCCTCGCGGAGGCCCGCCGTCTGTTCGCGGGTCATCAGCTCGACCAACCTGCGGCCGAGCACCCGCACGCCGTCCAGCTCGCCGCCGCGCAGCATCGCCCGGCCGAAGGCGGCTACGTCCCCGGCCGTCCCCCACAGCCCGCCACCGGGTGCCTGGAGGGAGCTGAAGTACGACATCGCCATCGCCTGGTGCTCGTCCGGGATGCCCGGGAAGTGCGACGACATCGCCCGCGCCGGGTCGGGCGGCCCGAACCCGCTGTCGCGCATGCCGAGCGGCCCGAACAGCTCCGCGACGAGGAACTCGGGGTAGTCGCGGCCGGCGAGTCGGGCGATGACCTCGCCGAGCAGCGCGAACGAGAGCGAGGAGTACTCGTACCGGGTCCCGGGCACGAAGCGCAGCGGCGACGTGCATGCGATCTGCAGCAGGCGTGCGCGGTCGGGCCGCTCGCGGTTCAGCAGATCGGCATCCATGTCCTCGACGCCCGAGGTGTGCGTCAGCAGGTGCCAGCAGGTCACCGCCTCGGCACCCGGCTGCCCGACCGAGACCGGCGGCGCCACGAACTCCGGCAGGTAGCGCTGCACCGGCGCGGAGAGGACGAGGAGACCGCGCTCGACGAGCTGCATGACGGCCGTGGCCATGATCGGCTTGGAGATCGAGGCCAACAGGTAGATCGAGTCGGTCGTCGCGGCGTCCGCCCCGCTGAAGGCCTCGACCCGCACGGGGCCCTCGCTGTTCGCGACCGCGAGGACTGCGGAGGGCACTTCGCCGCGCCCGACCTGCCGCGCGACGAGGTCGAAGGCGTTCTGGAGGCGCGCGGGATCGAGCCGAGGAAGAGGCATGGCCGTCATGATGACCGGCCGACCGGCGCCGTGCAGGACCGCCCTATCATGCGCGCGTGACCCTCGGTCTCGGCGCGACGTCGACCAGCACCGGCCTGCTCGTGGAGCGCGTCCCCGCGCTCGACGGCCTCGCGCCGCTCGACGCGGCCGAGCGGCTTCTCGACCTGCCCGGGCTCGTGCTGCTGGAGAGCGCCCGGCCGGGGCGGCGCGCACGATGGAGCTACCTCGCGGCCGATCCCCTGGCGGTGCTGGAGGCCGCTTCGGACGGCCCGGACCCCTTCGCGGGCGCTCGCCGGCTGCTGGGGCGGCTGGCTCCCGGCCGCGCAGCCGACCCGGCCGCGCCGCCGTTCACGGGCGGCCTGGCCGGCTTCCTCGGCTACGACCTCGGCCGGCGCTTCGAGCGGCTGCCGAGCCTCGCGGCGAGCGATCAGCCGCTGCCGGAGATCCGCCTCGCCCTGCATGACCTCGTCGTCGCCTGGGACCGCGCCAACGGGGCGGCCTGGCTGGTCGGTCGGGCGGTGGACGACGACCTCGAGCGCCTGCGGCGTCGACGCTCGGAGCTGCTCGATCGACTCCTGGCGCCCGAGCCCAGTGGGGCCCCGGCGTCGGCCCCGGCACCCGATCCCCCCAGGGCCTTCGCGTCGAACCTCGACCGCCGGGCCTTCGAGGCGATGGTCGAGCGCGTGCGTGACGAGATCGCGCGCGGCGAGATCTACCAGGCCAACGTCGCTCGACGCCTCGTGGCGCCCTGGGCCGGCCCGACCTGGCCCCTCTACCGGCGGCTGCGCACCGGTGACCCGGTGACCCACGCCGCGTACCTGGACCTCGGGAAGGGGCGGGCGCTCCTGTCGGCCAGCCCGGAGCCGTTCCTCGCCCTGGACGCGGATGGGCGCGTGGCGACGGACCCCATCAAGGGCACGCGGCCGCGCGGCGCCACGCCCGAGGAAGACCGTGCGCTGGCCGCGGAGCTGCTGGCCAGCGAGAAGGACCGTGCCGAGAACGTGATGATCGTGGACGTCCTGCGCAACGACCTCGGCCGCGTCTGCATCCCGGGCAGCGTGCGCGTGCCGCGCCTCTGCCGCCTGGAGCGGACGGGCGCCGTGCAGCATCTCGTGTCCACGGTGACCGGGCGCCTCTTGCCGGGGCGGGATGCCTTCGACCTGCTGGCCGCGTCCTTCCCCGGTGGCTCGATCACCGGCGCCCCGAAGATCCGGGCCATGGAGGTCATCGAGGCCCTGGAGCCGGTGCGGCGCGGGCCCTACACGGGGACGGCGCTGTGGATCGGGGCCGACGGCGCGCTGGGCTCGTCCATCCTCATCCGCACGTTCGTGGCCGATGGTTCGCGGCTGACGCTCCACGTCGGGGGCGGCATGACCTGGCGCTCGGACCCGACCGAGGAGTGGGAGGAGACCCGAGCCAAGGCGCACGGGCCGCTCTCGGCGCTGGGGGCGGTCGAGGCGTAGGCCTCCGGCCCGATGATCCCAGCCGTGACCACGCACCGCCCCGCGCACGTCTGGGTCGACGGCCGGCTGCTGCCCGCTGACGGCCCGCACCTCTCGGCCTTCGACCGCGGCTTCCAGCTCGGCGACGGCGTCTTCGAGACGCTGCGCGCCCGCGGCGGCCACCCCACCGAGCTGCCCGAGCACGCCGCCCGCCTGCGCCGCTCGGCCACGGGGCTGTCCATCGCCCTGCCCGACGACATCGAGCCTCGACTCGCCGGCGCCATCGCCCAGCTCCTGGCGGCGGAGGCCCTCGATGGCCCCGAGGCCGATGCCTCCATCCGCATCACGGTCAGCCGCGGCCCGATCGTCGCGCGCGGCCTGCTGCCGCACGGCGAGGTGCCGCCGCCGACCGTCGTCGTGCAGGCCTGGCCGGTCGTGCCGCCGCCGCCGGACCACCTGGAGCGCGGCCTGCACGTGGTTGCCAGCGCCATCCGGCGAGACCCGGAGAACCCGCTCGTGGCGCTGAAGACGACGAGCCGCGCCGACTACGTGCACGCTCGGCTGGAGGCGCGCGCAGCCGGTGCGGACGACGCGCTCTTCCTCACCATCGACGGCTTCCTCTCCGAGGCCACGACGTCGAACGTCTTCCTGGTGCGCCGAGGGGAACTCGCCACCCCATCGCTCGCCTGCGCCATCCTGCCCGGAACGACCCGCGGCTGGCTGCTCGGCTGGGCGGCGCGCGTCGGGCTCGCGCCGCACGAGGGCTGGCTGACGACGCGAGACCTCGTGGAGGCCGACGAGGCGTTCCTCTCCTCGAGCGTGGCCGGCATCCTGCCCATCACGCGATACGCCGGCGCGCCCGTCGGCGACGGGCGCCCGGGGCCCTGGACACGGCGCGCCCGCGCCGACCGCGAGGCTTTCATCCGAGGTGAGGGAGAGGGCGCGTGACCCGCCACGAGCTCATTGCCAGCAACCGCAGCCTGGTGGCCGAAGGCGAGCGGCTGCAAGCGGACCCTTCGCTGACCGCCCTGCGCGCCTGGATCCGCGCATCGGACGCGTTGCTGGCGGCCGCCTGGGGCTCGATGGACCGCTATCACCTCGTCTGGCTGGGAGTCGGGCGCCCGCGCGAGCAGGTCCGCGGCCGCCCCATGACGAAGGCCGAGGAGGCCGACTACGTGTGCGAGGTGGCCGCGCAGAAGACGGCCGCGCTGCGCATGAGCCTCAAGGCGGCCGAGGACGGGATGCCCTTCGTCGGCGAGACGGGCGGCGGCGGCGCGTGAGCGACCGCACCTGGGTGCAGGCGGTGGGCGGCGAGACGCTGGTCCCCGCTCCCGACCCGATCGCCCGGGACTACCTGCTGCTCGGCCTTCGCCTCGACCAGCGCATCCCCGGGATCGTCGACGGCTACTACGGGCCGCGCGATCTCAAGGGGCAGGTGGACATGGAGCCGCTGCGGCCCGCAGCGCGGCTGGCCGACGATGCCCGGGAGCTGCGGACGCGCGTGGCCGCGGTGGCGGAGCCGGATCGGGCGCGCTGGCTCGACCGCCAGCTGGTGGCCATCGAGACGCTCGCGGCCCGCGAGGCCGGGGAGCGGCTCCCCTACGTGGAGGAGGTCACCCGCTGCTTCGACGCCGCGCCGGAGGCCCTCTCGGCCGCGACCTATGCCGAGGCCCGTGCCGCGCTCGACGCCGCGCTGCCCGGCTCCGGGGAGCTGCGCGCCCGGATCGACGCCTGGGACGCCCGCCTGGTCGTGCCCGTCGAGCGCCTCCCGGCCCTCGTGGACTGGCTCGTGCCCCGCCTGCGGGAGGCTTCATCGCCGGTCTTCGCGGCCCCCGAGGGGGAGTCCCTGCGTGTCTCGCTCGTGCGCGGCCAGCCGTGGAGTGGCTACAACTGGTACGACGGCGGCCTGCGCTCGCGCGTTGACCTGAACACGGACCTGCCCATCCGCCTGCCGGACCTCATCGGCACGCTGAGCCACGAGACATTCCCCGGCCATCATCTCGAGCACGCCTGGAAGGAGGCACGCCTGGTCCGCGCGCAGGGGCGCCTCGAGGCCAGCCTGCTGCTGCTCAACGCTCCGGAGTGCTACGTGTCGGAGGGGCTGGCGGAGATGGGGCGGACGTTCACGCTCCCGCGCGACGCGTGGCGCGAACTCCTCGTCGGCGCCTTCGCGGTGGCCGGGATCCAGGCCGGCGCCGACGATGCGGCGCAGGCGCAGGCGATCGCCGATGCGCGTCGGAGCACCAGGGGCGTGGGCGGCGACGCGGCGCTGTTGCTCCACGCCGAGGGTCGGCCGGCGGATGCGGTCCGCGCCTGGCTCGTGGAGCACGCGCTCGACACGCCCGAGCGCGCCGACAAGCGCATCGAGTTCATCTCGCACCCGCTCTGGCGCACCTACGTCTTCTCGTACGCCGGCGGCGAGCGCCTGCTGCGGACATGGTGCTCGCTCGATGGGGAAGCCGCCGCGCCGGAGCGCTTCTTCCGCCTGCTGACCGAGCAGCTGACGCCGTCCGGGATGGCCGAGGAGGTGATCGAGCCTCGAGCCTAGCGGGCGCCCAGCCAGCCGAAGAAGGCGAGGGCGCCCAGCTCCAGCGGGCCGAGCGGCAGGAACTGGAGGGCGATGGTGTCGAGGAACGGGGCGTTGGCCATGCGCTCGAGGAAGGGGAGTGTCGAGCCGGGCAGGATGGCCAGGCCCAGGAGGTAGGTCCCGACAGTCGCCGCCAGCCACGTGGCGAGGCTCACCGCGATCGCGAGCGTGACGGTGCCCCGGGTGCGGCGGATCGTGCCCGGCTCCGCGCCGAGCGCTGCAGCCGTGCCGATCAGCCAGCCGGCGATCGCGGCCACGAGCACCAGTCCGGCGCCGAGGTCGAGGACCGCGGCCGCGACCGCCCAGGCGGCGGCGAAGGGCAGCGCCATACCGCTGCCGTAGGCGAGGCCGCGTCGAAGGTTCGGCATGGTCATCGCGGAGATGCTAGCGGCTGGCGCCGCCGTCACTCATCACGTTGCTGGGTCCCTGGATTGCCACCTGGTCTTCATACGCACGGCCACGGAACGTTAGAAGCCACGAGCCGTGCTGGAAAGGCCAGGGCGTACCCAACCGCGCCTGCGGCGTGCGTATGAGCGAACGACAGGCACCCCAGCCTTCTACGGTTCCAGGTGCGTTCGTATGAGGACGGCACGTGCTGAGCGGCGGGGACAGAGCCCGGCCAGCGCCGCCGTCACTCACCGACGACGAGCCGCTACACTTGCCGCCGAGATGAGCCACCCCGCCCTGGGCCTGTCGCCCGCCGACCCCAGCGTCGGCCGCACCGACGCCGCCGCGCGGCTGCGCCGCGAGCGCGCCCGCATCGCGCCGCTCGCCCTGAAGGCCGCGGTCAGCGCGGATCCCAGCCTCACCGAGCGCTACGACGAGACGATGCTGCGCCGCTTCCTGCGCGACCACGAGCAGCACATCGAGCAGCTGGCGCGTGCGCTGGAAACGGGCGAGGAGCGCTTCGTCACCGAGTACGCCGAGTGGCTCGTGCCCATCTACCGCCGGCGACACGTCCCGGTCAAGGACTCGGCGACGCTGCTGATCGCCCTGCGCCAGGCCGCCGTCGCCGTGCTCACGCCCGACGACGGCCAGGCCCTCGGCCTGCTCGTCGAAGCCTGGCTCAAGCGCCTCCGGCTCCACCGCGCCATCCCCGGCGACCACAAGGGGAACAAGGTGGCGCGCTTCATCTGGAAGGGCGCGGGAATCCTCGACGAGACGGTGGTCTGAGCATGACCATCAAGTGGGTCAAGTCGGACCCGCTGGTCATGAACGGCGAGCCCTTCTGCTACGGCAGCCGCCTCACCGTGCGCAACCTGCTCGAGATGCGCACCCACGGCCTCGACTGGCGCCAGATCCAGGTCGAGAACCCGGAGCTGAAGAAGGTCGGCATCGCCGAGGCCTTCCGCTACGCCGCCGGCGACCGCGCCCGCTACGCCGACTTCTTCGCCCCCGATGGCTCCCTTGATGGCCCCGGCTTCACGCCCGCCGACGCCGCGGACCTGCCGGAGGACCTGCGCGAGCTCATCGGCGTGGTCGTGACGCCGGTCGCCGAGCCTGCTGCGCGCTGACCGGCCGGCCTCCCTCGGGTCAATCCCGACCCTGGTGCTAGGATTAGCGGCCATGACCGATCAGACCGCCACCAGCCCCGACACCGGCGCCCACGCCGCTCCGCCCCCCGCCGCGCCCGAGGCGCCCGCCTTCGACCCCATGGCGCGAGCCAAGGAGCTGGCCATCCTCGACGCGCTGCGCACGGTCGTCGACCCCGAGATCGGCATGAACGTCGTGGAGCTGGCCCTCATCAAGCAGATCATCACCGGCCCCGACCAGACCGAGGTGAAGATGATCCTGACCACGCCCTTCTGCCCCTACGCCGGATCGATGATCCAGCAGATCAAGGAGGCGACCGAGGAGGTCGTCGGGCACGACGTGAAGGTGACGCTCCTGGCCGAGCGCTGGGACCCGCGCGACGCGGGCCTGATGTGGTAGTCGGGGCCTGATGTGAGCGCCGGCCGTCGACCGGCCATCGCCGACAGCGCCGTGGCCACGGGCAAGGGCGACGACGGCACCACCGGGCTCCTCTTCGGCGGCCTCCCCGACCTCATCCTTTCTAACGCACGTCGATTTTGGAGGTGAAGGTCGTGCTGGTACGAGTTGGTAACTCGAAGGACGTCGCCAAGGGGCAGATGCGCGTCTTTGACGTCGCGGGGACGAAGGTGAACGTGGCGAGTGCGGACGGTCACCTGTACGCCTTCGACGACACCTGCACTCATCAGGGGTGCTCGCTCGCGAGCGGCGAGCTGGACGGAACCACGGTGACGTGTGCCTGCCACGGCAGCGAGTTCGACGTGACCTCCGGCGCCGTCCTCGGCGGACCGGCCGAGCGACCCGTGCGCTCCCGGGTGGTGCAAGCCCTGGGCGAGGATCTACTTGTCGAGGCGTGATGAGAAGCGCCACATCTCGGAGCTTCTGCAGATTGTCGCGCCGCAGCTCGGGCCGGGACCGAGCCGCGACTTACCTCCATCCGGGCACGCCCAGCGCCTCCTGTTCACCGTCTTGGATGTCGTGACCGAACGGCGGCTCAGCGCGCCGGACGCACGACCCAGCGGCAGCCGAGGAGCTCGACGTCCCGTTCCTCGGGCACGGGCGCGGCGAGGCGGATGACCGCCGATCCGGACCCGCCGCGTCGAGGGCGCAGCCGGACGATCTGGCCGCCGACGCCCGCGTCGCGGGAGCCGCCGCCGGTGAGCGACGGCCGGAACCGGAGTCCCGCCGTCCGGGCGAAGCGCTGGATCGTCCGGCTGACGTCGTCGACGGCCAGCTCGAGCGCCTCGAGCCTGACCGACCCTCCGAGCGGGTGAGCCAGAGCCAACCGGGCGGCACGGTCGGCAGGCGTCCACTCGGCCGAAGCCGAGTCATGCTCGATGAGGAAGGGCGGCTCGGACGGCCCGAGGAGGCGCGGCGTCGCGAGCCGCCAGCTGACGACGGCCCCGTCGGCGCGCCGCCGTTCGCCGGCGATCGGGTCGCCGAGATCGGAGCCGGCGGCGCGGAGCGCGGCCAGATCGGCCCCGAGCGCGTCGGTCGCGATCGCCCAGGTTACGAGCCCGCCACCCATCTCGAGCATCCGCACAGTCGGCACACCGATCCACGACCGCTCGGCGAGCGCCCGCTCGAAGACCCCGATGAGCTCGAGGTACGTGTCACCGAGCCAGACAAGCCGGTTGAAGGTCCCGAGCGCGTCGTGCCGGCCGCCGCCGGTCGCCGCGAGGCCAAGCTCCCGTTCGAGCTGCGCCGCCGCGTCGCCGGGATCGGCGACGGCGATCACGAGATGGTCGATGCCGAGGAACATCCGGGCAGCGTAGCGGCGCCGGGTGCGAACAGAGCGGTTGTGGCGTCCGCATCGCGCCGCTCGAAGGCCTCCCCGAGGGCGGTCAGCCACGCGTTGAAGGCCTGGATGTCCATACCGTTAGGCGCCGGTGCTGGCGTCCGCCGGACCGCTGACACCAGGACCATGAGACACGCCTCGCCCTCCCGTCCGATCTAGTCGAGGAAGCCGCGGAGCTTCCGCGAGCGACTTGGGTGGCGGAGCTTCGCGAGCGCCTGCTCCTCGATCTGCCTGACCCGCTCGCCGCTCACGCGGAGTTCGGCGCCGACCTCCGCGAGCGTCCAAACCCGCCCGTCATCGAGGCCGAAGCGGAGTCGAAGGATCCGCCGTTCGCGCCCCGTGAGGGAGTTGAGGACGGCGTCGACTTGCTCTTGAAGGAGCCGATCACAGGCAGCGTCGAGGGGGGCGAGTGCGCGCTGGTCCTCGATGAAGTCGCCGAGCGTGGCGTCGCCCTCCTCTCCCACGGCCAGGTCGAGCGAGATCGGCTTCCGCGCGACCCAGAGGATCTCGCAGAGTCGCTCCCGTGTGATCCGGACGCCAGACTCGGTCGGCGTCGCTGCGGCGATCTCATCGATCGTCGGCTCTCGACCGAGCTCGAACGCCAGCTCGCGCGAAACCCGAAGAGCCCGGAACAGCTCATCGCTGGTTTTCACCGGGAGCCTGATCGTCCGGGACTTCTCGGCGATCGCCCGCGTGATCACCTGGCGGATCCACCAGTGGGCGTAGGTCGAGAACTTGAAGCCGCGCGTGTAGTCGAACTTCTCGACCGCGCGCATCAACCCGATGTTGCCCTCCTGGACGAGGTCAGACAGGCTCAGTGCGGGAGCGCCGCGGGAGACGTACGCCTTGGCGACGCTGACGACCAGGCGCAGGTTGGCCGTGATGAGCCGCTCACGGGCCGCCTGTGCCAGGCCGACGAGTTCGCCCGCGCACGTCACTCCGGGAGACTGAGCGGCTGTCGGCGAGTGGCCCATCCGCTGCAACAGGTCGGGGTCGTGACCATCGTCGATCCAGCGCCGTATGGCCGGGAGGGCGAGCTGGTCGCGGGCCCAAGTCTCGAGCGTACGGATGACCACGCTGTCCGGCTCATCGCCTGCGCTGGGATCAGCCGGACGCGACACGAGATCGAGGAGCGCGAAAGCCCAGTTGGCTCTTCGGCCGCGCCCCGAACCGGTTAGGGTCCGACTTCGCTCTGTCTGAGCAGGATGGTCGAGCCGGCGATAAGCGGCCACGAGTGATCGGGCCTGGCGGACGAGTGCCCCCTCGCCCGCCCGTCCGCCGTCGCCGACCGGCGGGATGTCAGGCGGCGCGGGGAAGCAGCCCTCGGCCACGGCGGCCTCCAAGGCAGAGCGGACGATGCGCTCGGCCTCGGCGGCGAAGGGCAACCGGTAGGCAGGGTGCGAGGCGCGCGTCTCGCGCTCGGTCTCCCGCGTCGTCCACTCCCAGAGCGAGAAGACCGCCCGCTCCGGCTCACCGACGATCTGACGGCCCAGCTCGATCGCCTTGGCGAGCACGACCTCCTCCTCGGCCGTCAGGAGGCTGAGCTTGCCGATCTCGCCGAAGTACGCGCCAAGCGCGTCGTCGACAGGGCCGCCGACGGCCGGGACCAACTCGAGCGGCCGGCCGCGCGTGTCCTCGCTTGAGTCGGCCCCGGCCCGTCCTGGCGCCGCTGGAGCGACGCGATCGGATCGCAGCACCGCGCCAGCGTCATCGCGGACCGGGCTGGGCGGGCGGGCGGCCCGCGTTCGGTCTGAGAGTGCATCTGCTCGGCGCCACATTCGACGTGTCCCGTAATTCCGAGTAACCCACTCGGAATTGCGGCCATTCTTTCACATTTCGCGTCAATATTCAACGGGCCTCTTCGCCCTGCGGGAACCACGGACGACGACGTGCCGATCCGATCGGAGATGCACGCCTTCCGGGCGGAGGGTCAGCCGATCGGGACGCCGACCACGTCGGTCCTGGCGCGCGAGCTCACGCGAGACGCGGTCCTGGGCGGGAGCCGGACCGGCCGGGTCGCCATGAGTCGCGATCCGATCGGTCCCCGCCTCGAGCTCCGGGCGAGGGCGTCGGACGGGCACCGGGCCGCAATCGGGGACGAGCTGGCGATCGACCCACGCGGGCCGCTCGAGGTCGACTGGCGGATCGTTGGGGGGCGCGGGATGACCGCGCGGGTCGTGTCGGTGCGCGGGCCGGAGGTGGCCGACGCGATCGAATCCGGTGACGCCCAGCGGACGGTTCGCGTCGACCCGCCGGACGGCGGCCGTCCGCTCCGCGACCATCTCCGCCTCGACGTCGTGGCGGCTGACGGCACGCTGACCGAACTGACCAACGCGATCCACCTCGTTCCCGTCAGCCGATGAACCGCAGGAGACCGTGACCGCACAGCCTTTGCGTTCGAACCGGCCGGCCCGAAGGCGTCCAGATCGGCGAGTCCCCGCGCCTGGCGAGAGGTCCCCGAGCGCCCGCCAGACCCGAGTCCGAGCCGAGCTCGGACCTTCATCCGGGCCTACTTCTTGGCGGGCTGGAAGTAGGGGTTCGTGCCGCTCGCGTGGTCGGTCGTATCGACGATCGAGAGGATCTCGGGGACCGCCGCCTTGATCGCGACCTCGACCCCCTGGCGCAGCGTGACGTCGACCTGGGCGCAGCCCTGGCAGCCTCCGCCCATCTCGATGTAGGCAACGCCGTCGCGCACGTTGAGGAGGTCGATGTACCCACCGTGGGATGCGATGCCGGGGTTGATCTGCCGGTCGAGGACCTGCTGGACCCGCGCGGCGAGGGGATCGGCCCACCCCTCGTTCGGGTTGTCAATGGTGATAGCGCCGCCCGACGCCGAGTCGTCGAGGTCGATCGTCGCGCCGCGGAGCCGTTCAACGCTGGCCGGGTCGACGTAGACGCGATACCCGTCGGTCTCGACGACGATGTCGAGCGCGGCGGCGTCGGCCGGCTCGATGAGCCCGAAGTCGTACGCGAAGCGTGCGCCATGCCGGGCGGTCACGGCGATCCGGAGGCAGGCGTCCGGGTGGCCGGCACTCGTCGCGGCGCGGGAGATCTTTGCGCGGGCGGCGGCGGTCACCCTGAGGAGCGGCTGCGAAGCATCGGCCATCGCGCGCATCGTATCGCGGCCGGGGCGAACCGGTGAAGAGCGCGAGCCGCGGCGGATGGCGCAATCGGCCGGCTCGTCGATACTTGGGGGCGATGACCCGGATCCTGCTCCTCATCCCGTCGCGGACGTATCGAACGGCCGACTTCATCGAGGCCGCGAGCGCGCTCGACATCGAGGTCGTGGTCGGCATGGAGGAACGGCCGGCGGTCGCGGATGTGATGGGGGAACGTTGGCTCGCCCTCAGCCTCACGGACGTCGCTTCCGGGAGACAGGCGATCGTCGACTACGCGCAAGAGCACCCCCTCGATGCGGTCATCCCGATCGACGACGGTTCGACGCTGGTCGCCGCCGCCGGTGCGGCCGCCCTCGGCCTCCCGCACAACCGGTTCGGGGCGGTGGCGGCCAGCCGGGACAAGGCGCGGACCCGCGAGCTGCTCGCGGCGGCCGGACTCAACACGCCCCGCTTCCGGACGTGGCCTGCCGATGCCGATCCCGAGGAGGTCCCGTCGCCGACGTTCCCGGTCGTCGTCAAGCCCGTCGACCTGTCGGGGAGTCGCGGTGTCATACGTGCGGACGATCCGGACGAGCTCGCCGGCGCGTTCGCCCGCGTGGCAGCCATCGTCCGCTCCCCGGATGTCTGCCCACCCGGCGAAGAGCCGCAGCGGATCGTCGTCGAGGACTTCATCCCGGGGGTCGAGGTTGCGGTCGAGGGTCTGCTCCGCGGCGGCCGCCTCGAGGTCCTCGCGATCTTCGACAAGCCGGATCCGCTCGTCGGACCGTACTTCGAGGAGACGATCTACGTCACGCCGTCGCGGCTGCCGGCCGAGACGCAGTCGCTCGTCGAGGCGACCGCCGCCGCCGCGACGCGGGCGATCGGCCTGACCGAGGGCCCGATCCACGCCGAGCTCCGCCTGAACGAGGGCGGAGCGTGGGTGCTCGAGGTCGCTGCCCGATCGATCGGCGGGCTCTGCGCACGCACGCTCCACTTCGGGGCCGGCGTTCCGCTCGAGGAGCTGATCATCCGCCATGCGGCGGGGCTGCCCCTTCCGTCGCTCGAGCGCGAGCACGCGGCGGCCGGCGTGATGATGCTCCCGATCCCGCGGGCCGGGACGCTCCGCGAGGTCAACGGCCGGGCCGAGGCGATTGCGGTCCCGGGAATCGAGGGCCTGATGATCACGATCCCGCCCGGCGGCCGGGTCGTGCCGCTCCCGGAGGGGGATCGCTACCTCGGCTTCATGTTCGCCCGGGCCGAGACGCCGGCGGAGGCCGAGGCCGCGCTGCGAGAGGCGCATCGGCGGCTCGAGATCGTCATCGAGTAGGAGTCGCTCGAGGCCCTCGACCTTCACCGCCGAACTGCCATTCGCTTCCAACCTCGCCAAGTGCGCTCACGGGAGGTGTAGAATCCGCGGGCCCTGCCGGGGCGCCGGCGAGGCAGGTGAGGCAGCGGTGGCAAAGGTTCTCTGTGTCCTGTACGACGATCCCGTTGACGGGTATCCGCGGTCGTACGCTCGAGACGCGATTCCCAGGATCGAGCGCTACTACGACGGTCAGACCACGCCGACCCCCGAGCGGATCGACTTCGAGCCGGGTGAGCTTCTAGGCAGCGTTTCCGGGGAGCTCGGG
>Ga0209521_10000947_pt1 | contig 23153 bp, 24 predicted proteins | sample Rifsed19ft4_FD_184016 | JGI IMG/M metagenome (GOLD analysis project Ga0209521, IMG submission 184016) | Soil microbial communities from Rifle, Colorado, USA - sediment 19ft 4 (version 2) | ecosystem: Environmental > Terrestrial > Deep subsurface > Rock core/Sediment | place: Rifle, Colorado...
TTCCTGCTACACCGGCTTTGTAAAATTCATCTACTCCGCAAATGTCTGCAGCAACGAGTGTAAGTGGATCAATATCGCCCTTTTTACCAGGTGGTGAAATAGCAACAATTTTTTTTACACCAGCCACTTTGGCTGGAATGACAGACATAATTACAGTACTAGGATATCTAGCTTCACCACCTGGGATGTAGCAACCTACACTATCAATTGGCACAAACATCTTGATAATTTTTATTCCGTCTGTTTGAATTGTAATTTTCTCTAGTTTGTTTTTTAGTGTAAGCTCTGTTCTTTCCAGCCTTTTTTTTGCAAGCTTGATTGCATCAATCTGATCTTTTGTTACTTTAGAGTATGCATTTTTAATTTCAGATTTTGTTACTCTAATTGATTTTAGATCTGCTTTTAGCTTGCCATCTTTTTTTTCGTATTTTATTAGTGTACTGTCTTGCGGATTTTTTTGTACATCAAGAAGTATATCACTAATTATTTTCTTTTGTTTCTCTGTAGGTCTAGGTCGTTGTCGTACGTCTGCTACGGTAGTATTGATATCTCGAACTATGATGGTTCTCATCAATTTTCCTCATCTCGTTTTATCTCCTCTAGTGCAAGTATTTGCTTTGGCTCATGTACTACTAATCCCTGCGCTATCTTTCGAAGTTTTGGAACAAGTTTGTGAAATTCAGACTTTGGGATTATTGTGTTTATTCCGTACCATCCCTTCTCACTAAGAGGACTAATAGTGGGTCGTTTAAGTGACGGTAGTTCTTTTAGCAACTTATTGAGATTCTTTTCTTGTACGTTTAGAAATATGTGCAGGTGTTCTTTTCCTTCTACAGCACCACGTAACATAGTGACAATATCGTAGATCTTTTCCCGCTTTGTCTTATCCCGCAGTGATGATTTATTTGCTATTAGAATAGCGCTTGATTCCAATACAGTGTCTACTATCTTTAGTTGATTTTGTGTGAGTGTGGTACCTGTTTCTGTTACATCCATTATTGCGTCTACGTCGTCTGGTGGCTTTGCTTCTGTTGCTCCAAATGACAGGTGAATTTGCACGTTCTTGTTTGAACCAATACGTAACCAGGGAGTTATGATGAGAGGTTCCTTTGAGCCATAAAGTTTTTTGTAACTCTTAGATTGTTTTATGAATTTTGCAGCTGTCGTAAGATATTCAGAAGAGATTCTAAGTATCTTTTTCTTTTTCGCATATGCTGCAATCATTTCATCAAGTGATTTAAAATTATACGAGTCAGGTATTGCTATTACAAGTTTTATTTTTCCATATTCCAAGTCCAAAAGAGTTTGTACGTCTGCATTTGTTTCTTGTACCCAATCTTTACCTGTTATACCAACATCGTACAACCCATCAAAGACAAGGTTTGGGATCTCTTGCGGTCTTAACATCTTTACTGCAATTTGCGGATCATCTAGAGTTACGCGGTATGTTCTGTCTCTTCGTTTTACTTTTGTCCAAGATCTTTCTAAAACCTTGAAGGTAGCATCTTCAATACTACCTTTGGGTATTGCAAATTTAACTAGAGTCAACGTAGTCCTAGCAAGGGTTTTTAGATATATATCTTGGGCGCTAAGATTTTTTGAGTAATTCTTTTGCGCGATGTACTGAGACGTTTCCTTCTTTTATCATTCTCTTTGTTACCTCATCTATCTTATCTGATTTGATACCTGCAGCTGCAGCAATGTTTCTTGCATGTAGTCTCATGTGTCCTTTTTGTATTCCTTCAGAAGCAAGAGCTCGTATTGCACTAAAGTTCTGTGCAAGACCTGTTGCTGCAATTACACATGCAAGCTCTTTTGCAGATTTCACTCCAAGAATTTTTGTACAGATTTTGATCATGGGGTGCACATTTACAATGCCACCAACTGTTCCTACAGACATTGGTAATTCAATTTTGCCAACCAAGTTTCCTTTCGTATCTTTTTTCCATTCTGTAAGTGAACCATATCTTCCAGTCCTTGCTGCGTATGCATGGGCTGCTGCTTCAATTGCTCTTGTGTCTTGACCAGTTGCATTTGCAACTGCAATTATTCCGTTCATGATTCCTTTGTTATGAGTTACAGCTCTGTATGGATCATTTGCTGCAAATTGGTATGCTAGGATGATGTTATCAACTGTTTTTTGTCCACCTACTTCGTTTTTATCAAAAACAGCGGTGCCTCTTACCAGTCTTTTTGTTGAATAGTTTGAAAGTATTCTTAGTATCACTCTTCCACCTGTTAACTTTTCAATTAGAGGTGCTACACCTTCACACATGGTATTTGTTACGTTTGCACCCATTGCATCACCAACATCAATTAAGAGTTCAACAATCAACATAGGACCAGAGCTAGTTTTGATCACTTTACAAGAAACTTGTTTTGCACCTTTTCCCATCTTAGAAAGTGTCTTGCTTTTTGAATTTGCAAGTTTTAGAATTTCTTTAGAAGATTTCATAATCTTGGAAATAGCTGACTTTACATTGACATCTACGACTTGGATCTGCCCAATACTGTATGATTCGTCTGCCTTCATGACAAAACCACCCCGTTTTCTTGCTATCTTTGCAGCATTTGAGGCAGCAGCAATTACTGATGGTTCTTCGATCACCATCGGGATAAGGTAATCTTTTTTGTTTATCCTAAAGCTTGTAGCTATTCCTAGTGGAAAGGATACTGTTCCTATTGCGTTTTCAACCATCCTGTCTGCTTCATCAAATGAAATCCCACCATCGTTTTGAAGAACTTTAACGTCTTTTTTTGAAAGACCACAAAATGATGCTATTGCTTTGATTCTTTCTTTCTTACTTTTTTCATAAAACTTGGGAATTGATGAATTTGCCAATTTATTTTACTATCCTGATAAGTTTGTCATCGGTTTTATCCGGAAATCCTCTTCCGTCAGTATTTCCTGTAAGTATGTAAAGATATCCATCTGGTCCTTCATTTACATCTCTTATCCTTCCAGCTCCACCCAATATGCTTTGTTGTGAAGTGATAATGCCGTTATCTATGGTTAACTTGTACAAATTATTTCCACGTAAAGTTGCCATAATTAGATCATTTTCAAGACCAAGTTTGTTGGAAGAATAAAAAACTATACCAGCAGGCTCCAAACTTGGATTATAACATACTAAAGAGTCCACAAAATTTTCACCGCCAGAACACTCTTGATTTGGCCAACCAAAGTTTTGTCCAGCTTTTACAAAATTTATCTCATCATTTTTTGTAGGTCCATGTTCTGTTACATACAGATTTCCTGATTTATCCCACGCCATTCCTTGAGGATTTCTGTGTCCATATGAGAACACGGGATTGTGAAATGGATTATCAGAAGGGATTGTACCATCGTCGTTTAGTCTTAGAATTTTTCCTGAAAGCGATTGTACGTCTTGTGCTGCGTGTTCATCAGTAGCATCACCAGTTGCTATGTACAGTTTTCCATCAGGACCAAATTTTATTATACCGCCGTTATCAAATTCTGCTCCAGGAATTTTGTCCAGAATTACTATCGCATCAGAAAGTTTGTTTTCAGATTCAGTGATTCTGATTATCTTGTTCCAGAGTTTATCTCCTTCTTCATATGTATAAAAAACATAGAGGGAATGGTTATTTCCAAAGTCAGGATGCAAGGTCAACCCAAGCAGCCCACCATCTGTAACATCTACTACATGCAAATTAGCAAGAGGTTCCTCTAGTAAGATACCGGAATCAATTACTCTTATTCTGCCAACCTTTTCTGTGATGAAAATTCTATCATCAGCAAAATCCATAGCCCAAGGTTTCTGAAGATTTGTTGCAACAATTTCTACGTATTTTGTTCCAGTAGAATTCGTAGTTGGTCCAGGTATGACAATTGGATCTGATGGCAAACTTAGAATTATGATTGAAGCTATAACTGCTCCAATAATTCCTGCGATTCTTATTTTTTTATTCACAGTTTTGGACATCTTATGAATCCTATTAATTATTTCCAAAATTTGATAAAGCGTATATATCACCCCAAAACTTCTTTTTAGTTAGCGGGGTGGGGAAGCCAGACTACTTGGGCAAAGTCATCCCGGCGGGCTCATAATCAATACTGATGAGACACCCGCAAATCAGTAGTTCAAATCTACTCCCCGCTACGTTATTTAATTATTGAAATCATTGAAGTATTGATTTAGTTTCTTGTCTTGATTTTAATTTTGATATAGTGACTCTTCATGGGTTGAGAAGCATGAAACCATTTTTCCGAGTCAGAAAAGTTAATTTTTTTATTTGATCTTCCGATTCTTTGTAAAGGTCGAGTTAGATGTCTGTGTGCAGACATGATTGGTATATAGAGTCGTTTTTCAATTTCTCGTGGAATTTCTTCAAGCGTTTTATGTTTTGATTTACTTCCACACTTGATACATTCAAAGTCTTGGTTTTTGCCCTTGGATTTCATTCTTTTATTGCAAGTATGACAAAGCGGGTTTACCATCCTTAGATTTTTTTCTAATTCCAAGATTTTAAGAAATTCTACGTTTAGAGTTCGCTTGTGATTTTTCGATGCTTTTCTTACACCTCCACCTACCTTTACTAGATCACCTTTGATTAACTTGGAAGCAATCTGTGTTATGCCTGTAGGTTTGTATACAGCACATTGAACTTTTTGACCATTTTTAATAATAGAAAAAATAACATGACCTCCAAGCTCAATTTTTGGCGGGTCAGATATTTTTCCAGTAATGGTTCCTGATGAAAATGGTTTCAAATTAGGTACATCGAGTTCATTTTTTAGGTGTGCTCCTGTACCTTGATTTGATCTAAAAACCATATAACCAGCAAACTTTTCGGCAGATCTCACCAATGATGCACCTTTTAAAACAGATTCAATGTTTTCGCCCCTGACACCAAAAAGTACTGGATCAGGTCCATGTGGTGCAATCAAGACTCGATTTTTTTCTTCGTCAAAGCTGTTAAAGGTTCTTGAGCGTGTCAGATTTTGCATTTCCTTTACACTTTCTTTTGAAATTTCTCGTTTCTTACCAAAATTAGATTCGTCTCTGTAGCTGATAAACTCAAACGTGTGATCATCAAAAGAATAACCTATTGCACCAACAGATCCTACTAATCCCTGACCATTCCCTAGATAAAATGATTCTATTCCATTTTTTGTAGTGAATTCTTTTGCCTTGTTTCTACTTATCAGTCGACATAATGCAAGTTTACTAAATTTAGAGAAATGTTCCGGAATTTTTTCTTGTTGATAAAAGACAAGTCCAGGATTTGCGCCTTCGTTTATTGAAGAGTGTTTCTTGATAAATTCAATTATGTTTTTTTTAATAGTGTCTGGTTTCTCAGTTTTAATTTTTATAGCTACTGCGCCATTGCCTCGCGTTTTCCAAGGTATGTTGGGGTTAAATCTGATCAGATATGGATAGTCCAAAAATTGTACGTGTTCTTTTTTTAGATATTCTACAATCTTGTATGCAAGAAATGTTGTACACATCCCCTTTCTTGAGTCTGTGTCGTCAAAGCCAATATGAAGTACAGAGTTAGTTTTCATCAATTACAGTCATTGTGAGTGTAGAACGCACATTTTTGAGTTGCCTTAGGTTGTTCGATATGGTTTTTTTCAGTGTTGCATTATCAGGGGCTTCAATTTTTACTACTAAATCATAGGCACCATACAGAACATAGACATACTTGACATTTTCAGTAGCTTTTAGCTGGTTTACCAGTTCATTTTCTGCTCCAAGTTCTGCATTTATGAGAACAAACGCAATTGCCATGTCATGGTGTTAGATCAAACGATATTAAATATTGTGTAGTTTCGCTTGATTTAAATTAAAAACGAATGAGCTTAAAAACAACAAATGATAGTAATAGATGAAAAGAGGATCTTCGATGAGATCCAAAACAGAAAACCTGTTTCGGTTGCTTTGAATGGACCTGATGGAATACTTCCAAAAGTCCAAGAAACTGCATCAAAAATAATGGAAAGATTTGGCATTCCTGCATATGTTCTTGCGGATACATGTTTTGGTACATGTGATATGAATACAAACGGTGCCAAAGTATTAGGCGCAGAGATACTTTTTCACATAGGGCATACGATAAACGATACCACATTTGGTGAAAATATTATTCTTATTGATGCATTTGACGACATTTCCTTTGACAAAGTAGCAACGAAATGTGCTACTGAGCTTGTAGGAAAGACTGTTTCACTAGTAACTGATAGTCAACACCTACTACAGATAGAGAGAGTGAAAAAAATTCTAGAAGAAGGTGGAGTCATGGTAAAAATTGGAAAAGGAAAAGGCCAGTTAAACGATGGACAAGTTTTTGGATGCGAATTTTATCCAATAACAGAAACAAAAGAGAGTGTAGATGCCAATGTGTTTTTAGGTCAGAGTGCTTTTCATGCGTCAGGAATTGCCCTTTCCACTGGAAAACCAACATACATACTTGATCCTTATTTTGATGAGATAGGAGAGGTTACAGAATTTGCTCAGAAACTGCAAAAAAAAGCAATTCTTGCAGTATACAAGGCAGCTGAAGCTGAAACCTTTGGGATTATAGTTGGACTTAAAGAGGGACAGTTTTCAAAAACTACTGCCTTAAAATTCAAAAAAGAGCTTGAGAAAGCAGGTAAGAAGGTTCAACTCTTTGCCTTGACTGATATAACTGATGACAGACTTGGCAACCTAAAAGGAATTGATGCTTTCATTCAGGTTGCATGTCCTAGGATATCTACGGATAATCATTTTCACAAGCCAGTGCTTTCTACGCCACAGGCAAATGCACTCTTAAAATTATTAAAAAATGAAAGCATAGAGGAGTTTTTGCAAATCCCCCACTGGCTATAAACAATTATAATCAACAAGTTCAAAAATTATGCATTGTCTGAATTCAGTCTACCAGGTGATAAAGTTGCAACCATTGAAGAATTTGAAACAGGTAACAATACATTTGATGATGGACATACCATAAGATCTGTAGTAGTAGGTACCAAAGAATTTGATAAAACTCATCGAATTGTAAATATTAATCGATTCAAATCACCAGCAGTTCCACAAGTAAATGATCTAGTCATTGGAAATGTGGCTGCACTGATGAACAACATGTTTGCCATTAACATGTTGTACATAAATGGCAAACCAACACACTCTGGTCTTGAGTGCATATGTCAAGCAAGAGGTGCAAAGAAAAGAATCCTTGCGAGGGTAAGTGATGTCGTCATGGTCAAAATCATCAGTCACCTAAATGGAGCAATTCATGCAATAATTAGCGAACCCGAACTTGGAGTTTTATTTACTCAGTGTAACAAATGTGCTGGTAAAGTAGTACAGATAGGCGGTAACGTAAAGTGTGTAGATTGTGGCTACATCGAAGAAAGAAAGCTTTCAAGTAAGTTTGGAAACGGCGATTTTATAAAACTAGGATCCCAGTAAGAATAATGCTTCGAGCTGCATTCCAAGGAGAAAGAGGCGCTTATAGTGAAGCAGCAGCGTCCCACTTTTTCAGAGATACCATAGAAACTATACCACATCCTACGTTTTACGATGTTTTGGAATCAACAGAGAAAGGTCAAACGGATTATTCCATACTTCCTATTGAAAATTCTCTTGAGGGCAGTGTGGGCGAAAGTTATGATCTGCTTTTGTCTACCACCCTTAACGTTGTAGGTGAGATCTATTATAGAATAGAACATTGTTTGATCGGGTTTGAAGAATTAAAAAAAACAGATACAGTATATTCTCATCCACAAGCACTTGGACAGTGTAGAAAGTTTATTCAGGAGCACAAGCTGAAATCTATTCCTACATATGATACAGCAGGAAGTGTGAAAATTTTGCTTGAATTAAAAAGCGAAAGCGCCGCGTGCATTGCTAGTAAGAGAGCTGCTGAGATCTACAAAGTTCCCATAATTAAAGAGAATATAGAGGATAATGCAAATAACTATACTAGATTTCTAGTTCTTGCAAAGAAAAAACAGGAAAGGATTGGAAAAGACAAGACATCAATAATATTTTCCATAAAACACATTCCAGGCGCACTATACAGTATTCTTGAAAAATTTAATTCAAATAAAATAAATCTGACAAAAATAGAGTCACGCCCAACAAAAAGCACGCCTTGGGAATACAATTTCTATGTAGATTTTGAAGGTCATGAAGATGAGCCTCACATAGCTGACGTCTTGACCAAGATAAAAGAAAATACCGTATTTCTTAAGGTACTTGGCTCATACCCGCGTGCAGAGTTGAGCTAAAAGCCTCTTGGTCTTCTTACTGTAAAAACTGCACTGATTCCAATTATTACGATGCCAGATATTATTGGCAGCATGTGTTTTGCAAACTCGATTGGATTGCTTATGAATTCAAGTGTGCCAGACACTTGAACGTCAGAATCTCCGGTATTTTTAACCTCAATTCTATGTGGTCCATCTTGCAGACCATACCAATCTAGACTAACTTCCTTTTTGAAATCCTCGTCTACTTGTAGACCATCAGCTGGTGTCTTTATCTTTACATGAAATGAACTTCCAGTGACATTTAACATTTCATGAAAATTTTCTTGTGCATCAAACTGGTAAATGGTATTTCCTCCCTTTCCAATTGTTTCATCGATTGATTGTGTTTGTTTACCAAATGAAGGAATTAGAAAGATAGATCCCCATATGATTAAGAAACTGCCTATCCCGATTCCAATCGCATTTTTCTTGCTAAGCATTAAAAGAAGTAATTTGTATACTATATTTAAAAGTGAATTACATCAGATCGACATCATGTGGTTGACTTTCTGCAAAACCTGCTCTTGACATTTTCATAAATTCAGCGTTTTCTTGCATTTGTTGAATTGTATTTGCACCACAATAGCTTAATCCAGATCTGATTCCTCCTGTTAGCTGTTTTATGATATCTGTTACACTGCCTTTGTATGGAACCATTGCTTCTACTCCTTCAGCAACATAATCATTAAGATCTTCACTTATTGATACACTCCCTGTTTCTTTGGATTTCCTTCCAAGGGATGCATAAAATGAAGCCATTCCTCTGTAAATCTTGAATCTTTTTCCATTCTTCATCACTGGTGAGCCTGGGCTCTCATCGGTTCCACCAAGTATACCTCCAACCATTACAGTAGATGCTCCAGCTGCTAATGCTTTGGTTGCATCACCAGATGTTCGTATTCCGCCATCAGAAATTATTGGAACGTCGTATTTTTTGCCAATTTTTGCACAATCAAGTACTGCAGTAAGCTGAGGCACTCCAGAGCCTGTTATTACTCTGGTTATACATATTGAGCCTGAGCCCACGCCTACTTTAACTGCGTCCACGCCTGCTTTGATTAAATCTTCGGCCCCGTGAGCTGTTGCTACATTTCCTGCTATTAGTTCAGAAGTTGGAAAGGCCTTTTTTATCAACCTGACTGTGTTTATTGCATTATCACTGTGACCATGTGCTATATCTACAACAATTACATCAGAGCCAGCTTCAAGTAATGCTTCTGTTCGTTCCATAAAGTCGCCTTTTACTCCTACTGCAGATCCAACAAGGGGCCTTCCTTTTTTGTCCTTTGAAGCAGCAGGATAGTTATCGGTATTCATAATGTCTTTGCTTGTTATCAAACCTTTTACAAGTCCCTTTTCATCAACAAGTGGAAGTTTTTCTATTCTATTTTCTTGAAGAATTTTTTTTGCTTCTGACACACTAATTCCTGGTTTGGCTGTCACTACATCACTTGTCATAACATCTTTCACAAGTTTTGTGCTTTCAGATTCAAACATGATATCACGTCTTGTTAGAATTCCCACCAGTTTAGAATTAGAATCAGTTACCAAAAGACCAGACACTTCTTTTTCTTTCATGTAACTAACAGCTTCTCTGACAGATTGATCCGGTTTGATAAAGTAGGGATTTTCGATTATTACGCTCCCAGAACGTTTGACTTTTAGTACCTCGTTTACTTGTTCTGAGATTGTAAGAAATCGATGTATTATCCCGATTCCACCTTCGCGTGCCATTGCAACCGCCATGGCAGATTCTGTTACTGTATCCATATTTGCGCTAATAATAGGAATGTTAAGTGAGATGTTCTTTGATAGTTTGGTTTGCAGATTGGTTTGAGATCTAGTAGCTATACTGGAACGTCTGGGTACTAGGAGCACATCGTCAAAAGTCAGTCCTTCCCGTATTTCCAACTAAACCTTCTAGTCTAGAATAACATTCTGTTATAAGCCTTTCCTGAAACGATGAGATAATTTTTGTGCGATGGTAATTACTTGTTTTGTTTCTTGTACGTTATGAGTTCGAATAATATCTGCACCATTGAGGACTGCTATTGACTCTGCAGCAAGCGAACCATATAGCCTGTCATCTGGATTTTTAATTTGTAATAAATTTCCAATAAATGATTTACGTGAAACAGAAACAAGTAGTGGATGTCTTAGTTTGATCGAACGTAAATTATTTAGAATTAAAAGATCTCTTTTAACCCAGTCAGAATTTATTCTAGTAAAAAACTCGCCTCTTCCTTTTTTTCTGAAAAATCCTATTGCTGGATCAACCACAATATGATTGTCTGAAATGTGCGCAGATTTTGCAATTGTTATGCTTTCACGTAAAAGATTCTTAGTTTGGATTATTTGGTTACCCTTAACTAGATTTTTACTAAAAGCACAAAGTACAAGCGATGGATCATATTTTTCCACAATCCTAGGCATGTCTTTATCATATTTTAAACCAGAAATATCATTAATTATATCGACTCCAAGTTCAAGAGCAGATTTTGCAACCTCTGATCTACAGGTATCTACTGAAATTGGAAGATTTGATACATGTTGAATTATTTTGATTGCTCTAGTTATTCTCTCTGACTCTGTTTTTTGTGGTATGGTTGTTTTCAAGTAAGGTGCTGTAGACATTCCACCTACATCTATGAAATCTGCTCCTTCTGCCTCCATTTCCCTTGTTTTGTTTGCTATCATTTCTTTGTCAGTAGCTATGGATTTTTTAAAAAATGATTCTGGACTAAGATTTAGTATTCCCATTATTCTCACAGGGTTTGAATTGCCTACAGAAATTGAGCCTAGTTTACTCACATGGTTTATGATTGACCACCTCTACATTTAGATTTACATGAAAGTCAAAGGGTGGGAAAAAAAATATGCCAAGATTTTAAAAGAATTCAACTTTAGTAGGAGAGAAGATGAAGAATCAGCCAGGGTTTTAAACTCTATCTTAAAGCGAAGAGTTCCACTAAAAAAATTAGAGGAAAAGATTAGAAATCAAACAGTGTTTGTTGTTGGTGCTGGTTCTTCTCTTCTTTCTTCTGTACCCATATTAAAAAAATACAAAAACATAACAAAGATTGTTGCCGATGGTGCAACAAGAGCATTAATCGAAAATAAAATAATACCAGATGTTGTGGTTACTGATCTTGATGGCGATCCAGAATTTCTGAAAAAGGCAAGCAAAAGCGGAGCGATAATGGTAGTACATTCTCATGGAGACAACATAGAAAAATTACATCTAGCATCAGAATTTAGAACCTGCATAGGAACTACGGAAGGACGGCCCTTTGGAAATATTCACAATTTTGGAGGCTTTACTGATGGAGACAGATGTGTGTTTCTTGCCAGATACTTTAAGGCAGAAAAAATTATTCTGTTTGGGATGGACTTTGGGTCTAAAATAGGACGATATTCAAAAATTAGAGTCTATGACAGGCGTACCAAGCTAAGAAAGCTGCAGCACGGCAAGAAACTTTTGGAATGGCTTGCCTCAAAGGACAGTTCTGGGCTATACACTACAAAACCAATCAAAGGGTTTACTAGAATACGCACTGCCAATCTAGAGAAGATCATCTCAAATTAGATCGTGTTTTAATATTTATTATCCATGTACCTTTAAAAAATACATGGATTATTCTGAAGATCAGATTCGCGATATTTTAGAATTAAAAGAGTGGCTTACAGATGAAGTTGAAAAACGTAGGAGTGAGATTGAAAAACTCAAAAACAATCTTGCAATTTTAGATTCAGTCTTAAAACAATCAAGTTTTAGTAAGGCATCTTCTTTGAAGCCAAATCAGGAAAAGGCACACTTGATAGCAGATAGAGATAGTTCTGTAATACCAATTAAAAGAACTGGAAATAATGCTGTTATTGCAAATGCACATGTTACTGCAAAGGAAGTTGTGATTATACCATCAGATGATGTGAAACTAGACATGGAAACGCAACCATTCAAATCGTTTTTCTTAGGAAGAATAATTGCCGGTATGGAAAGCAAAGATAATTTGGATGTTCAGAATGGAAAGATAGATCCAGATTCAGTGATAAATTGCATAATAAACAAAGATGGTAACATGATAAGGGAGATTTTGATCAAAAATTATCGCGAAAGGGAAAGAGTAAACGAAATAATCAATACAGTAGCATGGTCTTTTTCCCGCATGATTGAGAATTCTAAAAAGTGAAGTTATGGATAAGATAGTTGTTTTAGACTTTGGTTCACAGTATAGCCACTTAATTTGTAGAAGAATTCGTGAGTTTTCAGTATATGCTGAGCTTGTACCCTTTGACATATCACTTGAGGAATTAAAAAAGATAAATCCCAAAGGTTTCATCTTTGCTGGCGGTCCTGCCAGTGTATATAATAGTAACTCACCAAAACCACAAAACGGCATATTTGATCTAGGATTACCTATTTTAGGAATTTGTTATGGTCATCAACTGATCGTAAATAATTTTGGTGGTAAAGTAAAACGTGCAAACAAAGAATATGGCTCCTCATCGCTTACAGTAGATAATGATTCCGATTTGTTCTCTGGTATGGGAAAATCTATACGAGCATGGATGAGTCATGGTGATGCAGCAGAACAAATTCCAAGTGGTTTTGAAATAATAGGCCACACCGAAAATTCTTACGCAGCAGCTATAGCAAATAAACAGAAATTAATCTATGGCATACAGTTTCATCCAGAAGTGGTGCATACAGAAAGGGGTACAGAGATTCTAAAAAATTTTGTAATAAACATATGTCATGCTAAACAAGATTGGACCATAGAAAATTTCATAGAAAACACAGTAAAAGAAATTTCAAAAATTGACGGTAACGTATTGTGTGGTATAAGTGGCGGAATAGATTCTACAGTAGCTGCGCTATTAATTCAGAAAGCAATAGGAAAGAGGCTAAAATGCGTCTTTGTAGATAATGGCCTTTTACGATTAAACGAGGAAGATGAAGTAGAAGACATGTTCAAGAACAATTTTGCGGTGAATTTTTCCCGAATAGATGCAAAGGAAAGTTTTCTTTCAAAGTTAAAGGGGATAAAAGATCCAGAACAAAAAAGAATGATAGTAGGCGAACAGTTCATTCAGATATTTACAGAGTTTGCTGAAAAGAATGGTCCTTTCAAATGGCTTGCACAAGGAACGCTTTATCCAGATGTGATTGAAAGTGGTGTCTCAAAGGGACCTGCGACTGTAATAAAAACACACCACAATGTTGGAGGTCTACCTTCTTGGCTAAATATGCAGGTTTTAGAACCATTACGTTTTCTTTACAAAGATGAGGTAAGAAAAGTTGCAAAAGCACTTGGAGTACCAGATAAACTCTCAAATCGTCATCCATTTCCAGGACCAGGTCTTGCAGTTAGAATAATTGGGGAAGTGACTCCAGAGAAATTGCAGATTTGTAAACTTGCAAGTAAAATTGTAGAAGATGAGATTATGGCATCTGGATGGTATGACAAAGTCTGGCAAGCATATGCTGCAGTGGGAGATGACAGGGCAGTAGGAGTAGTAGGTGATGAAAGAAAATACGGTCACATTGTTATTGTTCGTGTTGTAAATTCTATAGATGCAATGACTGCAGATTGGACAAGACTACCTCCAGAAGTTTTAGAGCGAATAAGCAATAGAATTACAAATGAGATAGATGGTGCAGCCTGGGTCAGTTATGTAATTTCAAGTAAACCACCGGCCACTATAGAACCACAGTAAAAATGATTAACCACCTTTTTGAAGCCAAAAATTTACTGTGCTTACCTATTATAGAGTCTCGTTCTGGATATTCATATGTCGCAATCTAAGATAATTAGCTAAAGAAAAGCCCAAGAATCCAAGTGATAAAAAAAATTCAAAAGGTTCCTGTTCCTTTGGAAAGAAAAATGAACCCCTGATTCCCTCTAATGAAGAAAGATCAGGAGGTGCCAAATTCAGTATAATGTAAAAAATCGAAACTGGAATAAAATAGCTCATCAAATACCAACTAGGTACAAAAAATCTCTTAAATGTGTTAAACTTGATGTTATTTAATTTTGAAAATATAACCCATAGCAATCCACCGCTTAACCCAACAACAATGAACGCAATATCTTCAAAATCTGCGAATGGTCTTAGATCATGTATGCTTACTTCGCCTTGAGTGCTTTTAGAAAAAATACCTGTGGTTTCAAAACCTAAAATCCTTTGGCCCCAACTTATCTCTTCTAATGCGATCAGAATAAACACGCAAGCAAGAATAAAAAAAGAAATAGCAAGTGATTTTCTTTTGGATTTCCTAAATGAATTTCCAATTAAAAGGGAGACAATGAAAGTAAAAAGATATACAAAAAAAGTTGCAAATTCAAAAGGTCCATCTTCAGAAATAAAAAAGATGTAAGGCCGATAGAGCGGACCTAGTAATGTCCTGATAGAAAGTATGATAGAAATAATAACGACTGGAATGAAAAAAAGATTTAGTTTGATTAGACGATAAGGGCTGCGTGAAACTTGGTTTTTTCTTTTAGAATTATTCGAATTTTTCCTTGTCAATGATGATAAATGTGCTTAATATCTTATATAAATTATAATTAACTAGTAAAATTTTGTATAATTATTAACTTTTCATGTCTAAATTCCGTTTCTGTATGCGTTAATCAATGACTTGACTTTATCAATTTCCTCTATCATCTTTAATTATTTTATTAATTCTATCACGTGCCTTTTGTGAAACTTTGATTACATCCAACCATGTTATGTATCTGTCATCTTTCTTGTTCTTTTTCATCCAGTCGTTTAGCCATTTGGTTGCAAGATCATGAACCGTTATACTGGATTCGAATATCTTCATTCGTGTTTGTAGTATCTTAGAATCAATATCAAAAAGTAGCCTTTCAATTGCTACTTGTTCCCGTGGTGTTTTATCAATCGCTTCTCTTAAACGGCTCTTCTGAATTTCTAAAATCTCGATATGTTTAGCTATAGAATGACTCGGATTTATTTGTGCGTGTTTTTCAGCCACATGCGAGTACCAGTAGTCAATATCACCATTTATCGTGTTTCTATTTACTTTCATCATATCTGAAATTTTTACTGCAGAATAACCATACTCAAAATGCAATCTAAAGACTTCATTTCTTCTTGCTTGTCTATCTTGTTTGTTATATGGTCCACCATTTTTGTGAGCTTTGTTCTTGCATGATTCTACATTTTCTTTGATAAACTCTTTTCCTACAAACTCTTCAATTTTTTCTTCTGACATGATGATTCGTACGTGAATCTACTTTAAAAGAAGTAATTTTGTAGTGTGGAACCGGACAAAAAATACTTCTTTTATACTAGTTCCGAAAATGACTCAAATTTCTGACTAGTTCTGCATAGTTTACCCACAACGCAGTTACATTTTGTCATACGGTGATTCAGATGTTTTTGTGTAAGAAAAACATTTTATTGAAATTTGATAACAACCGATAATGTTTCTTGCATTGTTGGTGGCATGCCATTTTTAACATAAAGTGATGCCGCAGCGTTTGCAAAAAGTAGCCTTTCTTTTACTTCAAGACCAGCAAGATAACCCAAAATATTTGCAGCATCCCAAACATCACCTGCCCCAGTAACAAGCTTTACCTCGGTGGGAAGAGATTTTACAAATTCTACATCTTTCCCATTTGACCAAAATGCTCCATTTGATGTGTGTAAATCTATAGTAACGGAGGTTTTTTCTGAAAGACTGGAAACTAGTTTTTTAGTTTCTTCTTCATTTGAGATAATTCCTAGATCAAATTGTTTCAATAGAATATTACATTCGTTCTCATTTAGACATAAAGAATCAAGATTCAAAGCCAGTTCAGATATGGCTTCTTTGAATTCATCTGGTCTTGATTGTATGTCTGCAGGATCTAGGAAATGAAGCGATTTTGCAGATTTGCCAAATACATATTTTGACAGTTCCGTGCCTTTTTCGTTGCTTGCCCAGTTTGTAACTATAATTGCATCTGCATTTTGAATTACGGTTTGTTCTTTTTGACCTAGTTTTTCAGGCCCAAAATTTTCATTGTCACCTAGATCAGAGAGCATTATATTTACAGGAAGCCCGTTATTGCTAAATTCAAGTGATGTAGTTCTACCAGGATTTCCATCAATTAAAAACAATGAACAGTTTGGAAATTCAGAAAATGCTTGATACAAAATATGTGAGTTTGATTTGTTTGCTACTGTAATTAGCGAAACTGGCACACCAAGTTTTGCAAGTGCATATGCTACATTTGTTGCATTTCCACCCTTTAGGTCTGTTTGTGGAATACCCCTTATGCTTCCACCAAGCTGACTCTTTTTTGAGATTAGATCATACAGTGTTACAATGTTTTGTATCTTTATTATTCTGTCTAGAAAAAAGTCGTTTAAAACAACCACAGAACCAACAATGTTAAGATTCTGTAGCTTCTCTAACATGCGAAGTTTTTAGCCCATTGGGGGATGAGGTGCATGTCCGCCCCCACCCTTGGCACCGGATGAGGCAATTACATCATCTATTCTTAGAATCATACAGGCAGCTTCTGTTGCTGATTTTATTATCTGCTCTTTTACTGCTACTGGTTCAACGATATCAAGAGAGTACATGTCTGCTATGCGTGTGTTTCGTGCATCTATTCCAGTCCACTTTTTGCCTTGTGCTTGCTTTGCTCTTAATGTAATCATGGTATCTATAGGATCCATTCCAGCATTTTCTGCAATTGTAAGTGGAATGATTTCCAGTGCTTCTGCATATTTTTTAATTGCAAGTTGTTCCCGTCCCTCAAAGCGGTCTGCCCAGTCTTTAAGACCTGAAGCAAGATATGCTTCTGGAGCACCACCACCTGCAACAATTGCTGGTTTTTCAATTACATCTTTAACGACCATTAAAGCGTCATGTATTGATCTATCAACTTCGTCAACTACTCTTTGTGAGCCTCCTCTTAGAAGAAGTGTTACTGCGTGAGGATTCCTGCAACCTTCAATGAACACCCACTTGTCTGTCTCAACTTTTCTTTGTTCTACATGTTCTGCAGAACCAAGATCTTTTGATGTTAGATCATCAAGGTTGGTGCTGATTGTTCCGCCTGTTGCTTTGGCAAGCTTTGTCAGATCACTTTCTTTTACGCGTCTAACAGCAAGTATTCCTGCCTTTGCAAGATAGTGTTGTGCTATATCATCAATGCCTTTTTGACAAATCAAAACGTTTGCTCCTACTTCTATTATTTTATCAACCATTGTTTTGAGCATTCTGTTTTCTTCTTCAAGAAACATCTGCATTTGAGTTGGGTCAGTTATTCTAATTTCTGCACTCATCTCCGTTTTTTCAATTTCAAGTGGTGCATTAACAAGTGCAATCTTTGCCTTTTCTATTTTAGTTGGCATTCCACTGTGAACTACTTCTTTATCTAAAACAATTCCTTTGATAAGAGAGGTGTTTCGTATTGAGCCACCCGCTTTCTTTTCTACTTTAACGTTATCCAAATCTACCTTATAGTTGTCGCCTTGTTTTTCTACTACTTGTAAGATCGAGTCTACAACAATCTTGGAAAGCATTACACTATCTTCAGAAACAAGTTTAGATTCCATGCTTGTTCTTGCAATTTTAAGTAGAATTTCCTTTTCTTCCGGATCTACTTGTTTAGATAATTCAGAAAGAAGTGAAAGAGCCTTATCGGCTGCTGCCTGATATCCTTCTATTATAACAGTGGCATGTACATTTTTTTCCAAAAGTTCTTCGGCTTTTGCCAATAATGAGCCACCAAACACTACAGAGGAGGTAGTACCATCGCCGACTTCATTGTCCACAGTCTTTGCAATTTCTACCATCATCTTTGCAGCTGGGTGTTGAACATCAATTTCTTTTAGAATTGTTGCACCGTCATTTGTTATAGTTACATCTCCAAGTGAATCTACAAGCATCTTGTCCATTCCTCTTGGGCCAAGGCTTGTGCGTACAAGTTCTGCTACAAGCTTTGCAGCTGCTATGTTGTTTTTCTGTGCATCCCTACCTTTTTGTTGAAGTGCACTTTCTCTTAGGACTAAAACCGGACCTTGTGGAGTTTGTTGAATTGAAGCCAAAATTAATCTCTCTTTTTGTGATAGTTCAATGCCCCTTTTAATACCTTATTGAGCTAGAACGTTCAGATACGTTCTGTCTTTTACATCTACAATTCCAGTGTAAAGAATTCGTATTTCAGGCAAAGCAAGGAAAGGAAGAAAGAGTGGGATAAGATAAGGATTTTTAAATTTGCAACCTGCATCGACTATTTTCGAGTTCACTTCCAAATATTCTAAAAGTGCCTCATCAAACGGTAGAGTCGATATCAAACCAGCAAATGGAAGAGCAAATTTAGCGAGAATCTTTTCATTTTTTACTACTATTACTCCCCCTTGCATCTCAACTAATTTGTTCGTTGCAAATGCCATGTCTTTCTCATTAGAACCAATAATCACCATGTCGTTTTCATGAAATGTCGAAGTTGATCCAAAAGCACCTATGTCTGCACCAAAGTTCTGCAAGAACCCAACGATGTATTTTCCTGTTCCATATGTTCTGTCAATGGCAGCAACCTTCCATACATCTTTATCACTAGACGGAATCACGTTACCGTCTTTTGTTTTCAATTCCTCAAAGCTCTTTTGTGTAATTATTTCTGTATGTAATCTGATTACAAGAGCTTGTACGGAGGGACTTGAACTTTTAACGATAAAGTCTTTTTCTGTAAACTTGTGATTAACTTTGACAGTTTTTGTTATCCATGATGGAATCTTTGGCTTTTTTAGTTTTGTAACTATTGAACCATGTGATACAACAAGGTTACCACCGACAAAAACCTTTGTTGGTTTTAGTTTATCAAGATCATCAAAGACCAAAATGTCTGCAATTTTGCCTGGTGCAATTCCACCATAATCTTTTCCCATATTGTAATAATCAAAGCAGTTTTTTGTAGCAATTGCAATCGCGTCAACAGGGTTCAATCCAAGACTAACAGATTTTCTTATACAATGATCAATATGACCAAACTCTAACAGATCTTTTGGATTTACTCCGTCTGAGCAAAACATAAGTCTGTCAAGATAAGTTCCGTTTGCAAGTATGTTTGGAATTATTTTGTCTAAATCTCTTCTAATGGAACCTTCTCTCATCATTATCCACATACCAAGTCTGAGTCTCTCAATGACTTGATCAAAGTCAGTTGGCTCATGACATGAAAGAATTCCTGATGCAATGTAGGCATTTAGCTTTTTGCCACTTGCACCTGCAGTATGACCATTTATGACATGGTCATTTTCTAACATGTTTTTCAAAGTCTGCATTGTTCTTGTATCCAAGTTTGTAACTTTGGTCCAAGAAAAGACTTCACCAAGGCCTAACACATTTTCTAAACGTAATGCCGTTTTTTCTTCAGCTGAACTCAATGTCTTTGCATGACTGAATTTCCTGTCTACTGGTAAACCACCTGGAATGACATGAAAAAATCTTATAGGTAGATTTTCCGTGAGTTTGACAAATTCTCTAAAACCTTTGTAGCCACAAACACTTACAATGTCAATGGGATCTGAAAATAGGGATGTCGTGCCACAAAGAAGAGATTTTTTTGCAAGCTCAGATGGTAAAATATACTTGTCAACATGTGTATGTGAATCTGCAAATCCTGGTGTGACATATCGTTTTTCCAAATCAATAACTACCGTTTTCTCTCCAACTGTGTGTGATGCGTCAGTTCCTACGTACGCAATTCTGTCTTTAAAAATAGCAATTTCTGTTCCCGGAATTATTTCTCTAGAATACACATTGACAAGCATACAATTTTTCAAAACTAGATCAGCTTTTTTCTTGCCCATTGCTACAGAATTCAATGATGAAATCATCGTAGCAAGTGAACTTGATCTCACGAATAAGAGTCAGTTTTTGATACTATTATAGATTCAAAGCGATGTTTAAATTACGGTCAAGCACGGTTTTCTTTTATGAACATGCCAAAGGAGATCAGAAGATATTGTCCAAAGTGTAAGAAACATACACTACAGAAGGTCTCTATATACAAAGCAGGAAAGAGAAGAGGTTCAGCTATAGGTGAAAGAAGACATGCTGAAGATAAGAAAGGTTATGGTGGTCAAAAATTCCCAAAACTTGCCAAGCCTGCAAAGACTACAAAGAAAGCTACTCAAATATTGACATGTCCAGAATGTAAAAAGAAGTTTAATAAACCAGGTATCAGACTAAGAAAGTTCGAGTTGGTAGCATAGTGAAAAAAGGTCAAATATTAATTCCAAAACCAGCTAGCAAGTTTCAAAGGGTACAGTGTAATGAATGCAACGAAGAAAGTGTAGTATATTCTCATGTAGCTACAAATGTTACATGCAAGTCATGTGGCAACGTTCTTGCAGAATCAACTGGTTCTCGCGCAAAGATAAACGGTAAGATATTAGGAAGCGCAGAGTAAATCATAATCTTCTTTTGTATTTAGATTAAGTGCGATTCTTTTGTCATCTAATATTATGTATGATTCATCTACAGATTTCATGTCTGTAAGTTTAGTTGGATCTACTACAGATATTCCACAATAGGAATATTGTTTTTTGTCGTAAATCACAGTATATTCTTGTTTTAAATATAATGAATCAAGAAATTCTTTACTGATAAGAACCGTAGTCCATGGATTACTAGTGTTAGTTTTCTGTACGATTTGTTTTATTATTTCTGAATCTAAAAGAGGTAGATCGCCAGATATTACAAGTACGGACTCGTCAAAGTTGTGCAAAATCTGGTTCAGATCGTAAACATAACCTTTGCCTGCAGTATCCATAGTAAAGACCCCCAAGTTTGTTAGAAATTCTCGTGTTCTTGGTGCATTATGACTTGTAGCTGCCACAATTTTTGAAAAGCAACCAGAGTCTTGTAGTGCAGATATAACATGCTGTATAATTGGATTTTTGTATGTGAGGAGAAGTTTTTCCTTGGATGTCTGCATCCTCGTACCCTTGCCTCCACACATTACTAGTCCTATCATACTGAAGCAAAGATCAAAAGAGATGAAAGTCTAACAAGCTCATTTGTTGCACCAAAGACGTCGCCAGATATTCCTCCAAAACTGCGATTTGCAAGAGCAAGAAGTACTAGTGATAATATCACTCCTGCTGCTATCACAACAACGCCTGTCATTCCACCAATTACAATTATAGGAATAACAGATATCGCAGTCGCTATGGCAAGTTTCTTTTTTTCTTTCATCGATTGTGTGAATGGAGAACTCAGGCCATGCCATGCTGAAGAGCCTCTGTTTGCCTGTAATACCATAACAAATTTGGCAAGAAGTTCACTTAGTAAGATTGCTTGAAAAAGTGTAAATCCTTTCATCATGGAAAGAGCCATGATCATTCCTCCAGCATACAACACTATTGTTATTACACCAGCTGATCCTACTGCTGGATCACGCATAGATTGTAATTTTTTTTCCTTTGTACCTTTTGTCATGATACCATCTGCAAAGTCGCAGAGTGCGTCAGTATGATGTATTCCAGTTATAATCACAACAGAGCCAGTAAGCAATAGCCCAACTATCAAAGGATCAAGAAATGATGATAGACCAAATCCAGCTGTGCCAATGATCAAGCCAATTATAGCACCTACCACAGGAAATAGATACATGTTTTTTGCAACCATGTCAAGATCTACATTTTTTGTAGAAGGAAGGATTGTTAGAAATGAAATTACAGAACTTATTTCCTTAAGCATGTAACCACCATCCAAGATATGAAAGTATTACAATCATTGGAATTGTGAAAATAATACAAAATAGAATTGTAGTTAGTTTCATTATTGATATGGCTGATTTGAAGTGGTTCTCCGTAAATTCCATTTTTCCATCTCCCAAAACATAATGATCTATCTTTTCAAATCTTGTTCCCAGTGCGCCTGCTAATGCAGCCATTGGATATCCTGCATTAGGACTTTCTGTCTTTGAACTGTCTCGTCTCATTATTTCTAGAGAATGCTTCCAATTTTTTCCAAGAATCATTGCTGCAAATATCATAACAAGACTTGTCATCCTTGAGGGCAGATAATTGAGTATTTTGTCACAGTTTGCACCAAACCATCCTAGATTTCTAAATTGTTCTGTCTTGTAGCCTATCATAGAGTCTATGGTGTTTATTGTTCTGTATACAAATGCTCCAGGCAATCCAAATATTGCAAAATAGAAGAGAGGCCCAGTAATTCCATCTACTGTGTTTTCACTTAAACTTTCTAAAGTCGCTGAAATAATGTGTTCTCGATCCAGGTTCTTTGTATCTCTTTTCACTATCATTGACAGTTTTGCTCTTGCATCATCTAGATTATTTTTTGAAAGTGCATCCATGATCAGTTGCGCATGATGTTGCATCCCTTTTATTGCAATTGTAGTCTTGAGTAAAATTCCTATGATTATAATAGTTAGTATTGTAACAACGAGATCATACAATCCAAAATCAGATGTATCTGTTTCTAGAGAATATAATCCAACATTGATGAAATAAAGTATTGTAGCTACTAGTGTTGCAACTAAAATTGTTAGAAGCATACCTGAAAGTCTAGCGGTTTTTTGCCGATTATTCTTTGCAATAGGAACAAGTTTTCCAATTAGTATTCCAATCCATGCAGTTGGATGAAATTTATTTTTTGGATCACCCATTGTAAAATCAATTGTTATAGCAAATACTACAGCAAGGATTGTTACAAGGATCATTTGAGTAATTCACCGATTGCTTTCATGTTCAAACTATTTTTTACTACCTGACTTAAATTCTCTATTTCCAGATCCAAGGATTTTAAGTATTTTTTGTTCCAGCGTACATGTTTTGGATTTGTATGAAGAGAATCCTCTTCTGGGATGTCAAACTTAATCAGAGGAATTGT
>Ga0209521_10000948_pt1 | contig 23139 bp, 26 predicted proteins | sample Rifsed19ft4_FD_184016 | JGI IMG/M metagenome (GOLD analysis project Ga0209521, IMG submission 184016) | Soil microbial communities from Rifle, Colorado, USA - sediment 19ft 4 (version 2) | ecosystem: Environmental > Terrestrial > Deep subsurface > Rock core/Sediment | place: Rifle, Colorado...
CGGGATGGCGAGCGCAGCGGTGAAGAGGAAGCCGCAGGCGTTCCCGTCGATGTCGGCGGCGGACATGGCGAGGCGATACTGTCCGTTGCCCATCTCATCGATGGTGCCGGTCACGGCCTGCTGAGCGTTGCCGTCCCGGGTGACGAATCCGGAGACGGCGGCGCCCAGCAGGGCCGCGCCCGTGTTCACGTTGATGAGGGCGAAGTCCACATACTGCGCCGCCGTGTTCCGCAGGTACATCTCAGCCTCCCAGGACGCTCTTGATGCCGGCCTTAGACTGCCCGCCGAGTTCTCCGCCGGCGAGGATGGTGGATTCCCGGCCCCGCCGCCGGCGCAGCTCCTGGGCCTGGGCGGAGATGTCCCCTGTCTCGGCCGGCAGGGGGGCCAGTACCGGCGGGGGCGGCGGGAGCTGTATGACGGTCGCCTTCGGCTTGCCCCCGAACATTCCGAAAATGCTGGCGGCGGCGCCAATGGCGCCAAAGAGACTGGACCAGTCAGGGCTCTCCATCGGCCTCCTCCTTTAACTCGGCATGTTCTGCGTTTCCACCGCCGGGACGGACATCTGGCCGTCCTGGTACTGCACATGAATGCCGTTGCTATCCGGCGTCTTGCCCACCCGGGGATAGCGGGGATCGGCGGGCGTGTTCACGTCGTTCACCCGCTGCATGGTGCCGGCCGCCGAGAAGGCCAAGGCCTTCTTCAGCGTGAGATCCACACCCTGGCCCAGCGTCACGCCCATGGTGTCTCCCCCAGCGTATTGGAAGCGCAGCTTGCTCATCAGGAGATCCAGGTCCATCAGCGGATCCGGGCCCACGTGGATCTCGTCCACGGAGGCCTGGTCGATGGCGTAGCGGGCGAGGTTCTGGCGGTCCAGCAGGGCCAGGGCATCGGGAAAGGCCCGCTCGCGGATCAGCACCCAGCGAGAGCCCAGGAACAGGAAAGATTTGCGGGCGGGCAGATTCTCGACGTCCCCCGCCTCTTGTAGGGAGCCATCCGCGAGGAGGTTCGCAAGCCGCGAAAACTCCCCTGAGCGCTGGATGACCATGGCGAAGTGCGGGATGGTGTCAGCCACCGGATGCTGCGGGGTATCGTGGAAGAACTCCTGATCACGGATGATGTAATGGTCTGTGTGACCTCCGGGACTCCCACCCCCTGGCGATTCGCCCGCGCCCGCGGCCCCCGTATCCGTGAAGCTGATGGAGTTCGCAGGCCCGGCCACGCGGGACCACGCGCCGCTGGGGTGCTTGCGCCGGTAGAGCCGGAAATCTCCCGCGGGTGATCCGAAGGCATTCAGGCCGGAGATGCCAACGCTCTTGGTCGCGTCGTCCACGCGGAACAGCATCCGGCGACCTGGGCTCAATGAGAGGCCAGCCTGTGCCGGGGTCCAGGTGGTTTGGTACTCATAAACGCCGGTCTCCGGCCAGGCTCCGCCGCCGGCCACGTCCGTGAAGACCAGAGACACGTTCGTGCTGAAGGCGTCTGGGGCGACCAGCGCCTGCGGTGCCACCATGAGCACGGAGCGCCATACACCACTGAATTCGTTGAACACCACCTCATGCGTTTGCGCGATGCGCTCGCGGTGCATCAGGGCGGTCGTCGCCGTCCATTCGGTCTTCCACGGCTCCGCCAGGTACGGGTTCGCCGGCAGCGTATCCATGATCAGGCCATACCAAGGCACTCCGAGCGTGCCGACACCGGGAGTCCAATTCGTCTCCGAGACGGTCCCTATCACGAAGTTCAGCGTGGGGGTGATGCCACCCGGGCATCCCCCACCAGGGGGGTCGATCTGGTTGAATCCCCGATTCAGGCTGCCCCAGTAGACCGCCCAGGCCAGGCTGGTGGACGCCGCAATCGTCCGCAGCACCACCGTCTTGGTCGTCAAATTCACGACGTAGTAATAGGGAAATCGAAACACGGACCCAATGACGGCACTGCTGAAATTCTGCTGGTTGCGGTAATTCCCATAGTTGCTTTGCGGTACGGTGAACTCTCCGAACCAGTCGTTCACGATGGCCGTCACCGGGCCCACGCCGCCGGTGAACCCCGTGAGCGTGATATCCGTGAGCGGCAACTCACATCCCGAGAGCCCCGTGTAGAGCGCCAGCACTTCCAGGTTGCCGCTCCCATCCAGGCGCGGGTAGATCGAGAGGGGATTCGAGATACCGTACTGCACCTGCGTGGGCGAGAGGGCATTGATCCCCGTGACCACCAGCCCATCACCAGCCAGCCCCACCGAATCAATCACACAGTCTCCACCTAGATTCACGTCCCAGGTCTCATCGCGCCGGATCAGGTTCTCGAACACCTCAAGGTTCAAAGTCCGCAGGATCACCTCGTTGGTCCGCGCCGTCGTCCGGCTTACCTCCGTCATGGCCAGCTTCGGCAGCACCGGGCTCTCTCCGTAGGGGATGGTGACGGTCTCTGCACCAACCTGGCCCCCGTAGGAGAACTCCACCATTGTTACTTCGTCAATTCCGAATGTCGGGAAGAAGGTCTCGAACTCGCCCTTGATGATGTCCGTGGGTGCCACCCACACCACGACGAAGCGTGAGGGGTTCCCGTCCACGAAGCGCACATGGGGGAAGTTCGGCCATCGGCTAGATCGCTGGGGGAACCTATAGCCCACATTCTCGCCCACGTCGTAGTCATCCAGGGTGAAACTCGGGGCGCCGAAGTCGGCGGTAAGGTCCCTGGCGAACACGCCGCCATCGGTCCTGGACAGGATCAGATAGGTGTGGCCCTCGATGAATCCGTCCGCCGCGCGGATGAACAGCCCGATGCTGGTCATGTCCGCTGGGCCCGCTGGACCCGGAGGGAGTGGAGGCCAGGGACACCTCGCGTTGTCGGTCACCCATGGCATTAGGGCGAGACCTCATCGTGTTTCCCGATCATGATCGGGGGCGGCACCCACCAGGGATGTGAACCGAAGGGATGGTTGGGCGGCGGCGCAGCCGACGGCAGCAGATAGGCGGTCACCGCCGTCGCTCGGCCGGGCGCCCGATTCGGCAAGAGGTTGCCGATCTCGATGGGCCGCGGGAGCACCGGGAGGTACAGATCGAGGACCCCCGGTTGGAAGAGGGTGTAGGCGGATCCCCCCGCCCGCGGACCCGGAGCCCGCTCGGGAACGAGGCTCCCGATCTCGAGGACGAGCGGGACGCCTGCCAGTTCGCGCCCGAAGAAGATGTAGGCGGAGCGTGCCGTCTGCGGCCCCGGGGCGCGATCCGGGAAGAGGCGCAGCACGGTGACGGGGACATCGGCGTACTCCCCCACCTGTGGGTAGGCCCACAACTGGAAAGCCGTGGAGGCGATGGAGCGTCCTGGTGCCCGTTCTGCGAACAGGGACCTGACAGTCGTGGCCACCTGCCCGCCGTAGAGTTCGACCGGGAACGGCACCAGTTGGTAGGCCGTCCTGGCGGTCGCAGGCCCAGGGGCGCGGTCGGGAAGCAGGTGTCCGAAGCCCGTGGGCGTCGGGGCCAGCGGGTAGAGATCCGGGCCTCCCGCGAGGAACCATCCAGGCGCGGCGGTTTTGGCTCCCGGCGCTCGGTCTGGAAGGAGCGACCGGACCGTTGACGGGACCTGCCCACCGTACAACTCGACCTGGAAGGCCCGGATGGTGTAGGCGTCTGGAGAGGTGGACAACCCGGGGGCCCGGTCGGGCAGGAGGCTGAGGATTTCGAGAGGCTTCCCCCCGTACAGTTCGATGGGCCAGGGCTGTACCCCATAGGCCGTCGCCGCCGTCCGACTGGCACCAGGCGCCCGCTCGGGGAACAGGCGTCCGATTTCGATGGGGACGCTACCCAGGGTGTAGAGATCGGGCGTTCCAGAAAGGAACCATCCTGGGGAGGCAGTCTTGGCACCAGGAGCCAGCTCGGGCAGGAGGAACCGAGCCGCCGGAGGGAACGGAATCCCCAGGTCCACCACGCCCGTCCGCATGAACGAGTAGACAGCCTCGGATGCCCGTGGGGTGTACGCCCGGTCGGGCAGGAAAGACCCGATCTCGATGGGGCGCTCGGGGAACCCCAGGGCGCCATACTGCGACCACGAGGAGAAGAGTCGGGCGGACAGGACACGATGCGGGAAGGTCGCAAAGCCCGCGGGCAGAGCCTCCACCACACCCTCTGGTGGGACGGGTAGGAATGGGATGCCATAGGCAGTTTGCGGAGCCCACCAGCGATGAGGGCTTCGAAGGGTGCGGTGGACACCTCCCCCATAGTACGGTGACACGGCGGCGGTGTAGAGGTCGGGCGTGCCGGGCACCAGGAGCTTGAAGGCGGAAGAGCCGACCGCTGGTCCGGGGGCGCGATCAGGTAGCAGTCGGGACGGCGGTGCCCCCCCATAGAGTTCCACTGGCCAAGGACGAAGACCGTAAGCCGTGGCGGCAGTGCGCGATACGCCGGGCGCGCGGTCGGGAAGGAGGGACAGGACCTCTTCCGGCTTCCCACCGTACAGTTCCACCGGCCAGGGGCGGATGCCGTAGGCCGTAGCCGCAGTACGCTCCGGTCCCGGGGCTCGGTCGGGAACCAGTGAGCCAATCTCAAGGGGCCGTGTGGATGGGATGATCGGCTGGACCTTGAGTTCATACGCAGCCAGGCTGGCCTGCCGCCGCTCCCAGCGGGCGTACATGCGGAGGACGCCGCCACCGCGGAACGGAGACTCCACGGCTGGGGCAGCGTAGAGATCGACGGACCCAGGCCACGCGATGTCATAGGCGGTGCGAGCAATGTCCCGGCCGGGAGCGCGCTCAGGACAGATGCACCGGACAGGCAGCGGGACCTGGCCACCGTACAACTCGGGCTGCCGATTGAGCCACCACCAGGCCCACGGCGCCGCCGCAGGTCCACGTCGTGACTGCTGCCAGAAGAGATAGTCCGCCACATCAGCGTCTCGTCATCACCCACACGCCGCAGGGGCACGGGATCATCACCTTGTCCCACGCAGCGCCCAGCTTCCCCCAGTGGTACACGTCCTGGGGATCGTGAGCGTTGTGCGCTACCACGACGGCACGCGGCGTCAGAAACGGGACGAAGTGCTCCAGTTCCGATAGGCGATCATCCCCGCCGTCGATGAACAGGAGGTCGATAGGATGGTCCCATGGCGTGGAGCGGGCATCGTCATGCCGCACGGTCACGAAGGAATCCAGTTCTTCCACCTCCAGGAACTTCGCCGCTTGCTCGCAGCACTCCTGCTGGATATCGAACGTCCAGACATGCCCGAGGCCGTTCTCTCGGCAGCCGAGTGCCATCATCCCCGCCGAGTGGCCGAGATACGTCCCCGTCTCCACGATGACCTTGGGCTTGAGCAGCACCACCAGCGCCTTCAGGAACTCCCACGTCTCCACCTCGGAAGCCCAGGCGTCCAGTTCCGTCCAGCGCCACGGCTCCGGGCAGAGGTCCCACGGCTGGACGGGGGCCTGCTTGAGCTGCGCCCAGGTGGTGAAGGGGGGGCGCCTCATCGAAGTTTCGCGCCCTCCCTGCGTCCGCCGGAAGACCCCAGGAAGCTCCAAAGGCCTCCCCTGTTATCCATCACGACTCCCCCTGCGAATGTTTCGAGAAGTTGGTGTCCGTCGTGTATGTAGCAACCCTCCCCAGGCGCAGCCACCCACCTCATATGCGCTTGCTGTCCGATGGCGAAGTCCAGTAGCTTCTGGCCCCCGGCTCGCTCAACGGAGAAACGCAATCCCTCGTGTGGATCAAGCGTCACGATCCTGGCCGGTGCTGGTGTCCAGAGGACTTCTCCGCCTGACGCCTGGAGCGCCGCGCCAGCCCCCAGGCCGGCGATAGCCCCAGCGATCCCTTTGAGTATACCGCGCCGAGAAACCAACCCGTCAAAGTCCTTCATCGCGTCCACTTCTCCTGCTTGCTGAGGTCGATGTGGATGTTCGTGCGGGCGAAGTCGAACCGCACATCGATGCCATCCGGCGGCGCGGGCCACACACTACAGGGAGTGATGTGGCCGATCTTGTTGTCGCAGTCCACCCAGATTTTGTACCCGGCCTCGATCACCTTCTTGCTGAAGTTCGTATCCTCCTGCATGTGGCCCCGGTCCAGTTGGCCGGGGTCGAACCAGTGCTCCTTCAGCGCCTCCAGCACCGGGCGGCGCACAAGCAGGCCCGCCCCCCCGATCACCTGGGTCTCCTGCAAGCCGTGCAGGGCGATCTTGCTCCAGGGGCGCCACTTGCTCCCGGCGTTCCAGACGGTCTCGTCCCCGTTGTGGTTGGGCTCCAACGAGATGGCGTGGAAGGGCGGGTAACGCATCGAGCACAGGGGCGCCACCACATCCAGCTTGCGGTCCAGGAGCCGCATGAGCAGGTCCCCGTCCCACACGTGGTCATCGTCGCTAAAGAACACCCACTGCATGTTCGGGTCGTTGAGGGCCTGACGAATGATGTTGTTCCGGTTGACGCAGATATCATAGCCACGCTCCCAGGCCGCCACGGAGTACATAGGGCTCATCATGTTCTGGAGCGAGGCCACGAACTCCGTGTAGCGCGTGAGGTCGCCACTCGTGATGCCGATCACTCCGGGCGGGTGGTCACTTTGGACGAAGAGCATCAGCCACCTCCATAACGACGAGGACACGCCCACACTTCCAGCACTGAACCGTGCCGGGGCGCGGTCCAGGCCGGTACGAGCAGAGACAGGTACGCGGACTAGTCTTCAGACCAGGCAAGTCCGAACGTCGCGCTGCTGGCCGTGACCCCCTGGTCGTTGTTGCACCAGATGCCGTCCGTGGGTGCGGCCCCCGCCAGCGCCACCCACTCCTCGCCCGGAGCCGCCAGCCACCGCCCGATGCCCCCGTGCGCGTTCCAGGCGGTGGCATACAGCGCAATCGGCGCGGCGTAGGAGCCCCCGGTCTGCGGCGCGGAGTTGAGCACCCGCAACCTGGCGGTCGGCGGGTTGCTGCCGCCGCTCAGGATGGTGGCGCTCAGGTTGGTGGTGGTCCCGGTGATCGCCGTCTGCGAGCGGGTCCACCGCGTGAGCATGGCCGTGGTGGTGGTCAGGAACCCCCCCCACGACACTTCGAGCACGCGCCCGAAGTACCCCGCCGTCTGCGCGAACAGGATGGTGTTCGTCGCGGCGGGCGTGTACAGCCCCGTGTTGCTGTAGAAGATGTTCGCCATGACCTGTTACTCCTCTCCTGGAAAGATGTGAAAGCGTCCCGTGTCCGTCATCCGCATGTAGAACGTGCCCAGGTCTTGCTTCGCGTGCCGCGAGCACAGCCACACCATGCGCCGCCGCACTGGCTGCTCGTCCAGCGCCCGCAGGCAGACCCAACACCGATCAGCGCCGGTGTCGGCGGGCACCTCTGGCGCCCCTTCCTCCCGAGGGGCAGGGTGCTGGCGCAGGTAGATGGCCTTGTCGGCGGCCTGGTCGATGTTCATGTCCCGATCTCCTTCTGCATCCGATCCCACTGCTGGTCGATCTTGCGCTTGAAGTTCTCGCATCCGTGGACCGCCATGCGGGCCGCACAGTGAACACAGAGGGGACCGAAACACGCATGGCAGAATCCGCCCTCTTCGCGCCACGTTTTGGCGTACACCACGGCCTGGCAGTGGCAACAGGCACGGGTTTCTCGCTCCACCACGCGCCCATACTTTCGCTGGACGCTGGGGGGGGAGGCCCTATGGTCGATCACCTCGTAGCCCACTAGCCGTACCTCCATGAGGAGCGGTCGATGGTCGTGGTGTGACCCACCAGAGAACCCTCGGCTTGTTGCGCGACGAGTTCAAACGCACCCATATCCCAACCATCTCCTCGCGGTCTATCGCCGTTGTCCTGGTCCACCTGGACACTGATGCCGTAGTTCGCCAGGAACGTGGCATAGGCAGCAGCGAGCGTTCCAGCGTCCTTCGCTGGGGACCCCGTAAGGAGGCGATAGTTGTCCTGGGGGGCGGCGACAAACAACGGGTCATTTGTGGTCGCATGAGCGCACTGGCCCTGACCACTTTGGAATCCCGCCAGTGTGGTATACGTTGCTTGCGCCCAACGGGTGAACCACGATTGCACCCCAGGATGCAGCAGCGCGTAATCCATCGACATGTACGCGCCAGGAGCTTGACCCATGTTTGTGAACCTCGCTTGAGGTGCCCCGCCCTCTGGCGCCTTTAGGAAGGCGATGATGTCGTTCAACGAGTGCATGCCGTCCGGATTGAATACGCACTCGATCCCGTTATGGACATTGGCAAGGGTGTTGTTGACCGTGAAAAGGTTGCCACCTGGCGCAGCGTGCCGTGTGATGCCCCAACCATTCGGGCTGCCCCAGTGTGGATAATCCTCCAACCAGTCCGTGGGGTTCTGGTAGGTATCGTGAATGAGATTGCCAATCATGTAGCTGTTCATCGTCGCGTCGGAGGCGCCGGAATCGCTCGCGCGCGTCCCGTTGCCGCAGTCGAAGAAATGATTGAAGATTAACCACATGCGGTCCTTCGCGTACTGGTATGCGATGGCCTCGCCCGCACTGCCGCCGTGTCCCCGACAGAAGTTGAAGGTGTTCTGGGAGCATACGATGTCCACGCATTGCTTTAAGCCAATCGGGGCCTGACGATTTTGTCCTCCCGTGCAGCGGCCGACATAGATGTGATTGATATACCCCATCTCCGAAGCATCCTGGATGGGTCGTCCGGTGGTCTGGATCAGGTTTCCGCTGATCAATTGCCCATCACATTCGAGCACCCACACATTCTTGATTTCCGTCGGTGGCGTCCGGGAGTACAGGCTCAGGCCGATTCCATGGTAGTCCTGGTCGATGAAGTCCCAGGTCTCGAAGTTCATGCCGAGGTTATTGAAGACACACCGCAGAAACAGAATGTCGTTGATGACGGCGCCCTGAGCAGGCGTAATGCCTGTGGCTGAGTTTGCCGAGACGAAGGGCAGGTCCCGGAACGTGCAATCTCGAACGCAAAGGTGGTGCGTTCCCGTCCCCACCACACCGATCCCCGCACTCGATGCGCCCTCGAACACCAAGTTCTCGAAGATGGTATAGACCAGCCCGATTGTTCCGCCTCCGTTGGAGGTGTTCCACGCACCGCTGATGGACGGAAGGTTCCCTGCAACACCACGAACAACGGCGGGATTCCCAGCCGTCCCACCACCCGTAAAGATCACGTCTGCCGTGTACGTTCCAGGGTCGATCTGGATCACGTCCCCAGGACTCAACGTCTTCGTCCCTGAGAGCGTCGTCACGGTTTCGGTCGCCGCACCGGCCGCCTCGGTAATGCCGAAGGACGGCATGGGGATGCCGATGGGCGGAGCCCACACCCCACCCCGTGGCGGGAAGGCCAGCATACGCCGCGTGCGCTCTGACAGGAAACGGTAGGTGTCCGCAACGACGGGTGCGAGACAGCCCTTCTTGGCGTAGTACCACGTCTCCCGCAGCACATCGGCCACATCGCGTGGGGCGCGTTCGAGGATGTGACCGTGGGTGCGTCCCGCCGAGGAGACAGGCAGGTGACGCCACCAGGGGACTCCGACTAGGCGATACGCCCTCATAGATACGTTGCCAGCGCTTGGCCTACGGGTTGCGCCGCTCCACCGGCCGTCCAGTCCCCCAAGTACAGCCCCATCACCGGCCGCCGGGTGGGCACGTCCGTCCATGCGCCCGCATCGGTGCGGGTGGACAGGTAGCACTGCGTACCATAGGGCAGACAGGTCAGGTCGCCAGCCGTCTCGAACTCCAGTGTGTCCAAGGCATCGTCCTGCCCTGTCGCGCCGCCGCTGTTGAGGAACAGGCTCAGTCGATACTCGCTCCCAAAGTTCAGCGTGGACAGTGTAACCTCGTCAAAGTAAAAGGAGCATAGGCGTTCGGTGTTTTGCGACGTGGTGAGTTCGCTGTGGTCGATCGTCACGGTTTGCAGGGCCGTGGTCCCATCGTAGAGCGTGAGCGTCGATGTCAGTGCGGCCGCGCCGACCCGCCACGACAAACGACCGCCGGCCACCGTAAACGTCGATCCGTACCCTGCGTCGAAGTTGAACCTCATCGCATACTCGTCGGGAGTATCGGCGTCATCGAACAGGGTGGTCGTGTAGGCCTTCAGCGGGAACCCATAGGTTTTGCTGGCGCTCCGCAGGCCGAAGACGGCTTTCTCGGACTGGTGGGCCCGTGATCCGGCGTTGTTCTGGATCGCGTAGGGCCGCACGTGAACAGGTCCAAGCTGCGTGATGTGCGTCGTGTACGAACTATTATTGGTCCCGTCAATCGTTCCGGAGTCATAGGCGATCACGATGGCGACGAGTTGCCCCCGCGTGAGCGCGATGCTGTTATCTAACGTGACGGCGCGGATAGTGCCGTCCCATGTGGCGTCTGCGGGTGGGGTGAACGTCACGGATGCGGGACTGCCGCCGCCGAGAATGGTGCCGTTGGGGGCCCCTGTTGTGTTGTTCACCCCCTGCAAACTGGCCTTGAACGTCGGTGGGGTCCCCGTGCGTAGGCCGTATCGGAAGAGGATGGTCGTGATCGTCGCGGCCTCGGGCATCTGGAACACCCACTCCGCGGCGTCCGTGGCCGCGTCCAGCACGAAATTCGTCATGGTCGGCGTCACACCGTCAAGGGTGATCCCCGTATCACCAAACAGGCCGCGTGCGAAGTCGGTCATCTCACTTCCCCTGCGTCACCGGCAGCAGCCACTCCGCCAGGAACCGCCAGAAGTACGAACTCGCCGCCAGCGCCGCCAGCACTGGCGCCACCACCCGCGCCAGCCACCAGTGGACACGATCTTGGCGGCGGCGGCCGGTGTGGCGTGGGGCGTGGGGGCTCATGGGACACTCAGCATCGCCCGACCGGCCCGTGTCTCCTCGGGGTTCATGGCGGGGTAGATGGCGATCATCTGGCTCGTCCAGGCCAGCGATTGGTCGGTGTTGAAAGTATTCGGGTCCTCGGTTGTGACGTTCGCCTGCCGGGAGGCGGAGGCGATCTGCGCGTTCGTGGTGGGGAGTCCGCTCGTGCCCGTGGTCTTCTGGACGAGGGCCCCATAGGCCGGGCTGCTCGGGGCGTTGTTGCACCAGGTATCGTCGTCGTCTTCCTCCCCCCCCTGGACGAAGAGGGCAAGGAAGAGAAAGTCTTGCGGCCCGCCGCCGGGGGTGATCGAGGGCGGATCGGGGTTCGCATTGGTGGCCGTGGCCGCCGTGCCAATGGCGGGGGCGGTGGCGTTCTCGGCCCCGGCGATGCTGTAACTCAGGTGGCACGACTTGGTGTTGGAACTCGTGCCCACGGTGATCGTCGTGCTCTCCGCCCCGCTGTCGATGTGCCACGCGGCATCCATGCAGCGGTTGGTCTGCTCGTTCTTGAAGCCGGTGATGGGGGCGTAGCCTGCGGGCCAAGTGATCGTCTGGCCCGTGATGACGTAGCCGAACAGGACGACGACGAACCGCCCCGGCACGCCCACCGAACGGGAGACCGCGTGCGACGAGGTGGCGGTCGTCTGGCTGGACTCCCGCTGGCCCAAGATGGTGGGAAAGGCCATGCCTCACCGTGTCGGCGCGAAGCAGGTGACGATCAGGGTGCCCGTGGCGGCGTTGCCGACCGCGCGCACGCGCGAGGGCTGGGCGACGACCATGACGTCGCCGATGGCGAAATTGTTGTCGGTCGAGGCCGGCGTGCCCGCCGTCACCCCCAGTTTCAGGAACATGGCCCCCGTGAGGACCTGGATCATGCCCGGGTACTCGGGTTCGCCGGTCGTGCCCCCGGGCCGGCAGACCGTGGCCGGCAGGTTGACCGCCGCGTAGGGCGTCACGGTGACGGACCCGGTGGCGAACGGGTAGCCGAGGGTCCAGTCCTGGGGCCAGGTGAACGCCAGGAGCCAGCCGGACAGGATGGCCAGGGCCATCAGGAGCGGACGTTTCATGGGGCCCTCCGGGTGGCGAACGCCAGCGCCGGCAGCGCCAGCACGGCCACGGCGGGAAGCTGGAAGGGGAACATGCCCAGGGACTCGATCAGCACGGCCGCCAGCAGGGCGGCGGACTCGGGCGCCTGGAAGGCCCGGCGGTGGGACCAGAGCCAGGCTCCCACCAGGGCCAGCGCGACCAGACCCCCCTCATACCCAAGCTGCAACAGGTCATTGTGCGCTGCGTCAAAGCGTTGGTGCTGCCCAACGCGAGGCTGGGCCATGCCCCACGACCCGATGCCCTTGCCGAAGACCAGACCACCCCGGGCCCACTCGGTGACCGCCCAGCGCCAGATGAGGAGGCGCTCGAAGACGGGTTGGAGGCCCCCGCCGCGGTGCCACCAGGCGAGGGCCACGAAGGCGCCTCCCGACAGGATCCACCGCCAGCCCCAAGGGAACCGCACGGCGGCGGCCGCTGTGGCCGCCAGGGCCGCCAAGAAGGACTTGGTGGCCAGGATGCCGATGGCGAAGGCCGGCAGGAGCCAGACGGGCGACCAGACGGAGGCGATGGCCAGGTAGGCCCCCGCATAGTTCGAGTTGCCCAGCGTGCCGCCAGACCAGGCGCCCCAGGTGAACCCCGGCAGGCCAGCGGCGTGGGCGATCACCCAGGCCGCCTGCACCAGGCCCACGGCCAGCGCCACGCAGCGCAGGCGCAGGCGCCAAGGGTTCCCCAGCGCGCCGGCACCGGCGTAAAGGCCCAGGCCGAGGATGGCGAACACGACGGTATTGAACCCATCGGGAAAGGGCGTGACCAGCATCCGGAGGATCAGGTAGGCCCCCAGGAGCCCAGCCCAGAGGTCGCCCGACGAGGCGCAGACGGCCAAGAGCATCCCCATCAGCAGGACGTAGGACACGGGGACGGCCTGGACGACGAGATGGCCGGCCGGGGTGGCCGCCAGGCCGTACCAGAGGGGCACGATGGCCATCAGGGCTGCCAGGAGTGCGCCGCGGATGGCTAAGCCGTGCCCATGCACTGGTAGGCGATCCGATCGCTGGTGGCGACCCCGGTGGCCACGATGATATTCATGGTGGTCGTCCCGGTATCCACCTGTTGCACCACGCTGCCGGCGGTGCCGGTTTGCTTCTGGGCGAGACAGGATGGCGCCGCGGTCCAGGCGGTGTTGAATGTCAAGCTCAATGTCGTCGCCACGGTGCCCCCCAGGGTGATGACCCCCGCGGAATCATTGCCCCGGATGGTGTGCGTGGTGCCGCACCCGGCGTAGGTCGCCGCGCAGGTGGGCGGCGTGGCGGCCAGCAGGCGGATGCGGCTGTTGTTCGTCAGACGCAGTCCCGCCGCATCCACGATGATCACGTCCCCCGCGGTGATCCCGCCCAGGGTCGGAATGGGGTAGAGCCAGGTGCCATCGGTGGCCCACAGCGTGCCCGCCACCAGCAGGAGGGACACCAAGGCGATCAGCAGCGTCTTCTTCATCGGGCGCCTCCAGGGGCCCGGGGCCGATCCCCGGGCCCCCTGCTAAGGGTCGCGTGCTACGGCGAGACCTGGCAGATGACCAGGAATCCGTGGAGCTGCGCCGCCGCCGGGATCGTATCGCCGGCCACGGTGGCCAGGATCGTCACGCCGGTCTGGCTGTTGAACAGGCTGAAGCCGCCGGTGTTGGCGATGGTGGCCGCCACGTAGTCGGAGCCGAGGTAGGCATCCCCGGCCGACGACACGTCCACGTTGTCATCGAAGAGGTTGTCATCGGCCACCACGGCCACCAGGTCGAAGCCCGTGTAGGCGGCATAGCCGATGTCCAGGGTCCGGGCGGCACCGAACGCCGACCAGCTCATGCGGGAGAGCGTGGGGAACAGGTACACCTGCCCCGAGGGCAGGCGCCGCAGCGCGACGGTGGACCCGATGTCGCCGGCCACAGAGCCCATGGTGAAATCGAAGGGCAGGACCTGCAGGCCGAAGTTCTGCGTGACGAAGTCCTGGATCTTCGGCGCCTGCTGCTCCTGGGTGTACTGGGTGCTGTAATCGGTGCGGACGGCCATGCGTCACACCCTCCATTCACCCGCCGCGGGCGGGGTTACAGGTTCTCCTGCAGGTACTGGACCTCCACCACGCGCTCGCCATCGCGCCGCACGGCGCCGCCCATGAGCTCGCCGTAGACCTGCCAGGAGTACGACAGGTCCGGGCGCTCGGAGATGCGGATGGTCTTGTCCTCGCCGATGCCCAGGCCCACGGCGCCGCGTTCCATGGCGACCCCCGAGACCACGCCGGCGGTCACGGACATGAGGGCCGAATCCACCATCGTGAAGTCGAACCCCAGGTAGGTGTTGACGTCGCCTTTGACCAGGGCCCGCACGGTGTTGTAATCCGCGCTGGTGACCTCGGTGGTGGCCAGCAGGTTCTCCTGCCCGAAGGAATCCCACACGAACACCCGGTCGCTGCCCACCATCAGCGCGTCCAGGATGTTCTTGGCCTGGCGCAGCTTGGCGATGGTCAGCCCCACGGCGCCGGAGGCGATCCGGTGGGAGACAGCCTTCCGGTCCGTCACGGGCCAGGTCTCGGTGCCCGAATGCGTGGCGTCGCCGCCCGGGCCGATGGGCCCAGTGATCGCCGTGCCCAAGGCGGCCTGGAGCACGAACCGATCCCACTGCCGGCCGATGGCGGCCGCCAGGGCCTTCACGTAATCGCTGGTGGGATCCGTGATCAGGGTGGGCTTGATGCTGCGGTCCAGGTAGATGTTGGCCTGATAGGGCGCCAGGGTGGCCCAGCGCCGCGTGTGCTGGGGGTCCATGTTCGGGGTCGGGGCGTTCTGGCCCGGCTTGGGGGCCATCTCGACCATGCCGATCCGGTCGAACGACACCGACTCCCCGCGGACGTTGTCCTCGGTCCGCGCCCAGCCGCGCAGCCGGCTCTCCGTCTGCTGCGCTCGCATGAGCACCAGCTCGGTGTACGCCTTGATCTGTACGGCAGTGATGCTGTCAGCCATGTCGCGGTCCCCTCCGTAAGATGCGGAAACCACTCATCTCACGGGAGGTTGCCCGCAACCTCGCGGACCTCCCTTCCCCCTGCGGGGGGCCTCGGCGCCTCTTTCGGCGCGCGTCAGCCGGACTGTCGCTTCCTCGGCGGAAGCAACAGTTGTCCGGCTACTTTCGCAGCGGCGCAGGACTCAACTGCGCCAGGATCCCCTGGTACTCCTTCAGCAACGCCGCGTGCTTCGCGGGGTTGAGGGCCGCCTCGCGGTCGTTGCCAAAGGCGGGATCGGCCATGATCTCGGCCTTCCGCTTCTCCAACTGTTCCCCGGTGGGCGATCCCAGGGTGAGTTGCGCGTCGATGTGGCCGCTCTCGGCCAGGTCCTCCCCGACCTTGGCCAGGAAGGCGATCAGATCGGGATGGCTGCCGAGCCGCGTCCGGTCGAAGACCGTCTGCAGGCTTTCCGGCAGCTCCGTCTCCCACACCTTCTTGGCCAGGGCCAGGCGCCGATTGAAGGTGGGCTCGCCCCATTCCTCCTTCAGCTCGTTGAGCTTGGCCCGGTAGCCCTGATCCAGGGCCGCAAGCTGCGCCTGGGAATACTCCGCGAACCCCTGGACGATGGCCTGGGCCGCGGGCGCCGGGATGTTGAGCCGATGGAAGAGCGGCGTGAACTGGCCCACCGCCTCGACCGGCACCAGGTCGGCCAGGTCCTCGGAGACCTGGATCTGGTAGCCCTCCGCCGCCTCGGGCACGCCGGTGGCCTTCCGGAAGGCCGCCACCTCGGCGTCGTTCAGCTTGCCCTGCGCGTCCGGGACGGGCAGCTTGACGTGGCCCTCGAGCTTCCCGGTGTAGGCCTTCTCTACCTCGAGGTACGACTTGGCCAGCGCGTCCACGCCCTTGAACTTCTCCAGACCCTTGTGGGCCTTGAGGTCGTCCGGAAGACCCGCCCGCCAATCCGCTGCGGGCTCCGCAGGCGAAGCGGGCGCCGCCGGCGGCGAGGTCTCCGGGGGACTGGCGGGCGGGGTCTCGGTGACCATCTCGAAGGCCATCAGGTCATCCCTCCATCATCGAGCTCTTGGCGAATTGCGGGGTCTCCCTGGGGGCCCCCAGCTTCCCGCCCTCCTCGGCGTGCTGGAGGATGTGCAGGAGCATCAGGCGAGCCCCCTCGTTGAGCAGGACCCGGTACGGATCGATGCACCCCTGCAGGTCTCCCTCCCCCACGGTGGTCCGGTCCGCGCAGCAGCGGTGCCGCAGGTCCTCCAGCACGATCTTGCCCGCGGGTGACGACGCCACGTCGTGATACGCCCGCAGGAGGCGCTCCCGGGCCCGAGCGCGGTCCCCGGCCCCGCGATCAACGGCGATCATGGCCTCCGTTCGCCGCCTTCGGGATCATGGTGGGCACGACGATCGATGGCGCGTCCTTCCGCCGCTGGTTGAACTGCGCCTCGATGATGCGCTTCGCCTGGTCCACCAGGATCATCGGCACGGCTTCCGGGTGGAGATTCGTGCTCCACTGCACCTGCACGGCGGCGCCGTGCGCGGTGATGCTGATCTGCCAGGTGGGCTGGGCGGCCCGCTCCACGGCCCGATCCAGGGGGTTCTCGGTCATGCCGGGATCTCCTCCGCGGCGCCCGCGTGCAGCGCCTGCACCATGGGAGCCGCCTTGCCGGCCCCTTCGGCCACCGCCATCAGGTCCATCTTCTGCTGCTGGGCCGCCTGCGCCTGGATCCGCTGCTGGCGGATCTGCTCCACGGCATCCTTCCCTCGGGTGACGCTGGCCGGCACGCCGTAGCCCCGGGCCACCACCAGGGCCTCCTGGTCGAAGTCGAAGTTGTCGAGCACGCTCTGGTCGTTGGGGTTCATCTGGAGCACGGTCTGTACCCAGAGGTTCTTCTGGGCGATCCCCGTCAGGGTCTCGGCCTCCTGGGCGCGGGCCATGGGGCCCAGGTACTTGATGTGCATCTCCACGCCGGGCATCCGCAGGCCCGGCGGGGGCGGGGGCAGGCCGCCGGCCCGCGCCAGCATCCGGGCCGTGCGCTCGATGATGGGAGCGTGCAGCTCCCCCGTGACGCGCCCGTAGGCGGGCCCCAGGAGCTTGAACTCCTGTTCCACGCGCTTGGCCACCTCGAAGGCGGTCATGTAGCTGGGCCCCTGGGTGCTGGGGGGCAGGGCCTGGATCTGGTCCACGAAAAAGATTTTCCGGATTTTCGTCTCCAGCCGGTCGAAGCTCATCTTGGCCACGTCGTAGCGGACCCCGGAGGGCAGGGTCCAGACGCCCTGCTTGTCGCGGACCACGTTCCGGGCCAGGGGTTCCCACAGGAGGTCTCCGACCACGGTGCGGTCCAATTCGAAGAGGGGCGGCGCGATGTCCAGGGCCAGACCCTGAAGCAAGAGCTCAACTTCCCGGTTCAAAGTCTTGATATCCGGGAGCGCCAGATGGCCCTGGCCGCGCCCATAGGTCTCCCCCGGCTGTTTGCGCCAGCGCCACACCGCGCCCGGGAACTCCTCGTAGCCCCCCTCGCGGATGATGTGCTTGCGCTCCACGTCCACCCAGCAGGAGGCGAAGGGCTTGTTGCGCCGGTCGCGCCGGCCGTAGCGCTCGTCCCGATCGTTCCGCGGGTAGATGGCGTGGAGAAGCGTCACCAGGTCGTCCGGCTTCTCCGTGACTTTCTCCTGCAGATCCGCATGGTTGGCCTCGCCCCACTCCCGCAGGCAGGCCCGGACGGTCATCACCGACTGGTAAAAAAGCACGTCCACCCGCCCCTTCTCGTTCTCCGAGATCCCGTAGGTGCCGATGGGCAGCGCGGTGAAAAGGGGGCGGGGTGGCAGGCCGGGTGTCGCGGCGGTCTCCTCCTCCTCGATGATGGCCGCGGTGCCGAACACCGGGCCCTCCAGGTAGGTCTCCCCGATCTCGTAATGGAAATTGCTGCTGTCCAGGACCCGGGTGACCCGGCGGGCCACCGCTTCCAGCCAGTCCTGCACCGCGTTGTCCTCGTTCAACTCCTCCGGGGTGACGTAGAAGGTGAACCACTTGGTGGAGGGGTTGCTGAGATTCCCGTGGAGGCTGGAGGCCAGGAGCGTGGGCGCCGTGATGCCCTCGGAGTCGAAGAGTTGCCGGGTGATGCGGACCCCGGGGATGGTGAGGTTGATGGCCATGGCCCGGGTCGGCAACAGGTAGTTCGCCAACTCCAGGAAGTCCGCGTCCCAGTTCGTCCGGCGGTCGGCGTCCAGCCGGTCCCACCGGGCCAGGAGAGCCTTCACGTCTGCAGGCATCAGCCCTTCCCCATCACGCTGCGCCGCCGCCGCTTCTTCCGCTTGTTCATGGTGGCGTAGAACACCGCCTCGCCCTTCTCCGCCCCGTACTCCTTCGCCATCGCGGCATGCGCCTTGGCCGCGCCCCCCTTGCCGCCGAAGTGCCGATCGTACTTGCTCAGGGGCACGTCAGCGCCTCCCGCTCACCCCGGCCCCGTGCGGATCCCAGGTGCTCTGCGCGTAGCGCTGGGGCGGCCGGTAGTCGCGGCCCTCGTTGTGCTCCGTGGGGCACACCGCGAAGGTCCGGAAGGCGTCCGCGGCGTGGCTGTGCTCGTCATGCACCGGCTCCTTGCCGTATTCCTGCTTCCGCTCCTCCCAGGCGTAGTGGTAGGCGCCCAGGTGGTCCAGGCCAGCCCCGCAGGTCGTCTCGTGGAAGTAGCAGCGGCTGAAGAGCCGGCGGGCCATGTCGATCCCCTCGGCCACCAGGAGCTTGGGGGCCACCCGGAAGTCCAGCCCCAACTCCCGGGCCACCTCGCGCCGCGTCTGGCCCCGCTGGCTGCTGTATTCCACGATCTCCAGATCATGGGGGCCCGTGTGGTCCCCGTAGACGTAGGGCCGCCCCGTCTCCCCCGGCCGCCGCACCTGCACCACGTGGGCGAAGTGGTGCAGGCCCTTGCCCCGCTCAAAGAGGAAGTCGATGAAATTGAACCGCCGGCCGTCCGTCTGGTAGAACCAGATGGCGGTCCCATCCGACAGCCCGATGTCCCAGGCCGTGTGGACCCGGAGGTCCGCCCGGTATGGGAACGCCCCGATCCGCCCCTCCTTCCGGGCGGTGGTGATCACGTCCCCGTACACCGTGCCCCGCAGGAAGCCCTCGAAGGAGCAAAAGTATTCCTGCTGGATGATCTCCTCGGCGCGCCCCGCGGCCCGCAGGGCCTGGATCTGCGCGGCGCTCACCACCGGGGTCCCCGCCTCGCCCGGCGCATCCTTCTTCGTGTCGTCCACCGTGAGCACCTGCGTGAACCAGGTCTGGGGTTGCCCCTGCGCCATCTTCCACATGGTGTGCGCGTGGTTCTTACCCTCGGGAGTGAAGATGAACACGGCCCATCCTTGGTTCGTGAGCAGCCGGGGCTCCGCGATCTTCGTGTACATGCTCTCCGGGATGTGCGGCCACTCCGAGAACACGATCCCCGCCGGGTTCATGCCCCGGTGCCGGTCCGGATCGTCCGCCCCGATGAGCTGCCACGTCGCCCCCGCCGTGTGGGTTCCCACCGGCTTGAAGCGAATCATCATCTCCGTCTCGTTCTTCTCCACCACGAGCTCGGGCGGGAAGATGTCCAGGAACGGCCGCCCCTGCTCATCCAACCCATCCCACAGCATCCGCCGCCCCTGCGCCGCCTCCGGGTAGACGAAGTAATAGTTGCCCGGCCGCTGGAGCATGAGGATCACTGTCGCGTAGAGGGTGGTGTAGTCCTTCCCCGCCCCCCGATGCCACACGGCCATGAACCGATCGAAGCGATGCCCCAGCAGGGCCGCCAGCAAGGGCCGCTGGTACGACCGCGGCCACGTGTCCGCATCCAGGCTGATGGTGCTGCGCTGCGGCAGGTGCAGCGCCTCCGTGCGTCTCCGTCGCGCCATCAGTCCCGCTTCCCCCCGGGATCGTCGCGGACCATGGCAAGGATTTTCTTGGCGCGGATAAAGTGGGCCATGGGCGCGAAAACGCGGGGGGGTGTACTACGCGTGGGGGGCATCCCACGCCCTTGCGAGGGGCGCGATTTTTGCCCCTCCCCCCCCCTCGGATCTCCCAATCTGGCCCTGCAACCCTTCAGCACTACTGTTGCACTTCGACTTCAATCGCTTTCGATTCGGGCACTTGCAGCTCACGCATCGGCATGATCACCACCGTGACGGCAGATCCCGAGGCCCGCTCGTGGCCCACCCCGTGGACCCGCAGGCCGATCTCGGCGGCGCGCAACCGCGCATCCGTGTCGGGCTCCTCGATCCGTTCCCTCCCACCCCGCTCACCCTCCACCACAACCATCCGCGTAATATTCGCATCCAACCCTTGCCTCACGGTCCGAATAATCGCCGGCAGCGTCAGCCCTTCCCGCTCCGCCACCTCCGCCGCGTGCGCCTTCACCGTCTCCGCTTGAGCACCGCCTTGGTGGGCGTATCCTGCCACCCGCAGGGCGGCCGCCACGCTCGCAGCCGCACCGCTCACCAGAGCCGCAGCGGCCGCGTCCATGCGCTCGCTGGGCCCGCCCGTGGGTGGCGGCAGATAGTCCGAGTGCCCATCTGGCCCACGCTGGAGTACCAAATCATCGCGCTTCCGCTTGACAGAAGGCCTGCGACCACTGCCAGGACCACCCATGCTGACCTCGTGACGCACTACTGCCCGCGGGGCGCACGCCCGACCTGAGAGAGATCGGGCGGGGGCAGGTGAGTCCCGGCTAGGTCGCCGGCATCGCATATGCTCCCAGGCGGGCGCAGTACCGCTGCGCTCTAGCGCGTCTCACGACGGGCCAACCTCAACGTTGGGGCCCAAGAACGTCCCTCCGGTCCATCCTGCCGCCCCTACTCACACCGTAAGAAAACCGCCCTGTCAAGGAAAAAGCGCTGGGAGGCCCATAAATGGGCCAGGTCCGATCCACGGCCACCACCCTAGCCGCTACCGCTCCAGAACGCGCGGGGGGGCCCTCCGTACGCGCCTGGGAGCCATCTGCGGGACTGGTTCGTGTCCCAACATGTAGGCTCGCTGGCGAGCGGTCAGCGCAGGACCGGAACAAAAGAGCCTATCGCGCCAATGTGTCTTCCGCTCCGCCACGAACAAGTGGCCTATTTCCTTGATCTTAGCGGCAGTCGTACATTGCCCACACTGAGGCCAGAACATCGGGATGGGGGCCGGCAGGAGATCCTTGCACGTCCGGCACACCTGATACCGGGTGCCGTAAGCGTCAAACACGACCGTCATCGGTCAGCTCACCGCGGCGCGCCTGCGCCTGCCGCTCATACCACTCCACAATGCCTTCGCGTTTGGCCTGGTCCCACGATTCCACGCCGTGCCAGATGCTCTCGGTGCCGTGGGCCATCAGGTCGATCACGGCCCACATGGTGGCCGCAGCCTCCTTGCGGCCCAGGTAGCGGCCCGCAGGAAAGCTGGGCTTCCAGGTGCGGCCCAGCTCCCCGCCCTCGTCTCCGGCCTGGCGGTCACGCGCCTTTGGCATGGTGCCTCCTCCCCATCTCCACGGCCCGCTCCAGCCACGACCGCATGAACCGGCCCAGGCCCTTGGGTGTCGGACGGCGGCTGGGATTCGCCTCCAGCCAGGCATCCGCTTTGCGGATCTCGTCCTCGAAGAACAGCCAAGGGTACTGGTCGTAGGCCCGTTCCAGCGTCTGCCACAGTCCGGCGCATCGGCCGTTTCCTAGCGGCTGCAGGTGACGGGTCTCTGCCAGCCAGGCAGCAAGGGTGGGCGGAATGGGCGCGGCCGGCTTGCCCGGCTCCGCGCCTACGTCTTTTCCCTCTCCTCTCTTCTCTTCTCCTCTCTTCTCTTCTCCTCTCCTCTTAGACCGTTTCATTTGGCGAAATTTGCGAACTCTGGCGGTGCTGAAATCCCCTTGGTATTTCGCCCAGTTGCGAAATGAAACGACTGTATTCGTTCCAAGTGAAACAGTGAGATTTGGCATCTCCTCAATGCACGCGATCATGTGCTGAAAATCGTCGCACTGAAGCATCGAAACCAGTATCTTTGCCGGTGAAACGAGCGTAACCGTTCCATCTTGGCCATGGGCCTTGGTGTAGGTGCCCAGCTTGCACCACCGGCCGAACTGGGCGATGGACAAGTTGTCCAAGGACGGGTCGGCCAACGCGCTCACCCATAGCTTGAACCAACGGCCTTGGTCGGCCATGGATCAGAACTCGAACAGGCCCAACTGCCCCTCGGCCACTTCGTCCACCGGATCCAGCTCGGGGTGCTGGATGCGCCGCCGCGCCATCTCCTCGGGCTTCAGTTCGATGCCGATGAAGTCGCGTCCGAGATGCCTGGCCACCACGCCCACCGTCCCCGAGCCACAGAACGGATCAAGAACTCGGCATGGCTGGCGCTCGGGATCGTAGAGTTGGGCACAGCGACAGGTGGGGCGCCAGCCAATGGTGTTACGTTGATAGGTGGTCTGGAGTTTTCGAAACCCAGAATCGCTTGTCCGACTCCTCCCACTTTCCGCGCTCCGCTGCATGTCCATGCCCAGCGTTCCACCCGCGGCCTCCACGATCCGCTCCCACGATGCCCCGCAATGCGCGCAACAGCCCTTGGCCGAGGTGCCGGCCAAGATACAGGGCAGCACGAGCCTGCGGGGGAAGGTGGCGAAATGGGCCTCTGGGAAGGGCTCGGTGGGGATGGTCCAGACCGTGCGGAGGTTGCGGCCGGCTGGGTGAATGAAAGAAGGACACTTCCACGCGGCCTTCCCTTCGACGAGATTTCCTGAAGTTGCCGCAGCCACCAATCGTTTCTCTTTCCATCCATCCCATCCGGTCACCTCCCGCACCGCATCCGCGTCGTAGTAGTACCTCTCGCTCTTCGTCAGCAGGAACACGTACTCATGCGCCTTCGTCGGCCGATCCGTCACGCTCTCAGGCATGGGATTCGGCTTGGCCCAAATGATGTCCGAGCGCAGCCACCAGCCATCGGCTTGGAGGGCAAAGGCGAGGCGCCAGGGCATACCGATGAGGTCTTTGGGCTTGAGGCCTAGAGGAACACTCATAGGCATGTCGTTGCCAACATCCACGTTTTTGTTATCTCGGACTTGGTAGGTCCGCTTTGCTGCGTACCCATCCCCCATGTTCACCCAAGACGTCCCATCCCCCCGCAACACGCGGCGCACCTCCCGGAACACCTCCACCATCTTCGCCACGTACTCCTCGGGCGTGGGTTCGAGGCCGAGCTGGCCGGCCACCCCGTACTCCCTCAAGCCCCAATAGGGCGGGCTGGTCACGACGCAGTGGACGTACTCATTGGGCAGGGTGCGAAGGATGGTCAGGGCATCGCCTTCGTGGATAGTCCAAGTCATCCCCCCAGCCCCGCCGCACGCA
>Ga0209521_10000951_pt1 | contig 23116 bp, 18 predicted proteins | sample Rifsed19ft4_FD_184016 | JGI IMG/M metagenome (GOLD analysis project Ga0209521, IMG submission 184016) | Soil microbial communities from Rifle, Colorado, USA - sediment 19ft 4 (version 2) | ecosystem: Environmental > Terrestrial > Deep subsurface > Rock core/Sediment | place: Rifle, Colorado...
CCCCCGGGGGCCGTGCTCGTCCGGACACGGTACCGCTCGGCCGGCACCCCTGTCAATGACGCTGCTATCCGCGGGTGTGCGTCATGAAAGTAGGTGGATTTTGAGTTAAGTTGGCACCGGTGTGCTATTCTGATAGTATATAAGCTATCAGATAGGAGGCGCCCCATGCCAGACTCTCTTTCCACTCTCGTCGCCAAGCGCGATGGCATCCTTCGCGATATCGCTCGACTGGGCGACATGCGCCGAGGCAGCATTTCGGAGGTCTTCCGCTCCTGTGGCAAACCCGGCTGTTGCTGCTCTAGGCCCAAGCATCCAGGTCACGGTCCCTATTACGCGTTCACCACCAAGGTCGAGGGCAAGACCAAAACCTTGCAACTGCGCTCCGGGCCGCGCCTCGCCAAGATCGAGCGTGAGGTCGACAACTACAAACGTTTTAGGGCGCTCACCCAACAGCTTCTGGAAGTCAGCGAGGCGATCTGCAAGGCGCGCCCCGAGGAGCCCGCAACCGATTCGGCAAGGGCGGCGGTAAAAAAAACCTCACGCGGCTCGTCCAAGAGGAGTTCGCGCGGGAAGTAAACCGTCTGCTCTCGCGCCTGCTGCCGGAGAACCGCCAGCAGACCCCTCACCTGGATCTTGAGCCAACCGAAATGGCCGTCAGGAGCTCGATGCACCAAGTGGGTGGCGTCCTACTCGAGAATGTGCTCGCCGCTGACGATGGGTACCGCGGTCATCAGATCGACTGCGGCAACGGCCACCGGGCCACGTTCGTGGACTACCGAAGCAAGACACTCCAGACGGTCCTCTCGACGGTGAAGCTTCGCAGAGCCTATTACCATTGTGAAGACTGTGAGCAGGGTTTGATTCCTATGGACCGTGAGCTTGACGTCGTTTCCACCTCTTTCTCCCCTGGGGTGCGGCGCCTCATGGGCCGTGTCGGCAGTAAAGAACCCTTCGAGGAGGGTCGCCAGGACCTTGAGGTGCTGGCGGGAATCGTGGTCCACACCAAAGAGGTGGAGCGCGTTTCCGAGCGGCTGGGCGAACAGGTCGAGGAGTTTACGCGTCAGGAGCGTCGGCTGGCGTTGGCCGGAAAGATCGTTCTGGTCAAGCCCCTTCCCAAGCTTTTCTACATTGCGATCGATGGTACCGGAGTGCCCATGGTCCCACGTGAGACACAAGGACGGCCAGGCAAAGATAACTCCGCCATGGCAAAGACCAGGGAAGCCAAGCTCGGCTGCGTGTTCACGCAGAGCCGTGTGGATGAGGAGGGATTTCCGGTTCGTGACCCGAACTCCACTACCTACGTCGGCGCCATCGAAACCGCCGAAGAGTTCGGCCAACGAATCTTTACCGAGGCCATCCGGCGGGGCCTGCGATGTGCCGAACAGGTCATCGTCATCGGAGATGGTGCGCCCTGGATCTGGACTCTCGCGGCGGAGCACTTCCCGGGTGCCACCGAGATCGTCGACCTCTACCATGCGCGCCAGCACGTCTCGAATCTCGCGAAGATAGTGAGGGACTCTCCCCAAGCCAAGTCCTGGGCTCAGGCACGTATCCAACAGCTCGATGCCGGAGACATCGAAGGACTCCTCGCTACCATCGCCCGCTTGCGCCCCAAAAGCCACATCGTCAAGGACGAGCTCAGAAAAGCAACTACCTACTTCCAGACCAACATGGAGCGAATGCGCTATCTGAGCTTCCGGAACAAGGGCTTGTTCATCGGCTCCGGGGTCGTCGAGGCGGGTTGTAAGACCATCATCGGCCGCAGGCTGAAGCAGTCAGGAATGCGTTGGACCGTGCGGGGTGCCAATGCCATCATCGCCCTCAGATGCTGTCACCTCAGCGGTCGCTGGGAACCCTTCTGGGAAGCTCGCTGTGCCTGACTCTTACCCCACATTCATGACGCACACCCGCTATCCGCTGCTATCAGCCCCGTCCGCCCCTGTCACTGACGGCTATCCGCGGAGTAAAGAGGCTTGACTTCTATCCGGCCGGTGCCATACTGATAACAATCCACTGCAATCCAGGTTCGATGGACGAGGGCGAGGACTTACGTCTCGAAGGTGACAGGTCTCTACGCCGCAGCGCCCGTTTCGTCGGCCATTCGCTCTCCTCGGCGCGTTCCAGCGGACGTCGGGACGGACGATGGGAAGCGGCGGCATTTCGAACAGTACCAAAGGGCGGGAAAGCTGGCTCTGTGCCCTCGTCGATGACGGGAGGCGTCGATGAAGAAGATCTTGCTTGCCGATGACGAGCGCAACTTGCGGATGCTCGTCCACACCACCCTGGAAGAACGGGGCTACTCAGTCCTGGAGGCAGCGTGCGGTGAAGAGGCACTGGAGATCTTCGAGAAACACAAAGAGTCCATCTCTCTGCTCCTCTGCGACGTCGTCATGCCCGGCATGAGCGGCCGAGAAGTGGCGGAACGTTTGGTCGATCTCCGACCCGACCTCAAAGTGCTCTTCATGTCGGGTTACACGGACGACGCGGTCATTCGCCACGGCCTACAGAGCAAGATCTCCAACCTTGTCCAGAAACCGTTCACCGTCAAGACCCTCGCCGACAAGGTGCGGGAGGTGCTGGACTCCGGAACCCTCTCTGCCGACGACGAGCTGTGATTCTGAAGCAAACGTCAATCGTTTCCACCGAGGACAGAGATCCTTTCGAGGAGGCCAGATGAGGCTCGCTCATGCCTGATAAAGCTCAGGTAGTCGTGGTGGATGATGAGCCGGACGTACGTGCGATCCTCGCCCGCGCCTTGTCGCGGCAGGGTTTTCAGTGCACGACGGCGGCCAATGCGGAGGAGGCGTTGGCCAGTATTGCTTCCAATCCTCCCATTCTGACCATCACCGACGTTCGTATGCCGGGCCAAGACGGCATCTGGCTGCTGAGACAGCTCAAGGAGCGGCGGCCGGAAATGGCCGTGCTCATGCTGACCGGCGTGGATGACGCGCGGACCGCGGTCGAGTGCTTGAAGAATGGGGCGGACGACTATCTAACGAAGCCAATTGACTTGGACGAGCTCCATATCTCCGCCCAGCGTGCCATCGAGAAGATGCGACTGATACGGGAGAACGATGAGCATCGGCGCAATCTGGAAGAGAAGGTAAAGGAACGAACGGAGCAGCTCAATCAAGCCTTCAGAATCATTGAAAAGACCTATCAATCCACCTTGGAATCCTTGGTGACGCTTCCTCGTCTCGAAGAACAACATGGCAGTAGGAAGACTGCGGTGGAGAGTCGCGACACGGAACAACAAGAGTCGGGTTCCCCGTCTGCTGACCGAGCTCAACCCGGAGCCACGTCGGATGGCCGTCCTGACGCTCCCCCACCGAAAAATGAGTCGGACTCGGTGGAGATGGCAACGCTGCGCCGTGCCGGTGCGCTCATCAGTCGCGGGGCTTCTACCAGCGACGTGGCCAGGGCCATTGCAACCGAGCTGGTGGGGAGGAACGGAGTGCGACGAGCCGGCCTTGCGCTTCGCAGCCGGGACGGGCAGGAGTGGGAGGCGGTCGTGGATGTTGGTGCGGACAAGATCCCGGCGACCCATCTCGCGGAGAAGGCTGCATCTGATGGAAGCACCCGTGTGGAGAATCAAGGAGAGCTGGAGGTGGTGAGCGTTCCTCTCCTGGTACGTGGACATGCGGAGGGCGTGTGGCAGATTTGCCATGACGGAACCCAACGAGAGGTCGTCGCTCTGGCGGAACGCCTGAGTTTCCTACTGGCCGCGTCTCTGGCTCGGGAGCGCGACACGGAAAGCTGGCAGAAGGCGGCACGCGCACTGGACCTCATCTACGATATGGCCGGTGCCACGCGTTATTCACTCGATCTCCATCATGTGGCCCAATACGTAATCGACTCCCTCCATAAGATCGTCGACTACGATGCGGCGGGACTCTTACTCCTGGAGCAGCCTCCGCTCCTGCGCATCCAGACGCGGTTCCAGGCAAGCGAAAGCCTCGTGGCGTGGCTGCGCAACCACATGCTGAGCACGTTACGCGTGACCTGCGGCGTCGATGTGGAGGAAGAGGTGGACTTGCGGGTGAGTCGAGTGAACGGGACCAGCGAAGAGCCTCAGGAGGGACCGGCGAAAATGCGTTCCTTCGTAAACGTGCCTCTCTCCGCGGGAGACGGCGTCGCCGGCTTGATCCACGTGAGCCGTTCGACGAAAAACGCGTTCAGCGATGAGGATATCTCGTTCATCCATCGCGCCGCCAATTTCCTGGCCAGCTCGGTGGAGGGGGTCCGAGACGTTCTCGCCACGGTGAAGGGGCGAATCGAGCAGATGGTGGAGCATATGACAGACGGAGTTCTCATGGTGAACTGTCGGGGCGAGGTGTTGGCCATGAACGCTGCCGCGCGATCCATCCTCCAGGTGGACTCGGCTCCGGGCAGGCCGGCGGCGTTCGCGGAGCTCAAACGAGTCCTGGAGTTCGACCCACTAGCCGTCATGCAGACCGAGCGTCGCGTCACGCGCAAGGGCTTCGCGGTGCGCGGCGTTCCCTACCAGGCCTTGCTTTCGCCAGTGGAGAGCGCGGATGGAGAGCTCAACGGGACGGTGATGGCATTTCGCAACTTCAGCGAAGAGAAAAAGATCGATGAAATGAAGTCGGGCTTCATCAAGACGGTATCCCACGAGATCCGTACTCCGCTAACCGCGACGAAGAACGCCATCGCGCTCCTCGCTGGGCCTCGCTTGGGGGAGCTGAACCCGAACCAATCCCGCTTTCTCAACGTCGCGAAAAGGAACATCGAGCAGCTCATCGAAATGGTCAATGACTTGCTCGACGTCTCCAAGATCGAGGCGGGCAAGATGGACATCGTCTTGGAGCCACTTCACCTGGGCGAGGCGATCGAGAGCTGCCTCACCGGGCTCCGACCACACGCCGATGAGAAAGGGATCGCCCTCGAGTCCGTCGTTTCTCCGGACCTACCCCTCGTGTATGGAGGGTCGGGTGCGATTCAAAGGATCCTCATGAACTTGGTGGGCAACTCCCTCAAGTTCACGGATCGCGGTGGTACGGTCCGAGTAGGAGCCTCTCCCGTCGGGGATGGCTCGGACCAGGAGCGCCTGCCCGGCGTCCGGGTTGAGGTATCCGATACCGGCATCGGTATTCCCGAGGATCAACTGGAAGCAATCTTCGAAAAGTTTCATCAAGTCGATGACAGCCGGAGTGGGGACGTGCCCGGCACCGGGCTGGGGCTGACCATCACCAGAGAGCTGGTGAAAGCTCACCACGGTAGGATCTGGGCCGAGAGCGAGCCCGGCCAGGGGAGTCGCTTCATCTTTGTGATCCCGGTCCTCAGCGAGGACGAGCTGTTTTTCCGCGCCCTCGGGCAAGACGTGGACCGTGCGCAGAAAGCCTCCTGTCCCCTTGCTTTACTCGTGATCCGTCTGCTGAACCTGGAGGCGGTTCTGGTTCGCATCGGAGAGCAAGGGCGCCAGGCTCTGGTGAGATCCATGGAGGCGGCGGCCGAGAATACGACCCGACGCTCCAGTGATCGCGTTCTACCCCGGCGGGAGAGCCTAGAGCTGGTCGTCGTCCTCCCCGATACACCGCAGGAGGGTGGAACGGCGTTCGTGCACCGGCTCATCGAGTCCATGAGGAGCACGCTGCCATCGACCCACGGTGGGACGGCAACCGACTTCGAGTTGAACTGGGGGATCGCCATGTTTCCAGAAGAAGCGGTGACACCGAAGAGCCTCTATCAGTTGGCCTCGGATCGAGCTTCTACGGTGGTCACGACTTAGAGACAACGCACGCGCATCGGTCGACGTGGGGGCTTGATTCCACCGGAACCCCACGGAGCGGTGGCGCGATCTATCTTGTCCGAGTGAAAGGAGCAAACGAGATGACGGCAACAAAAGGCAAAGTGCTCGTTGTCGATGATCAAAGAGACATCGTCGACACCATCAGTTTCGTGCTGGAACAGGAAGGGTACCAGGTCCTGACCGCTTTCAACGGTCACGAGGCCTTGGGAGTGGCCCGCATCGAGCACCCTGACGCCATGGTTCTGGACGTCATGCTCCCCAAGGAGAACGGTTACCAAGTGGCTCGTTACATCCGCGAGGACGAGAAGGCAGGAAAACTACCGAAACGTATCAAGATACTGATGCTCACCGCGCGAGCCGTCCCGGAAAAGGAGAGGGAAGAATTCCTTCAGACCTGGAGCGGTGCCGATGCGTTCATGTACAAGCCCTTCGACCTCGACGAGCTGGTGCAGTGCATCGAGGACATGCTCAGACAGCCGGCGCCCCAGAATTGACTCGTTTTCTCGAGCATTGAGGCTGCGACTTTGATGGAATGGAGGGATTGTAGTAGCTTGGACCCATACCGGAGGAGGGCAAATGGCACAGATTCTTGTCGTGGATGACGAGGAGGCCGTGCGCAACATTCTTTCGCGGTTCTTCGCCAAGAAAGAATACAAGGTGCTAACCGCCGACACATCGGAGCGGGCCATTGCCATCCTCGAAAAGGAAAAGGTGGACGCGGTGCTCTTGGACATTCACCTGCCCGGGCTCAATGGCCTGGAGACGCTGCGGAAAATCCGCGCCAGCTGGCCCGACATCGCGGTGGTGATGATAAGCGGTCAACAGGACGAGGATGTTGCCAAGACGGCTCTCGAGGAAGGTGCTTTCGATTACGTGGTGAAGCCGCTCGATTTCGATTATCTGGAGCGGACGGTCTATCTGAAGCTGGTGGAGCGTCTGATCTGAAGCTCGCCCGCCGCCTCGCTGTTCGGACAAACTCGCTCTCCTTTGCCGCTGGAGCCTGCCGCACATCGTTTCAGTAAGGGCGAACTGGGGCGGGGCGCTCACCGACCGCTCTCCGATGGAGAACAAGGAATATGGCGGACAGAAAAGCCGGTTGGCGCCTGACCGTCTGGTACCTGATCACCCTGCTGCTCTCTTGCCAGACCCCACCGACGGACGAACCGAGCGTCGTCCTTCACCATGGGAAGATCCTAACGCTCGACCCTGATTTCCGGATCGCCGAAGCGGTGGCCATCGAAGGCGAGAGGGTCCTCGCCGTCGGTGCGAACGATGACATCCTGGCTCTCGCCGGCCGGGAGACGACGCTCGTCGACCTGGAAGGCCAGACGGTCGTTCCCGGATTTGCCGACAATCACTATCACAACATCGGAGGAGGTCCGGGCGTGGATCTCTCCTCCGCCCGGACTCTGGATGATGTCCTGCTGGCCATCGGGGAGCGCGCGAAGAACACGCCCCCCGACACGGTCATCGTAACCAACAGCGATTGGCACGAAGGACAGCTGGTAGAGCAACGACTCCCTTATCGGGACGATTTGGACAAAGCGACCACCGATCATCCGGTGGTGGTGGTGCGAGGAGGCCACGAGTACGTCCTCAACACCGCCGCCCTCAACGAGTGGTCCATCGACGAGACGACGCGAGCTCCCGAGGGAGGGAGCCTCGGCCGCTATCCAGACGGTCGATTGAACGGCGAGCTCGTCGATCAGGCGAAGCGGTTCGTCGAGCTTCCTCCACACCTCTCGGCGGGAGCCAACTATCAGCCTGAGAGCCTCCGGTTAGAGCACCAACGCTTGAACGAAGCCGGCCTTACCAGCGTTCGGTACGCCAGCGGGAACAAGGAGCTCTACCACGCGCTTTCCGAGCTAAAGCGCCGCGGCGATCTCACCCTGCGGGTGAGCGTGTTGTTTCGGATCCAGCCCTCCGTCGATTTGGATGGCTTGGACAAGGTCATCGCAGCCTGGGGCGTCGGTCCTGACGACGGCGACGCGTGGCTTCGAGTCGGTGGCATCAAGCTGGGAGTCGACGGCGGCTTCGAAGGCGGATGGATGCGGGAGCCCTACCAGGAGCCTTGGGGTGACAACGGCAGGTATTACGGTCTTCAAACGTTTCCCACCGAGCGTTATGTGGAATTGGTGCGGGCCCTCAATCAGCGGGGCTGGCGGGTGGCCACCCACGCGGTGGGAGACGCCGCCATGGACCTGGTGCTCGACGCCTACGGCAAAGCCAACCAGGACCGAAGCATCGTGGGTCGACGCTTTGTGGTCGAGCACGGCTTCATCGCCGACCACGACCAACTGCCTCGCCTCAAGGAGCTCGGCGTCGCCGTCTCGGGCCAGCATCACCTCTACCTAGCCGGCCCCAGCCTGGTGAAATACTGGGGGACCGAACGCGCGCATCGCGTCACACCGATGCGTACCTACCTGGATGCGGGGATTCCCGTGTCTCTCGGCTCCGATTCGCCGGTCGTCCCCTATCGCCCCCTGTGGGTTCTCTACCATTTCATCACTCGAGATACCATTAGCGCCGGCGTCATGGGCGAGCAACAGCGGATCACTCGTGAAGAAGCACTCCGCGCCATGAGCCTCGGCTATGCTCATTTGACTTTCGAAGAGCAGCTCAAAGGCTCCATCGAGCCGGGCAAGCTGGCCGATCTCGTGGTCCTTCCCGAGGACGTTCTCACCTGCCCACCGGAACGGATTCGCGACATGGAGGTCTCGATGACGATCGTTGGCGGAGAGATCGTCCATGGACGCCCGGCCGAGTGAGCGACCACCCTTCACACTCAAGTTAGAGTTGTCCAGGAGCCGGCGTAGTGGTATAAAGCTTCTCTGCGCAGCTTGTGCGGACCGGCCGGTTACGCACTCAGCCCAGCTCAGAGAGTAATTAAGGAGGACGAAAGGTGGAGAAAAGTAGAAGTCTTTTACTGACTGCGGTTCTTCTGTTCGTTGTGGCCGTGGCTGCGACGCCTTGGGTGCTAGCCGAGAAAGGTGGAGATGACCTGACCGGTCCCTACAACCTAGTCGCCGGTTGGCCCCAAAATCCCTGCGGCGAAGGTTATACATTCGGTTCAACCGCCGGTATCTTTGCTGACTCACCCAATCGGGTGCTCATCTTCCAGCGGGGTTGCTTGCCGGTTCTCCCGGACGGCGGTAGCGACTTCGGCCCCGGGAGCCTCGAACCGGAGCGGAATGCCTCGGGGTATAGCCTGTCCGCGAGCGAACCGGACCGGCATCCTCGTTGGGATCACAACCTGTACATCGCCAATCGCGATGGGAAAATGATCGACTCCTGGGAGCAGCACAACGGCCTCTTCGTGCGGACCCACAAGGTGAAGATCAGCCCCTACGACCCGGAACAGCATGTCTGGCTCATCGATGACGGCGCCCACCAGGTCGTCAAGTTCACCAACGACGGTAAACAGATCGTGATGACGCTGGGTGAGTTCAAGGTGCCCGGCTACGATCCATCCCATTTCGCCCGGCCGACCGACGTCGCCTGGCTGCCGGACGGGACGTTCTTCATCTCCGACGGCTACACGAACACACGCGTCGCGAAGTTTGACAAAGACGGCAAGTACTTGCTCACCTGGGGAGAGAAAGGCACTCCCCCCAACGAGACGCGACCCAGCTACATGAACACCGTGCACGCCGTTGCCATCGACGACGACCGTCGGGTCTACGTGGCCGATCGGGCCAACTCCCGCGTACAGATCTTCGATGAGAACGGCACGTTCCTGGAGGCCTGGCCGAACATCCGAAGGCCGTACTACATCTATATGTCGGCCGACCAGCACCTTTGGGTGAGCGACGGCACTACCCAGAAGTTCACCAAGTTCGACCTGGCTGGGAATCTCCTCTATTCATGGGGAACTTTCGGAGCCATGCCGGGTGGATTCTATGGCGTACACCAGTTCGACGTCGACAGCGAGGGCTCCCTCTATACCGCGGACGTCCACATCGGCCGCCCGCAGAAGTTCACGCCGAAACCTGGCGCGAATCCAGCGCATCTGGTAGGCGAGCCCAAGCGGTTCGTCTCGTCTGACTAAGTTAGAACGCGCCAACAAGGCATTCCGAGCAGAAAGCCGCAGGGCCCATGGCTCTGCGGCTTTCTGTTTTCTACCCAAGGAGGAAGACATGTTCCATCGCAGTAGAAAACCGATCGCCCTCGCCGGCTGGCTGGTGGCGGGACTCATAGGGTGTGAAAACGCCAGCGCACCACCCGCCCAGGAGATCGGGGAGACCCCAGGCCTCACTGCCTTCGTGGGCGCGAGGATCCTCGACGGCACCGGTAGCGATCCGCTCGAGAGCGGCGTCTTGCTGGTGCGCGACGGCCGCATCGAAGCCGTCGGGCCGACCGGATCGACCCTCGTTCCCGACGGAGCAAAACGAGTCGACGTCTCCGGAAAAACCATCATCCCGGGACTCATCGCGACCCACGGCCACGTCGGCCAGACCAAGGGACTGGAGTCCAGCCCCGACAACTACACCGAAGAGAACGTTCTGGATCAGCTCAGCCGCTACGCCCGCTACGGTGTGACCACGGTGGTGAGCCTGGGTGGCGACGTCGATCCCGGCTTGGGAGTTCGGGACTCCCAAAATTCGAGTGACCTCGACCGGGCAAGGCTCTATATCGCGGGATCGGCGCTGGACGGACAAACGGCCGAGGAAGGGATCAAGATGGTCGATGAGATGGCCGACATGGGCGTCGACTTCATCAAGCTCCGCGTGGATGACAATCTAGGCACCACCCAAAAAGCCACACCGGAGTTCTATCGGACGGCCATCCGACGAGCTCACGAGCGCGGCTTGAAGGTGACCGCGCACCTCTACTATCTGGACGACGCTAAGGGTCTCCTCGAAGCCGGTGTGGATTTTCTCGCCCATAGCGTGCGGGACCAGGAAGTGGATGAGGATTTCATTACGCTCCTCAAGGAGCGAAACGTCTGCCAGACGCCCACCCTGGTCAGAGAGATGGTGAGTTTCATCTACCAGGACGTCCCCGATTTCTTCGAGGATCCTTTCTTTCTGCGGGAAGTCGATCCAGAGGTCATCGAACAACTAAAGGATCCCGCCCGGCAACAACAGGTACGGGAGAGCCGGAGCGCCCAGGCCTACAAGAAAGCACTGGTGGTGGCCTCCGCCAACCTCAAGAAGCTGGTCGATGGTGGCGCCACGGTTGCCTTGGGAACCGATAGCGGCCAACCGGCACGCTTTCAGGGCTACTTCGAGCACCTGGAGATGGAGTTCATGGCGGAAGCGGGGCTTACGCCGATGCAGATTCTCGTGGCGTCGAGCGGCGATGCGGCACGCTGCCTGGGAATCGATGAGAGCCTGGGCACGCTGGCGCCAGGGAAATGGGCCGACCTCGTCGTTCTCGAGGAGGATCCGCTCGTCGACATCAAGAACACCAGGAGCATCGATTCCGTATGGATCGCCGGGAACGAGGTTCCCGCTCTACCCGAAGGAGGCGGCCCGCAGACCGAGTAATGGGCGCCTTGCCTTGCTTCTAGGGAAGGATCGCTTCCACCAGGGCCTCCGATAAGCTGTCGGGATGACCCGAGTAGAGGATCTGTCCCTGCGGGTCGATGAGGAAACTCCGGGGGATGGATTGGACTCCATAGCTCTGCAGGACATCGGATCTCCAGTTTCCTTCGTCGAATAGGAACAGAAAACTGTAACCGCCCTCTTCGATGTACCCCAGCACGTCATGGCTTGGACCCTCGATGTTGATGCCGATCACCTGAAGCCCCCGCGCGCCGTATCTCTGGTGAAGTTTCTCGACCTGTGGCATGGAGGAGCGACAGGGCGCACACCACGTCGCCCAGAAATCGACCAAGACGGCCTGGCCACGAAAGTCAGAGAGCGACACCCTTCGACCTCCTCGATCTTCCAGACTGAAAAGGGGAGCCGTTTTCGTGGAAGCGATGATCGGTGGCGCGGGCGAGACAAGAGCCCTCCCGTCGGTGTCTGTTGACGTTGGAGCTGCCGGCTCCTCGGGTGTGGAGCCGATGTCTTGTTCGGTAAAGGCTCGAACGGGCGCATCGTTGCTCCTTCGCCTCGCTCTCTCCTCTTTCGCCACCTCGGCGAGTGATTGCGCGAGCAGCAACGCTGGGAGCAGGCACAGAAGGGCCCCCGCCAGAACCTGTTTCATGTTCAAAGAACTCCGATTTCAGTGGGACTTAAGAATAAGCTTAACATGTGCAGGGTGGCGGTTCAATCCGCACCCCAACAGAACGAGGGGAGGTATCGCTCATGAGCGAGGTGGAAAGAATTCGAGACCAACTGCGGAGAGCCTTTCACGGTGAGGCCTGGCACGGGCCTTCCGTTCGAGAAGTACTGGACGGCGTGACCGCTAAGCAGGCCGCCTCCCGCCCGTTCGCCGGGGGGCATTCGATCTGGGAGCTGGTACACCATATCACCGCCTGGACGGACATCTCCCGCCGGCGACTCGCTGAGGACCGGGTGCCCGAGGCCACCGCGGAAGAGGACTGGCCGCCGGTGGATGGGGCCGACGAGGAGAGCTGGAGAAAGGATCTCCATGAACTCTTCGCCTCCCAAGAGCGATTGCAGGAGCTATTGAAGAGCTTCCCCGAGCCTCGATTGGAGGCGACCGTTCCAGGTCAGGCCTACACCTTCTACGTCATGTTGCATGGAGCGGTGCAGCACGGCTTGTACCACGCTGGCCAGGTTGCTATTCTTAAGAAGGCAAAGGCCTAGCCCGGCCTTTGATTCGATAGCCCGCTACCTGAGATCACGACACAACAACCAAGCGACGTACAACCGAAGCGGGGTTGGACTGTCCGGTCGCTCGGCGGCGCGGAAAGCGTTTCCCCGGAAGGAGACATCGCCATGACCACCGAACTGAAGCAAGGACTCACCTTCGACGACGTTCTCATCGAGCCACGTCGGTCCCGCGTGCGGAGTCGCAAGGAGGTGGACACCTCGTCGCAGTTCTCGCGACACATCAACCTCAACATCCCGATCGTCAGCGCCAACATGGAAACGGTCACCGAGGCGGAAATGGCCATCGCGGTGGCGCGACACGGCGGCCTCGGCGTGATCCACCGTTTCATGACCATCGAGGAAGAGATGGAGCAAGTCTCCCGAGTGAAGCGATCGGAGAACCTGGTCATCGAGCACCCCTACACCATCTCTCCCCGGCGAAGCTTGGGAGAGGCGCGCCAGCTCATGGAGAACCGCGGCATCACTTCGTTACTGGTGACGACCGAGGACGGGAGCTTGGCGGGCATCCTGACCCACCGGGACATCCTCTTCCTTGAAGAAGACAGCCAGTTGGTGTCCGAGCTCATGACTCCGGCCGCCAAGCTCATCACCGCACCTGTCGGCGTAACTCTGGAGGAGGCAAAGCAGCTCTTCCTCAAGCACAAGGTCGAGAAGTTTCCCATCGTTGACGGCAAGGGTCGCCTTCTGGGGCTCATCACCATCGCCGACATCCTGAAGCGGACGCGCTACCCTCTTTCCACCAAAGATGCCAAGGGACGGCTTCGGGTGGCGGCGGCGGTCGGCGTGCGGGGAGATTACTTGGACCGGGCGGATGCCCTTGCCGCTTCCGGCGTCGATGCACTGGTCGTCGATGTGGCTCACGGCCATTCCGATCAGGCCATCGGAGCGGCACAACAGATCCGTAAAAAGCTAGGAGACATCGAGCTGGTGGTGGGTAATGTGGCCACCGCACGAGCGGTTCGCGACCTGGTGGAGCTGGACGTCGATGCCATCAAAGTGGGTATCGGACCGGGCTCGATCTGCGTCACCCGAGTGGTCACCGGCTCCGGCGTTCCGCAGTTCTCCGCGATTCAGGAGTGTGCTCGGGAGGCGAAGAAGCACGGCGTCCCCATTATTGCCGACGGCGGCATCCGCAGCTCCGGCGATCTCACCAAAGCCATCGCCGCCGGCGCCGGGAGCGCCATGCTGGGCAACATGCTGGCCGGCACGGAAGAGAGCCCGGGAGTGATGGTGATCCGTGGCGGGCTACGCCACAAAGTCTGTTGGGGAAGCGCTTCTTTCCGCGCCCAATGGGCGGGGCAAAGGAGCTCCGCCCAGGATCCCGAGGAGGCCGCCGAGGTGGTCCCGGAAGGAGTGGAGGCGGTGGTGCCCTACAAGGGCCTGGTGTCTGAGGTGCTACAACAACTGGTGGGAGGTCTCCGCTCCGGCATCAGCTACGCGGGAGGGACGAACATCAAGGAGCTCCAAGAGAACGCCTCTTTCATCCAGATTACTCAGGCGGGACTCAATGAGAGTCAAACGCACGACGTGGAGCTCATCAAGTGAGCAACACTATGGCCCGGCGAGCACCAGAGTAGCGTTCGTCCCCCCGAATCCAAAGGAATTGGATAGCGCCACCCGCATGGGTCGGGATGTGGGAACCAGAACGGGAGGATAATCGACGAGCTCGGGATCGAGCGGCTCGGCGTTCACCGATGGGGCGATCCATCCCTCTCGAAGCATGGCCGCGGTAAAGATGGCTTCAATCGTGCCCGACGCCGAAACGGGGTGTCCGGTGTAGCCCTTGGTCGAGGAATAAGACACGTGCCGGCCGTCGAGGACTCGTTGCAGCGCTCGCACCTCGGAAACGTCCCCCAAGGGAGTCGAGGTGGCGTGGGTGTTCACGTAGTCGACCTCTTCCGGACGGACTCCCGCATGCTCCAGCGCCCTCCGCATGGCGAGCACCGCTCCTTCGGCGGAAGGTGCCACCATTTCACGGGAGCCGTCCGACGACATGCCGTAGCCGCGCAGAACGCCCAGGATCGGCGCGCCCCGACGCGCCGCCGACTCCCGGGTCTCCAGCACGACCAGCCCGGCACCTTCCGAGAAGATGAACCCCGCCCTATCGACCGCGTAAGGGCGCGAGGCACGCTCTGGGCGCTCATTGTCCTGGCCGTTGTAGGCCCTCATGGAGTCGAAGCCGGCGAAGAAATGAATGTCCGCCACCTCCACCCCGCCGGCGATAGCTCCCTCCACCCGCCCGTGCTCGATGAGCTCGGCGGCCAGTAAGATGTTGTAGGCTCCGCCCGCACAGGCGGCGGTGGCGGTGAAAGAAGGGCCAGTCGTGCCGAGGATGGTGGCCAGGTTGGCGGAGACCGTTGATGCCATGAGGCGGGGAATGATGGTCGGTGACACCTTCTTCGCATTCTTCGTCTGGGCGAGCTTGGTGTGAATTTCCACGTGTGCGTCGACGTCACCCGTCCCGCTGCCGACGACGACCGCGATATCCCGGGGATCGATCCCCGACTGCTCGAGCGCTTTACGGGCAGCGCGGAGGGCCATCAAAGCGGCCCGCCCCATGAACCGTGCCTGCTGTTTGTTGATCCCGAGCGAGTCGGGCGACAGATCGTTCGGGTAAAGGCCAATCAGCTGGCAGCGGGCTCCGTAGTCGACGGCCGGCTGCCAGCGCTGAAACGGTGTGGCCCGTCCGGCCCGGATCGCCGCCTCGATAGCGGGCAGATCGTCTCCCATGTGACAGCAAACCCCCGCGCCGGTGATGACGATTTCGCGCGATTTGTCTCTCATGGCTCGCTACACTTTATCTCATCGAGATAGGACCCGGGGACTACCCTAGCGGTCGCCCGATGCGGCTCCGCTCAAACAGTACCCCCCCTCCTTTTCTTGAACCCGACCTTCTTCTTGGAGCTTGATCAATCCGGAGACGAGAGACCGACCGGCGAGCTTCCACATGCTCTTGTCGACGTCTTGATAGATTTTGCTGACCAGCACTTCGACCGCTTGGGACTCATGAGAGAGCGCCGCCAGCAGCTGGGCTTCCCTCTCTTGACGGTGACCAAGCGCCATCCTAATCGCCTTCCTTCCCTCTCGAGCCGGAGGCCCGTGCCCCGGATAAACGGTGCCCTCGGCAACGGACTCGAGGAAGCGCAAAGACTTCAAGTAGGTCGCCAGATGGCCGTCCCGCGGATCGATCAGGATAGAGGAAAGCGTGGAGAGAAGATCCCCCACGATGAGCGCCTGGTAGCGGCTCTCCTGAAAAGCAAGATGCCCCGGAGCGTGGCCTGGAACGTGATAGGCACGGAGCTTCCATCCCGGTTGCTCGTCGGGGGAGGTCCCGAGGTCCAATGCTTGACCGTGCTCCAGTGAATCTGCGAAACGGATGTCCGGCAGTTGGGCCACCGTGTCTCGATGCGCGTGAACCGGAAGCCGGTAGCGGCTCTGGCACTCGGCGACCGCGCCGACGTGATCGAGATGGTAGTGGGTCAACAGAATTCCCTGAAGAGACCGGCCCTCGGAGACGAGCTGGTCGAGGAGGTGCCACAGCTTTTTCTGTTCGAGAGGGTCCACCGGCGCCGGGTCCACGATGTAGACCCTCTCTTCTCCGACCAAATAAGTGTTGGTGTGTGTGGCAGGTGGTCTGGTCGGAGTCTTCAAGGCTGCCAACAGAACTCCGGGCGTGAAATAAACGTGGTGAAGCTCGCCGCGGGCATAAGAATGCGTGAATTCGCGGGCCCAAAGAACGAACGCGTCGTCGCCCTTCATCGCCAGGCCACGAAGCAGGATGACCACGGGAGGGACGATCAGCACCTCTCCTCTCCTCCAACGATCGAGGGCGTCGCCAGGACGCGCGAAGCCACCCCCCATCAGCTCACCCGGAATGACGTCGACCTTCGCGCCCTCGGGAAGCCGACACTGCAAGAACCACGTGTCATAGCGTCGCGGCGTAAATGGAGGGGTGGTGATGCGGCACAAAGGAGTGAAATCCTCGGCATCTAAGTGTTGACCGGTCTCTCTCAAGATCTGATCGAACGTCACCTCGCCGGCAAGCATCCTTCTCCGATCTTCTTCCAGTGAGCGCTCGGAACGATCGCTTCCTCGGCCGAACCAGACTCCCGTCTCCTCGAACAGCTCTCGCGCCGCGGCGGCGACGAAGGCGGGATAGTCGTCTCCCAGTCCTTTCCCCGCGTCTGGCAGGTTCTTGATGGGCGCCTTCGCGTCTTCCGGCTCTAGAGTTCCTCCTGGGAAGGCTTGATAACCACCGAAAAAGGCGAGTTTCGGATTACGATCGACTAGCAGAACTTCCTGCGACTCGTCGCGCGGCCGAAGCAGGATACTGACCGCAAGGCGTTTCATACGGAGACAATTATAGCGAATCGGAGTATCCCACCTTGAGTCCACACCTCCCGCCTCCGGTATAATCGCGAGGTCGGGCATCGAATCGGCCGGGAGTGAAAGGACTGAGCCATGATCACGCTGAAGAGCTACGCCGGAGGCGAGTGGAGATCCGGCAAGGGCAAAGGGCGCCTGTTGCACCACGCCGTCACCGGCGAGGAGATCGCCACCTGCGGCAGCGAGGGACTCGACTTCAACGGCATGCTCGAATGGGGACGAACGAAGGGTGGGTCCCGTCTGCGTTCCATGACCTTCCCCGAAAGGGCGACTCTGCTCAAGACCATGGCCGCCACTTTGAACGAGAACCTGCCGGAGTTTCACGAGATCGCCGCCTCCTACGGAGCCACTCGTCGCGACGCTATGTTGGACGTGGAAGGAGGTATCGCCGCGCTGGGCTTCTACGCCAGCCTGGGCGGGAAGACGCTCCCCGCCAGTACGTTTCTCACCGACGGCGAAATCGCCCGTCTCTCCAAGCCCGGCAACTTCGTGGGGCGGCACATCTACGTCCCCCTGGAGGGCGTCGCTGTCCAGATCAACGCCTACAATTTTCCTTCCTGGGGAATGCTGGAGAAGCTCGCCCCATCTCTGCTCGCCGGCATGCCATCGATCGTCAAGCCGGCGACGCCCACGGCTTGGCTCGCCTTCCGCATGGTCGAGGTTTTGATCGCGTCGGGAGTCATGCCCGAGGGAACGTTGCAGCTCATCTGCGGATCGATCGGCGATCTCCTCGATCATCTGACGTGCCAGGACGTGGTTTCGTTCACCGGCTCTGCGTCCACCGGCCGGAAGATCCGCTCCCATCCCAACATCGTCAAGAACGCCGTCCGCGTGAACATCGAGACCGATTCCCTGAACTGCATCATCCTCGGACCGGACATCACCGCCGGTTCGCCGGGTCTGGCTCACTTCACCGAGGAAGTCTTCAAGGAGATGACCATCAAGGCGGGACAGAAATGCACGGCGATCCGACGCCTCCTGGTACCCAAGGAAACGGAGCAGGCGGTCATCGACGATCTCAAGCAGAGACTAGGTGCCTTGAGGGTCGGTGACCCTGCGGTGAGCGGAGTGGGTATGGGGCCATTGGTAGATCAAGCGGCGGTCGAATCTGCCCGCCGGGGCATCGAGGCCCTCAGCCGAGAAGCGGAAATCGTCTTCGGCGATCCGAACAGGACGCAATTCGAGGGCGCCGGTACGGAACGAGGATTCTTCATGGAGCCCATCCTTCTGCGCAGCAAGGACGCCGAAGCGGCGGAATCGGCCCACGAAATCGAGGTCTTCGGTCCGGTGGCAACCCTCATGGCTTACCGTGACGTCGAGCAAGCCATCCGTTTGGCGCGGCGCGGTGGCGGGAGCCTGGTGGCCTCGGTCCACAGTGAAGACGAAGACTTCATCCGGAGGATGACTTTCGGACTCGCGCCCTATCATGGCCGTTTGATGATGATAAACGCCAAGGCGGCGCCGGAGTCGACCGGCCATGGGGTCGTCATGCCGCACCTCGTTCACGGTGGCCCGGGCCGCGCCGGTGGCGGGGAAGAGCTGGGAGGGCTGAGGAGTGTCCACCACTACATGCAGCGAATCGCCTTGCAGGGAGATCCGGAAAGGCTAGAAAAGCTGTGTGCCCCGGCGGCCGGCGAATGAGAGACCGCGGGGCGCGCCGTCAGTCGAGCCAACCGTGAACGCGGTCCAGGAGATCTTCGTCTCCGAGCTCGCGGCAAAGCGCCTCCAGTCGCTCTCGGGGCGCTCCCTTCCAGCGGAGATCCTCGAGCTGTTCGGTAAGAGGGACATCCGTTCGGAGAGTGGCTAGTAGGCGGTAGAGCCGCGCCTCCTCACGATGTCTCCGAAGACTCGCCGCCAGGCGCTTGGCTCCTGGCACCTGCACCTGCCAAAGGAAGGCTTCCTCGGGAATGTCTTCGATGTGACGATAGCGGGCCAGGATCCGTGCCGAAGACTTCGCGCCCCACCCCGGGAGCCCCGGAATGCCGTCGGCAGCGTCGCCCACCAGTCCCAGCCAATCCGGAATCGACTCCGGCGACACGCCGAACTTGGTGATGACCCCCTCCTCGTCCAACATCTTCTGCCGCCGGCGGTCGTAGCACACCACACGCTGTCCCACCACGCATTGAGCCAGGTCTTTGTCCGGAGAGCAGATGACGATCTGCTCCACCTTCGGTGAATCTCTCCAGCGTGCGGCCGCGGTGGCCAAAGCATCATCGGCCTCGAACTTCACCATCGGCCAGCTCACCATCCCCAGTGCCTGTGTGGCTCTCTCGGCAAGCTCGAACTGGCTCAGAAGCTCAGGCTCTATCCCCTCACCGGTCTTGTAGCCAGCGAACAGATCGTTGCGGAAAGACTCGATGACATGATCGAAGGCACAGGCGACGTGAGTGACGTCGTCCTGACGGAGCAGAAAGAGGAGACTGCGCAGGAAGCCTCGGGTCGCACCGACTTCCCGTCCCTTCGGGCCGAGCGCGCCGGGCGCTCCGTAGTAGGCGCGAAAGAGCTCGTAGGTTCCATCGACCAGGTGAATCTTCATGTGCGAGGCGATCCACGCTGGATTGTATGGATCAGACAGGAGAGTTCAAACGGTAAGGCGCCGGCTCGACCGGACACCGAGAAGCGCCTCGACGGGAGTGTGTTTCGGAGAAGGACCGCTCGGCTGGTGATCTGCTCGGTGCTAGTACTTTCGCTTGTGCAAGCGGGCTTGCGCTTCGCGGAAAGCCTCGTATAGCCGGCTCCTCTCGGCCACCGCGGCCCGCAGCAGCTCTTCCGAACTATCAATGTCCTTGGGGTGGAGAACCAGATCGGCCATGGCGGCAAAGGCTTGTGTTCCGTCGCCGGAGTTGAACTCGTTCCCCAATAACACCAGGAACAGATCGCGACGGACCTCGGGAGCGAGTGCCACGATGCGTTTGTAGAGACTCACGCCGCCGGCCGACGCTCCTCCGTTCGGCGTCGTCACCACCACGTGGTAACTGTTTCTTTCCAGAAGGAGGACTCCTTGTTTCGGCTCGGTGGCCGTCTCCACACTGTAACCGTTCCGTCGCAGCAAGGAGGTCACCGCACTCTGCGGACCTTGTTCGGCCTGGCCAGCCAGGGCGAGCAAGGCCCGTTGCGTGGTTGCGTTTCTAGAGTCGGCACCCACCGAAGCCGCGGCCGGAGCAGGTTGTCCCCCGTGAATGGCCGGAGCGGCATCGGATTGCTGCGGTCGTTGGATAGCGTTGACTCCCGCCACCGTGGTTGCAGGAGGAGCTACCGCCGACGGAGGCGCCGGCCGGCCCGGCCGATCCGCGCCCGGTGGCGGAGCAGAGGCTCCGGCCTTTCCCGGAAGCTTCAGAGCCATTTGGCACTTGGGACAGCGGAGCATGAACGGCGCGGCGGGTATTTTGTCATCTTCAACGACGAGCCTTTGGGAGCACTGCGGGCAGTTGGTCTGCACGTTCACCTCTCGATCAGGGTGTCCATATCGGAGCCGGTGCCAACCGCTGCCGCGTCGCCTGGAGTTTCTGCGGCGCCGTCCTTGGTGCCGTCGGCGTGGCTGGCCAAACGCAGTCGGAGGTTGGTTGGGTTCGTCGCATACGTCAGGGCTTCCTCGGCATCGAGGGAACGTGCCTCGACCAGTCGCAGAAGCTCCGAATCGAACGTCTGCATCCCATCCAAGGCGCCGTCCTCCATCGCGTCCAGGAGGCTCTTGCCCTCCCGCTCACCTTGCTGGATGTACTCGCGGGTCCGCGAATTGGCGCGCAGTATCTCGCATATCGCCGTCCTCCCCCCGCCCCGCTTGGGAATGAGCTTCTGGCTGACGATCCACTTGAAGGACTGGGCGAATCGCGTACGTATCTGCCTCTCTTCGTCCTTCGGAAAGACGCCAACGATTCGATCGATGGTTTTCGCGGCGTCGATGGTGTGAAGCGTGGAAAGGACCAAATGCCCGGTTTCCGAAGCCTCCAGGGCGGTGGAGATGGTCTCCACATCTCGCATCTCACCGACCAGAATGACTTTCGGCGCCTGGCGCAAGGCGGCCCGCAGAGCGTTGGCAAAATTCTCGGTGTCGGTGCCAATCTCCCTCTGATTGATGGTGGCCTTCTCGTTGAGGTAGAGATATTCGATGGGGTCCTCGATGGTCACGATGTGGATCGCCTTCTCCATGTTCATCCTGTTGATGAGCGCGGCCAGGGTGGTCGACTTTCCCGAACCGGTGGGCCCGGTGACCAGAACGATGCCGTTACGCTCCCGCGTGATCTCTTCGAGCTGTTGAGGAAGCCCCAGCTCCTTCACGGTAGGGATCCTGTTGGGGATGACCCGCAAGACGATGGAGTAGGTCCCTCGCTGAGAGAAAATGTTCACCCGGAATCGAGTTCGCTGCGGGAGCGAATAAGAGAGATCGGCCGAGCCGGTGGTGATCAGCTTGTCCGCCAAGTCCCTCTTTCCCCTCAGCAGCCGCATGGCCACCAGCTCGGTGTGATAGGGCATCAACCGCTGCACGGAGGCAAAGGAAACGCCCCGGAGCTGTCCGTCGACTTCCACCTGAGGGGGTCTTCCCACAGATAGATTCAGATCGGAGACAGCGGGAGCAACGTCCAGCATCGCTTCGAGGAGTGGGTCGATATCGAAATAGGGCATCCGCAAACCTCCACACCCAGGGTGGCGAACAGCTGATTTTCGGTTAATTTGATGGAGTAGACTTCTCACTATAACACACGACCAACGCTGACCAAGAGCGGTATTGTGTCTAGCGATGTCTTTTCATGAAGTCCCGGACGCGTAAGGCGGACGAGCTTAGAAATCGACTCCCAGTTTCATCCTGACCGAGAAATCGACACTGTCCGCAAACTCGCCGAAGGTAGAACTGGCGAGGTTGCTGTAAACGTCCCGAGGGTTGAAATGGTCGGTGAGATTGTACACTTGAAGGCCGACTCGAAACGACCTTCCCTTTATGGTGAGCTCCTTGGTGACCGCGAGGTCCGCCGAGAAGAAAGTTGGAAATCGCCCGCCGCCATTCCGCTCGCCGACCGTTTGATAGTCCGGCGTATAGACCGTATAAGGAAAGCCGGTGCGCCATTCCGCGCCGGGGACGACGGCGATACCTCGCGGGAGGTTGATGACGCCCCACAGAAGAAACCGATGGGGGACATCGAACGGTTGCAGAGAGTTCTCGTTATCCAACAGGATCGGGCTCCGCTGATCTCCGTACAAGGTAACGAAGTCGTTCAGGTCACCTGAGGTCCGAGACTTGACGTAGGAAAAGAAGAGGTTTCCGTCCGAGGGCAAGTCCTTCCGCACCGTGACATCGAACTCCTGGGTCCGTGAGCTTCCGCGGGAGGACAGGAAGAGCATGGGGCCCTCTCGGGTCTCTTCCAGCCGATCCACCACCATTTCGCGGCTGCCCCGGCGCTCCTGGTACTTGACGCGCACTCGCCAGTCATCACCCAGTTGTTGATTGAGCTCAACGTTCCAGATCTTACTTCGAGGAACCTCCAAACCCTCCGGGTCGATGCGGTTCTTAAAAACCAGGGAAGGACCGAGGGGCCGACCCTCCGGTCCAAACTCCGTCTCCACCCGGATCTGGAGAGACTCGAAGTCACCGGCATGGAGAAAAACATGATCGTGGAAGACACCCCATCCACCCTTGAGGATGGTGCGGCCGTGCTCCCAAGGGGAAAAGGCCACGGTGACGCGGGGTGAAACATGCTGGGTCCCGGTGATCCGCTCATAGTCGTACCGAAGCCCGACATCGAGACCCAACTGCGCGGTGAGCCTCCATTGATCCTGAAGGTAGCCCGCCAGCACCCAATCCGACGCCCCCACCGAGGCGCTGCCCCGGAACTCCGTCCGGCGCCGGATACCCCCGTCCGGTCCCACGGTCTCGATGACGCCTCCATCGTCGATTCCCTCGAATGTGGCGTAAGCGAAGTTACCGCCGACCTTTAGGATATGCTCGCCGAACCTGCTGGGAACGAAGTGAGTGAACGAGTTCTTGAGCTCCACCCACCAACTCTGGCGATCGATCTGGTTGAAGTAGTTGGTCCGCAGGCCGTCGGCGATGAGAAGCGACGAGCCTTGGCCGGCGGGAGTAACACTCACATCATATCGCTTGACGGCGAACAACGTCTCCCACAAGGTATTGGAGCTCGTTACCGCTCGCTCGGCGACCGCGAAATTCCATCCCGTGCTGTTGAACTCGGGAGTGGCGGCCTCCGGTTGTAGAACGCTC
>Ga0209521_10000964_pt1 | contig 23055 bp, 23 predicted proteins | sample Rifsed19ft4_FD_184016 | JGI IMG/M metagenome (GOLD analysis project Ga0209521, IMG submission 184016) | Soil microbial communities from Rifle, Colorado, USA - sediment 19ft 4 (version 2) | ecosystem: Environmental > Terrestrial > Deep subsurface > Rock core/Sediment | place: Rifle, Colorado...
CCCTGTTCGGTCATATCGACTGCAATCTGAAGAGCGGCAGCTGCCGTTCTCTTACCGGTCCTTGTCTGAAGCATATACAGTTTTCCTTCCTGCATTGTAAATTCCAGATCCTGAATATCCTTGTAATGTTCTTCCAATTTTTTTCTTATGTCGATCAGCTGGTTGTAAATATCCGGCATTTCTTCCTGTAATTTGGAAATATGCTGAGGGGTTCTTATTCCGGCAACCACATCTTCACCCTGTGCATTCATCAGATATTCACCATAAAATTTATCTTCACCGGTCGAAGGATCCCTGGTGAAGGCTACGCCTGTTCCTGAATTTTCTCCCATGTTCCCAAAAACCATAGCCTGTACATTTGCCGCAGTACCGATATCATGGGGAATATCATTAAGATTTCTATAAGATATGGCCCTTTTATTGTTCCATGATCCAAATACTGCATCTATGGACATCCTCAGCTGTTCTCTGGGGTCCTGAGGGAAATCTTTACCTTTAGCCTCTCTGATTATTTTTTTATAATCTTCTACAAGTTCCTTCAGATCCTCTGCGGTCAGATCGGTATCAAACTTCACATTTTTTTTATCTTTTTTTGCCTGAATTGCTTCCTCAAATTTATCGTGTTCCACATCCATTACCACATTTCCAAACATCTGGACAAATCTTCTATATGAATCCCAGCCAAATCTTTCGTTTTTGGTTTTTTTGATCAGCGCCATAACTGTTTTATCATTCAGACCAAGGTTCAGTACCGTATCCATCATTCCGGGCATAGAAAAAGCAGCCCCGGATCTTACTGAAACGAGGAGTGGATTCTCCTCATCTCCAAAACTCATTCCCATTTTTTCTTCCAATTTTTTTAGATTCTCATCTATCTGTTCATCCAGACCTTCAGGATATCTCTTGCCAAGTTCATAAAAAAGATTACAGACTTCTGTTGTTATAGTAAAACCAAAAGGTACCGGCAAACCTATATTGGTCATTTCTGACAGATTTGCGCCTTTACCTCCCAGAAGTTCTCTCATTTCCTTAGAGCCTTCTCCAAAAAAATATACATACTTTTTAGAAGCCATTTTGTATCAAACCCTTTCTTGATTTAAAATTGCCAATTTATCATATAATTGTAAAAAACAAACCGCATTATGATATCAGAAAAATGAAAAAAAAATAAGAGTAGAATGATTAAATAGGGTTTCTATATTGATTTAATTCTTATCCACAATCAATTTAGAAAAATCTGCCATCGTCATATAAAGATCAACTGTTTTTTTAATTAGATTGATCCTATTGGTTCTTATTTTCTCGTCTTTATCCATAACCAGGACCTTATCAAAAAATTGATCCACTGCCTCTCCCAGCTCGGTAAGTTCAATAAGAACCAATGTATAGTATTTTTTAATTACAAGGTCTTTTATCTTGGATTTCTTTTTTTCTATAGATGAAAATAGTTTCTTTTCATACTCTTCTGCCAGAAGTTTCTCACTTACTTCCCCGAACTCTTTTTTCCCAATGATATTTTTACACCGCGTCATAGGGAAATAAATCCTTTTTATATCCTTATTTGCAATAAATTCTTCTATCGCTGCATATCTCAAATCGATATCTATAATAGATCCACGCCCTGACTGGAGGATCGAATCCAGGATATCCAGTCTCTTTCCCTTTTTCTCCAATAAGAACCTGAGTCTCGCAATTATGAAATCCCTGACTTCACTGGTGATCTTTGAAACATTAGTACCTTTTAAATCATAAGATTCAAGATATAATTTAAGGTCATAACTTATCAAATCGGCCAATTCAAAATCATATTTGCCTTTAAGTATAGATAGAACAATACCGGAGGCTTTTCTTCTTATTGCAAAGGGATCCGCTGAACCTGAAGGTATTTTCCCTGCAATAAACATTCCAGTTATTGTATCCATTTTATCTGCAACGGAAAGTATAAGTCCGATATCCGTTGACGGCAGAATATCACCGGCAAACCTTGGAAGATAGTGTTCAAAGATTGCATCCGCAACCGCGAATTTTTCACCCTTTTCCCTTGCGTATTGACGACCGACTATTCCCTGCAGTGCCGGGAACTCCACTACCATGCTTGTCACAAGATCGCATTTACACAGCATACTTGCCGATGCAAGATCAGAGGATATACTATGCTTACCTTTAAGATTACCGCTGCAAGGCATATCTGCCAGATATGTACTTAATTTTTTCAGCCTTATAGCCTTGTCATACAAACTGCCAAGACCGGAAAAGAAGATCACTTCTTTCAATTTTTCTGTCCAGTAGGTAAAATCATACTTCCTGTCCTCTTCGTAAAAATAAGCTGCATCTTTAAGTCTTGCCTTAAGCACCCTCTCATTGCCTTTCTTTACTCCGCCTTTATCTTTTATTCCATTCTGTACGATTATGAATTTAGTACTGACATTACCTGAATTATCCAGGACGGCAAAATATTTCTGGTGATACTGTATTGCTTCTATCAGCAATTCTTTTGGCATATATAGAAATTCCCTGGGAAAATTCCCTGTAATGGTATTTGGTATCTCTACAAGATTTACTACATCTTTAAGCAAATCTTCGTTCAGGATCACTATGTATCTACCCTTCCATAATTTTTCTTCCAGTTTATTTATTTGTTTTAATATAAGTTCCCTTCTTTTTTTGGAATCGGCTATTACTTTCCCTTTATCCTTTAGCAACTTAAAATAGGCCCCGGTATTCCTAATAGTTATGGCCCCCGGACTCAGGGTACGATGTCCAAAAGTGACATTTCCCGAAGTCAAGGTTATGATCTTGAACCTGATTATTTCACTATCATATAAAGCAAGCAGCCATCTTATCGGACGGATGAATTTTAAATCATAATCCGACCAGGTCATCTGTTTACTGAAATTTATGGAGAGCAGGGAGTCCTTTAAAATATCTCCCAGTAAGTCCTTTGTCTTTTTTCCTTTTTCAGTGATCCTCTTACCAAGATATAAACCTTTACCTTCGATTTCGATTTCTTCAAGATCGCTGACTTTAAGATTTAAGCTTCTGGCAAAACCTTCTGCTGCCTTTGTTGGCTTGCCGTTTTTATCAAAGGCAATTTTTTTCGGAGGACCCGTGACTATTTCTTCTTTTGATTTTTGAATTTCTCTTAGGTCCTTTACTACTGCAACAAACCTTCTTGGAGAAACGTATGTCAAAACGTCCTTAAATTCCAATCTGCTTTCTTCTAATTTGTTTTCAAGGACCTTCCTTAGTCCGATTACTCCTTCTTCCATACAGGAAGGAGGTAATTCTTCGGTTCCGATTTCAAAAAGTAAATCTTTTTCCATAATTATTTTTTGTCCTTTTTTAGCAGTGGATAGCCCATCTTTTCCCTCTCTTCAAGATAAGCAGAGCACAGGACTTTGGAGAGATTCCTTACTCTGGCAATATAAGAGGTCCTTTCCGCTACACTTATAGCTTCCCTTGCATCCAGTAAATTAAAAATATGCGAACATTTAAGTACATATTCACACCCTACAAAAACCAGTCCTTTTTTCATGACCTTATGGAACTCCTTTTCATATTTCTCAAAGAGATCCAGGAGCATATCTATGCTGGCAACTTCAAAGTTATAAACGGACCATTGTTTTTCTGATACAAGATGCAAATCACCATAACTTATATTATCGGACCAATTGAGATCCCAGAAACTATCTTTGTCCTGCAGATACATGGCAATCCTTTCCAGACCATAAGTGATTTCTGCCGATACGGGTTTGAGTACTAAACCACCCATTTGCTGGAAATAGGTAAACTGAGTTACTTCCATTCCATCGGCCCATACTTCCCATCCAAGGCCGGCTGCTCCTATAGTCGGTGACTGCCAGTCATCTTCGACAAAACGTATATCATGGGATTTCAAATCAATACCCAGGTTTTTTAGGGAACCAAGATAAAGATCTATCACATTATCCGGTGAAGGTTTTAGCAGTACCTGAAACTGGTAATAAAATTGTGTTCTGAAGGGATTTTGTCCATACCTTCCATCAGTGGGCCTCCTGCTTGGTTCGACATAAGCAACATTCCAGGGTTCAGGACCCAGGCATCGCAGGAACGTGTCAGGGTTGAATGTCCCGGCACCTTTTTCCAGATCCATTGGCTGTTTGATAATACAGTTGTTTTTTGCCCAGTATTTCTGAAGATTAAAAATGATATCCTGAAAATTCATAGTTTCTTATTCTAACTTATATCCCGATTTTTTTAAAATATTTAAAGCTGTTTATGTTACACTCGGTATGATAAATTATATAATCTTCTATTAGTTTATACACTCTTTTAAGACTCCCGGGATTTATTACCATGCCCCTGAAATCTTCCAGTTTTAGATTAAACAAATCAAATAAAAACCTGTAGTCCGATGCACTCAAAGTATCTCTATCTGTAAAAGAATCCGCACATTTCTCGCAAAGAATCCCGCCATGACTTACCGAAAAACAAACCTTATCTTTATGGAAAGAATACAGATCTTTCAAGTGTCGGTTGCATTTACTGCAGCTTTCAAGTAAGGGGGTATATCCTGTTATCCTTAAAAACTTTATTCCGAAAAAACACATTATTTTCTTGAGAGATTCAATGTCCTCTGGATCAGTATTATTGATCTCATTGAACGATATATAGATCAACTTAAAAAGAAGCGGGGACGAGTCTCCTCCGGAGACTTGTGTCTTTAAGATGATTTTGCTTATTATTTCGCAAAAAACGAATTTATAAAAATCGGAGGCGATATTTTTGAAACTTTTTATTATTTCGATTTGATTTATTACATCCAGATTTCTGCCGGTAGTAAGTTCCAGATCGACCAGATTAAACAACTCGAGCCTTCCCCCGAATCTGCTGCGCACCTTTCTGGCGCCCTTTGCCACCGCGCTTATTAGATCTCCATCAGAGGAATACATTCTTATGATTTTATCAGTTTCTCCCAGCTTATAAGATTTTAAGATAATAGCTTTGGCTTTATAAGATGGCATTTCTTATTTGTCAAAAATAGCGCCGTATTCTTTGATTATATTTATTCCACTGCTTGTCCCCAGTCTGGTCGCACCGGCATCTATAAGTGCCTGTGCATCCCCAAAGGTCCTTATCCCACCTGAAGCCTTGACTCCTATGTTCCTTGTGACGACTTCCCTTATCAATCTGATATCATCCAGTTCTACACCCTTTACACCAAAACCTGTAGAAGTCTTTACGAAATCAGCCCCTGACCTCTCGATTATTGCGCAAACCTTTCTTATCTCATCTCTTGTCAAAATTGCGGTCTCAATTATGATCTTTATATTTATGTGACGATTATATTCCGCAATTTGTTCGCGCCTTATCACATTGACTACTATTTTTATCTCTCTTTCTACATACTCATAATTTCCGCCCTTTACAGCACCCAGATTTATTACCATATCCAGTTCGTCTGCACCCTTTTTTACATTATCCCTTGATTCGAAGACCTTAGTTTCTACAGTGTTTGCGCCCAGAGGATAACCTACCACTGAACAAATCTTTACATCACTGCCATCAAGTATTTTTTTTGACTGGGCTATAAAAGTAGGATTGATACATACCGCAGCAAAATGGTATTTTTTGGCATTAATACACAATTGTTCTATGTCCTTTGAGGTTGCAACCGGATTAAGTAATGTCTGATCGATGGTTTTAGCCAATTGTTCTTTAGTTAACGTTTTGACCACCTGCCTTTTTTTATATAAACTAATAATATTATGAACAGTAGCTTTTCTCTTTAGTAACCAAACCTATTAAGCATGGATTCACTTTTTGTCCAGTTTTTTTCGACCTTGACCCATAACTCCAGAAAAACTTTGCTCTTAAGTAAATTTTCAAGTTCCAGTCTGGCCTGGCTTCCAATTTTTTTAAGCATATTTCCCGATTTACCTATAATCATGGCCTTTTGAGACACTCTTTCAGTATAGATACTGCATTCTATGACAATGAGTTTCTCGCTATTTGTGGTAGTAGTCTCTTCAAATCTCTCAATCTCGACATTTATGCTGTAAGGAAGTTCCTGGGACAGGTTTTCGAATAATTTTTCCCTTACTACTTCCGAAATCGTTTTTTCTATCGACTGATCGGTTACCATATCCTCTTCAAAATATCTGGGCCCTTCCGGCAGTTTTCCGATTAAATTTTTTAAAAACCTATCGACATTTTCCCCGGTCTTTGCAGAAATCTCCCCCACATAATCAAAGAAATCGAATCCATTAAGCTTTTCTTTCTCTTTTTCCAGTCTATCTTTTGAAATAAGATCTATTTTATTCAACAGCAGAAACCTGGGCTTATGCTTGTATCTAACCTTATTTAAAATGTAGAGGTCCCCGCTTCCAATCCCTGCAGCTGCATCTACAATTACAACAATTAAATCGGCATCATCAAGAACTGTTAAAACAGTATTACTCAACCTCTCTCCGAAAAGGCCCTTTGGCTTGAAAAAACCGGGGGAATCAATAAAAACCACCTGTGAGTCTTCGGTATTTAAAATACAATTGATTCTATTTCTTGTTGTCTGTATCTTGCCGGAAGTAATGACTACCTTCCGATCTAAAATTTTATTGACCAGTGTAGACTTTCCAACATTCGTTCTTCCGATCAAGCCGACAAAACCAGATCTAAAATTGCTTTTTTTCATTACAAATCCAATTTCATCAAATCCCTGTTTACCCCTCTGCCATATTCATCTTTCCTGAAGTCTATCCTTTTAAAACCAAAAATTTTATAAAGCTGGCTGGCTGCTTTGTTACCCGGATCCACGGTAAGTTCTATTTCTCTAAAACCGTCTTTTTTTAAATTAGAAATTACCCCTTCCAGAAGCTTCTTACCGATTCCTTTTCTTCTGTATGTCTTATCTATGTAAAAAGAATGTATGAAAGCGCAACTCTCACTTTTCCAGCTTCTTATAAGTTCACATACACCTACGATTTCAGGATCATCGCCGTTTTTTTGCGCCACTATAAACTTTCCGTACCTGATTATTACCGGTATCAACCACTGGTTTATCGAAGCTTCTCTTCCAAGATTCCTTCTTTCAAGTCTTTCGATCATTCTGACCAACTTGTGATCCACGCTTTTTATATCCCGGAGGACTATTTCATTCATACTATAAACTAATATTGACCTTTAAAATATAAAAAAAAATATACCTATTATCAATTTTACAGTATTTGTCAATAGACAAGCCAAAAGGTTCAATAGCATTGTTGCAATCAAGTGAGACTTTAGGATGTTGGATAAAAAAAGATTTAAAGGCTAAAAGTCCTTCTTATATCGGATATCAAACTATTCTGAATTCCTTCCATATCGACCCTGTCTTTTTCTTCAAGGTGGTCATAATCATATATATGCAGAATACCGTGTATTATCAGCAAAGCTATTTCCAGATCAAGGTTCCAATTATCATCCTGAGCTTTAATGTTGGATTGTGCGACTTCCGGGCAAATAAATACCTCACCTATAGTATAAGAGTCATCGCCAAGATCAAGTTTACCTCTATCGGAAAGATATGAAAACGAAAGAACATCGGTTTCGCTGTCAGTATTACGATATTTTTTATTTAGTTTTCTTATTTCTTTTCCATCCAGGAATATAATATTGAGTTGGCTTTTAGAGTCTCTATCGAACTTATCCGAAATATATATCGCGGCTTTCTTTATTAAATCCAGGTCCAATTTAAACTTATCCTGTTTATCGATCAATGTGACTTCCAATTTGCCTCCAATTTCGTCTCCAGATCCCCTCCTGCTTTCAGGCTGGGTTCATCGTATGAAAGTCTTGAATGATAAATGGATATCAGTCCATCAATCAAAGTATCTCTGACCGTATTTATTTCCTTTAAAGTTATACTGGTCTCATTAAGCTGCCCATCCTTTATTCTATCTTCGAATATGTCACTTACCATTTGCTTGATTTTTTTGGGAGTGACTCTGCTGATAGATCTTACTGCAGCTTCACATGAATCCGCCAGCATAAGAATTGCAGATTCCTTGCTTTGCGGTTTTTTAGCCGGATAACGAAAATGCTCTTTAAGGCCATCTGAGACCCCATTGCCATTCATCTCCCTGTCCTTTTGCTTCTCATAAAAGTAGGTTATTATCGAATTTCCATGATGCTGGGATATGATATTTAAGACCTTTCGGGGGATCTTATTCTTTACTGCCATTTCCAGACCGTCTTTTATATGATTTGATATTATATGTCTGCTCATAGAAGGATTCAAACGGTCATGAACGTTCTCGATCTCCATCTGATTCTCATAAAAATACTCGGGCCTTTTCATTTTACCAAGATCATGATACAGCGCCGCAACTTTTACCAGCAGTGAATCAGCTCCTATGGCTTTTGCCGCACTTTCGGCAAGATGGCCTACCAGAATACTATGATTATAGGTACCGGGTGCAGATATTAGAAGTTCCTTGAGCAGCGGCTGATCCGTATTGGAAAGTTCAAGCAGGCCCATTGCAGTTACAACATTAAAAGTTGATTCTATAAATGGCAGAAAACCTATTGCAATAATTGCACAGATAATACCGTTTACCACTCCAAGTACAGTATAGAGTGCGATCGCCCCTACTTCTCCGCTGATAATGTTGATGGTAAGAAATAAAAAAGCAAGGACAAGTGAGCTTATGAAACCTGCCCTCATCACCGCTGATCTCTGTGAAACTTTTGATACCATATAAGTAGAGAAGATACCTCCCAGTGTATAGACAGCAGCCAGGCTAAAATTAAAATCGGTTGCAATACCGGCAAATATTCCAAGACATATAGTAAGCATCATAGCCATACGTGCATCGAATAAAATAGTACAGATAAGAGATGCAGCCATTACAGGAAATAAATAGTTCCACAAATTCAAATGGATAGATGAAAGTATAGTAAACGCCTTTATCAGCAACGTAAATATTGCAATCAGGATCGCATTTATTATTAATTTCCTTGTATTGTCAAAGATGCCCGGATTAAACTTTTGAATATAAAATCCAAACAAAAAGAGGATCACGGAAGATATAAAAAACACATATAGAAGTTTCTTCCAGTCAAAGCCTGTCTGTAGTAATCCCAGTCTGGTCAATATGAGAATATCGGTATCGCTTACAATTTCCCCTTCGAAAACAATATTCTGACCTTCCAGTATGGTTACCATATGAGGATTGGTATTCAGTCTGGCTCCTTCCCTTTCTTTTTCTGTGGCAGCAGGATCGAATAATGCTGTGGGCTGGATATTGTTTTCGAGTACGCTTACCACTATAGGAATGAGGTCAGCCCTTATTTCTGTATCCGCCTCGATGAGCTCGATAGCCCCGTTTTTGGCAAAATCCAGTTCATTCGGCTTTATTTCCTCTTTCATTATTTCTCTTGCTACATTCTGGGTCTTCGCCATGAGAATATTAAGATCATCCACTGATAGATTAAGTGCCATAGAAATAATGGATTCTGCATACTGGCTGCTCAGAAGATTTGTCATATAATCAACTTTTTCTTCAAAAGATTTATCTTCTTTTTTCTGGACTATCCCTGTCAGAAGATAAAAATACCTGATCTGGTATAGTGATCCTCTTTCCCCGTTTAAAGCATCTATATCATAAACATATATATCTTCTACTTCTGCTTCGTTTATATTTCTGTCTTCTTCTGTTTGAATGACATCTTCAAACTCTATACCCTGGGTTGCCTTAATGGTTCTTGGACTTGGTTTCCCTAGTTCTATACCTATGTCAGGAGCATAATTATATGTAAGAGCAGTCGTTACCAGACCGAGGGTCAAAATAAATATATACATTCTCTGGGCAATTTTACTCCGGTATGAAAAGTATTTACTAATGAAATCCCTGGTCTTTTCCAGCTTGCTTTTTTTGTTTTTTAATAATTCTTTATTTTTATTATTTCTGGTTATCATCTCGATCTCGTTGAAATTACTATAAAATTATTTTTTGACTTTTTCCTCATGAACCTTATAAGCATCGACTATTCTCTGCACCAGTTCATGCCTGACTACATCTTTAGAGCTGAGATATACAAAATCGATTCCCTGTATACCCGTTAATATTTTTTCTACTATAATAAGACCGGATTCTTTATCATGTGGTAAGTCTATCTGTGTAATGTCACCCGTAACCACTATCTTGGATCCAAATCCCAATCTTGTTAGAAACATCTTCATTTGTTCAGGGGACGAATTTTGAGCCTCGTCAAGGATAATAAAAGAATCATTCAGGGTCCTTCCTCTCATATAGGCCAGCGGTACCACTTCAATAATCCCCATATCCCTATACTGCTGAAACTTTTCAACGTCCAGCATTTCATATAAAGCATCGTATAAAGGTCTCAGGTATGGGTTTACCTTATCGTACATGTCTCCTGGCAGAAATCCCAGCTTTTCACCTGCCTCAACCACCGGTTTTATTAAAATTATTCGCCCTACTTTATCCTCCTTCAAAGCTTCGACTGCCAGTGCCAGAGCCAGGTAAGTCTTACCGGTCCCTGCAGGTCCTATCCCAAAAACGATGGTATTTTCTTTGATAGCTTCGACATATTTTTTTTGACCTAATGTGCGAGGCTTGATTTTCTTCCCACTGTTTACCACAATACTGTCCTTGAATACTTCATGTGGTTTTAAATCTGATTTGTCTTCCATGATCTTTATCGAATCGCCGACTTTTTCGGAATTTAACTTCTGACCCAGGTTTATTTGCAATGCCAGTTCCTCTATAAGCTTGGCGACTTCTCTTACATTTTTACCTTTCCCTGATATTTCCAGATTGTTTCCCAGCACGAAAATCTCTACATTGTATTTTCTTTCGATCATGCGGAGAAGTTCATCCCTATCACCGATTAATTCCGCAATTGAATGTCCGCCCTTGAAATCAATATTTAATTTTTGTTTTACCGGAGACAAAAACCCCTCCTATAAAGATTATATTCGTAAAAATTATTAAAAAAAATAGAAGCTACATAACAGGTGAATAATGAATGATTAAATTTTTAACCCGGAGGCCAGGTAAGTTTTCTTTTCCCCAATATATGAAAATGTAGATGATTTACGCTCTGCCCGGCGCCAGTTCCCGTATTGATGACTACCCTGAATCCATCCTTATCCAACCCCTTTTCCAGTGCAATTCTACTTATCGCCTCCATCAGTTCTTTTAATATTCTGCAGTCCAGTTTTTCAATTTCCAGAATCGATTCGATATGCTCTTTTGGAACAGCCAGAAGATGTACCGGTGCCTGTGGTGATACATCCTTGAATATCAAAACAGCATCATTTTCAAATACTATATCGCTTTTTATTTCTTTATTTATAATCTTACAAAAAAGACAATCTTCCATTTTATTTTAAAAATTTTATTTACCTAATTACTGTTACTAATCTAATATTTCTAATTATAAAATTCTTTTATACTTTTTTACAACCAATCTTATTCTAAATCGGAGATTATACTATTTTTTTTGATTTTTACAACTTGTGAGGACTTATAAATCCATAAATCGATGACAAAAACAATTTTTATGTCTCAGGTTCAATTGTGCCGCAGAGACCATTTCTATATTCGGAATCTAAAGCGATTTTTATTATCCTGCCTCTTAGTAAAGGAAAATCTTCTTTATCTATTTGAAAATAAACTTTTATATAATTATCCGAAGTTCCGTTTGCAATTTGATCGCCAATATCAATTTCCTCGCATACGACATCCAGCACTTTCCCAATATTGCGCTTCAGGTAATCATTTCTAAGCCCGTCTCCTATATTTCTTATAATCCTGCTTCTTCTGGATTTTACTTCCTCATCTACCTGATCTCTCATCCAGTAAGCCGGAGTATGCTTTCTTCCGGAAAACTTGAAAACATGGATTTTGCTGAAGGCTATCTTCTTTATTATTTCTACAGTCTTCCTAAAATCTTCCTCGCTTTCACCAGGAAACCCTACCATCACATCAGTGGCCAATGCAATATCGGGAAAGATACTGCCAATCATTTTTATTTTATCTGAATAATATTCCGACGAATATGGCCTTCCCATCAATTCAAGGATCCTGTTGCTGCCGCTCTGGAGAGGAATATGCAAGTGCCGGGCAAAACGTCCGGTATTTCCTTTTAAAACATCTAGCAGCTTCTTATCGATCTCACCCACTTCTATAGAGCTTATCCTTATTCTTTTTATATCGGAATCTTTTATGATTGTTTCCAGTAAATCTGCCAGATTACCGGTTTTTATACCGGTATCCTGATCATTCCTTTTAAAATCCATTCCATACTTTCCAATATGGATACCTGTTAGGACCACTTCCTCAAAACCATCTTCCTGCAGAGCTTTCACTTTATCAAGGATTTCTCCGTGAGGTACACTTCTATATTTCCCTCTTACTTTTGGAACTATGCAATATGAGCAGTTTTGCTCGCAGCCATCCTGGATCTTAATGAGCGGCCTCGAATGAATCCGGCCGATAAGGGAGGAGTATTTATAAGGATCCAGTCCATTCTTATAGATTCTCTCTTCACCAACTTTTCGCGGTCTTTTCTTTTTTGCCGCTATTTTTTCAATCAAATCCGGTATTTTATTTTTATCATTATTTTCAACTACATAACCAATTCCATTTTCTTTCAGGAATTCTTTATTGAAAACAACGAAACAACCGGTGACTATTATTTTACTGTTCTTGTTCTTTGATTTGATCCTTCTGATTATCTGCCTGGCTTTCCTGTCGCTCTGAGAGGTAACGGTACATGTATTGATTATACAGAAATCAGGATTCTCACTGCAGGGAACATGGTCCATTCCCCTTTTTTGAAGTTCTCTTATAATAAAATCAGATTCACTGAGATTGACCTTGCATCCGAGAGTATCTACAGAAAACTTTATTTTTTTCATTTTTGGTTACCGGTCAAATAATTCAATACAGATAAGAAATAAATTGCTGCAGTTTCGGAACGATAAATATTTTTTCCGAAATTTATTTCCCTGGCACCTCTTTGCTTTAAAAAAACCAGTTCTGAGTTTTCGAAACCTCCTTCAGGTCCTATCACGTATCCGATGCTGGAAGCATTTTTAACATCCAAAAGGTTTTCACTGCTGCAGGAACTTTCTTCATAGGGGATATAAAATAAATCATAATCAGAAACCCTGATATCATGGATTTCTTCCGGGGGGAGTACTTCGCATTTATAGTCTCTCTTGCTCTGCTTCGAAGCTCCGTCTGAAATTTTCTGCCATCGGGAGGTCTTACGGGAAATATTTTTCTTATCAGTAATCACCCTTGTGCTTATTACCGGTATTATTCGGTCAACTCCTATTTCGGTGGATTTCTGGATGACAAGTTCCATGGAATTTTTTTTAAGCACGCACTGGAAAAGGGTCATCAGGGGAGTCTTTCTGAAAATTCTTATTTTATCTTTTATAAGCAGTACTACTTCGGTTTTTTTGATATCCAGAATCTCTGTTTCATATCTATGGTCAGCGTTATCAGATACATAAACCACATCGCCGATTTTACTTCTAAGTACGTTTATAAGATGGTTTCGATCCTCACTCTCGATTTTTATTTTATCTCCTTCGATACCGTGAGGATCTATAAAAAAGTATGGGTGACTCATCCAACTACTTCTTTTCTTCCCTCTGCATATTTTTTCAGAAGTGTTATTTCTTCCCTGGAAAGTCTTTTGGGAATCTTTACATCTATATTGATTATATGATTGCCTCTTCTGTATCCATTAAGCTGAACCATCCCGCTTGACTTGAGAATAATTTTTTCATTTGGCTGTATTCCGGGTCTTATAATTATTTCTTCCTTGCCGTCAAGAGTCTCAACCTCTACTTTACAGCCAATAGCTGCCTGGGCAAACGATATTTCGATATTGGAAAGTATATCATCTCCAACTCTTTTGAGACCGGGATGCGGAGTTACCCTTACGGTCACAAAAAGATCTCCGTTTATAGAGTCTTTACCAAGCGAGTTTCCTTTACCGGAAATTCTCAGACTGTCCCCATCATGTATCCCGCCGGGGATATCCAGTTCGACTTTTTTCTTTACTGCTCTGTATCCTTTCCCTCTGCATACTTTACATGGGTCCTTTATTATTTTTCCCGAACCTTCGCACATGCTGCAGGCTGATGTGGTTATTACATTTCCAATAAAAGTCTGTCTTGCGGTCCTTACGCTCCCCGAACCACCGCATTCGCTGCAAGTGATTATTCCATCTTCAGATGTACTGCCTTTACCTTTACATGATTCGCAAATATCATCGGCATTATATTCGACCATCTTTTTAACTCCGTATGCAGACTCTTTGAAACTGATTTTTATTCCGATACCGATATCCGACCCTCGTTTCCTTCGGCTGCTTTTTCGCCCTCCGGAGAAAACACTACCAAATCCGGAGCCAAATAGGTTATTGAATATATCTCCAAATCCAAACTCAGAGAATACGCTCCCGAAATCGAAATCATCAAATAGGTTCCTGCTGAACCCAAACTGGTCATACTGTCTTCTTTTATCTTCATTGCTAAGCACTGCATATGCTTCGGAAATCTCCTTGAACTTTTCCTCTGATTCAGGATTACCGCCATTTACATCAGGATGATACTTGCGGGCAAGCGTCCTGTATTCCCTCTTTATATCAGACAGTGTACAGTCACGGGGGAGTCCAAGAACTTCATAATAATCTTTTTTATTTGCCACCGCTTAATTCACCTTAAAAATTTAAAAAAAATAAATATTAGATTCAATAAGATTTATGAGATGCAGCCTGGAAATAATAACCCATTTTGATTTTTTTTTCCAGTTGCTGCTCCAATGACAGGATCGGGAAATATCCTTTTGGCACTTATGCTTTCGAACTGAAAATCTCTGTAAGATTTTTTCTAAAAAGATCAAGATTCCTTATAACCCTGCTATAATCCATTCTTTTTGGTCCAAGAATACCTATAGCTCCTGTAGAATTACCATAAATCTTATACTTTGATGCAATAAGACTAAGGTCCTCTGTACCTTCCTCGAATAATTCGGTACCAATTTTAACAACAAAGTCTTTATCACGGGAAAAATCGCACAGTAATTTCATGAGTAAATATTCATTTTCTATAACCTTTAAGACATTCTGGATCTTTTTAAGGTCTATGAATTCCGGCTGCTGTAAAATGACAGATGCACCATGCATGAAAATCCTGTTGTGCTGAAAATCTTCCTTAATACAATCTTTTATAAGTTCAATGATTTTATTTACAAGCAGTATCAGATATGAGTCACCCTTATTAATCTTTACATCTTCCATACCGATATCGATGATATTTTTATCCCTGAGTTGTACATTTAAAATATTTGCTGCCCCCTGCAGATCCAGTTCTGTGTATTTACCCGTCAGGACAGAGTTTCTTTTGTATACTCTACCGGTATCCGTGATCAGGACCATTAACAGATTTCCACCATTGAATTCTAAAAGTTCTATATGTTTAAACCTGCTTTGTTGAATCGTAGGAGCCACGACTAATGATAAGTAGTTTGTAAACCTGGCAAGCATCTCGGCGGATCTTTGAAGTACCATTTCTATCTCCATATCTTTTCCGATAGCCATATCAAAAGTCAGTTCAATCTTGTTGTCATCGGTGTCCAGCTCCATCTGTTCTTTAATTACATTATCCACATAAAATCTATACCCTTTATCGGTAGGTGTTCTCCCCGCTGATGTATGGGGATGAGTAAGATAACCCATCTCTTCCAATTCGGCCATTTCTTTTCTTATTGTTGCCGAACTAAGGTCGAATTCCGAATCCAGGGCTATTCTTTTGGAGGAAACGGGATCGGCCTTCGCAATAAATCTTCCAACGACTTCTTTTAAAATCTCTATTTTTCTTCCTGTAAATTCCATTTAATAATCACTTCTCTGATATTTAGGTCTTTCTTAATATTATAATCCTTTGTAAATAATATTATCCTTCTATAATTGTTAATGTAAACTTTTTGTGATAATATCCAGTAAGTTTATTTCTTTATTTTTTATATTATAAAGAAATTCCTTTGAAAATTAAATATTTATAAATACTTAGGGGAGCTTATCCGGCTGAGAGGACAGTAATTCAAATCAAACTGTCGACCCTTAAACCTGAACTAGCTAATACTAGCGTAGGAAAAGTAGAGACATGTAAACTACTAATCAAAGCCGGATTAGTAGTTTTTTATTTTTTTAAGGAGTATTTATGAGCAATAAAAAAAATGAACGGGCAATAATAGTTGCAAATGGTGTTATTAGTGATCCCGGCCTGACTTATAAAAGGGTAACAGAATTATTTGATTTCGTGGATTGTATTGTCATAAGTGCCGATGGGGGTGCAGAAAATGCGCTTAAGCTGAGTCTCGTGCCTGACGTAGTCATAGGAGATATGGATAGCATAAAAGCTACTGTCAAAGAAAATATCAGAGAGAAGTCACACAAGACGAGATATATTTCCACATCTGCCGATAAGGACAAGAGTGATACTCAGCTTGCAGTGGAGTACGCGCTTGATCTTGGAATAAAGAAAATGATAATACTGGGTGCGCTGGGCGATAGGATAGATCATACCATGGCAAATATTTTACTCCTGACATCTTCTTTTTTAAGGGATATAGATATAAGGATTTTGACTGATACGAGCGAGATATTTATCATGAGAAATTCCGGGACTCTAACCGGGAATATCGGCGGCACGGTGACCCTCATCTCTCTCAGCCCTTATATATATTTTATAAAGACAAAAGGGTTAAAATACGAACTTGAAAACGAAAAGCTTATATTCAGCCCTGTAAGGGGAATCAGCAATGTTTTTACAGAAAAAAAAGCATATATAAAAATCAGGGGAGGAACTCTACTGGTTATGAAACAGTTATAGAGATTACAAATAAAAATAAGGAGAAAAAATGGAACAAAGATTATCGGATCAATACAAATGGACCACTCTGGATATAGTAATGGTGGCTGTGGTAGGCGTAGTCTTTGCCGTACTTTACTGGGCCTATAACCAGCTTTTTGCATTTCTATTTCCATTCATAAGCGCATCACCTGTAACCGTACAGGCCTTTGTTGGCTTCTGGTTTATTGCCGGAACTGCTGCGGCATGTATAATCCAGAAACCCGGTGCAGCTTTTCTGGGGGAAGTCATAGCGGCAATAATCTCAATGATGCTGGGAAGTATATGGGGAGTGTGGATACTGGTTTCCGGTCTGGTCCAGGGTGCGGCCACCGAAGCCGTTTTTGCATGTTTTAAATGGAAAAAATTCAATTATTTTATTGTATCGCTTGCTGGTGTAGTAACCGCACTTGTGAGCTTTTTCTTTCCCGAATCCGTCACGGAAGGTTATCTGCAATATAGAGTGCTTATAATAATAGCAATGCTTATAGTAAGAACGATAAGCGGCGGGCTTCTTGGAGGAGCAGCAGGCAAAGCCCTAACAGATGCTGTTGCCAGAACCGGAATACTGCGTAATTTCAGTATAGGCAAAAGAAATCACTATTAACAGGTGGAAATTATCAAGAAATAAGAAGAAATTTTAAAAGATAAAATAAATGCCGGAAGAAATAAAAATAAAATTTGAAAACTTTTCTTTTTCCTATGACGGAAAAAACAAAATACTGGATGATATTACATTTGATATCAGAGAGGGAGAGAGAGTTTTGATACTGGGACCATCAGGCTGCGGGAAAAGTACATTAACCCTTTGCCTTAATGGCATAATCCCTCAGCTAATCGATGGTAAAATCGAAGGAAATATCACAGTCGATGACATGGATGTCCTGGATACTCCACTTTCTACTCTATCCCGTCATATAGGCATTGTTTTTCAGGATCCTGAAAGTCAATTCTGCGTGCTTAAGGTCGAAGATGAAGTAGCATTCGGTCTTGAAAACCTGCTGTACGAAAGAAAGGTCATGAAGGAAAAAATAATGAAATCACTTGGCAGCGTGGATCTTCTGGACTATAAGGACTGGCTTCTAAATAGGCTTTCCGGAGGGATGATGCAGAGAGTATCTATTGCCTCGCTTCTGGCAATTAACCAGGAAATAATGATTTTTGATGAACCCACTTCCAATTTGGATCCCAGGGGAACCGCAGAGGTATCGGATACAATAAGAAAACTTCCGGAAAACAAAACTCTTATAATAATAGAACATAAGCTGGATGAATTTATTGATATATTCGATAAAATCCTGCTTCTTAACGCCGGAGGAAAATTGATTGCTTCCGGCAGTCCCAGGGAGATCTTTAAAAACCATTATGATGAGCTTCAAAACCTGGGAGTATGGATACCACAGATACCAAAATATATTTATAAATTGTATAAAAGCGGCATTGCAGTAAACAACTTCCCTATTAATATAGAAGAGGCAAAGACAGAAATCACAAATCTCCCGGATAGAGAAAAAGCCATAAATATCCTGAGAGAAGAACTCAGGGTGAATATAAGAAACCGTCCTGCGGCTGCAGCTTGTTTTGCTGCAAGACCGGTTATCAGTGTTAAAAATTTAAGTCATAAATTCAGGAAAAGCGACAATTGGGTACTTAAAGATATCAGTTTTTCCATATACCGGGGTGATTTTTTAGGTATAGTTGGCCAGAATGGTTCAGGAAAGACCACCCTTGCAAAACTCATAATAAACCTGTATAAGGCAAGCCCGCCTTCTAAAATCGAGGTTTATCATCCCGATAAAAAATCCGACAGCCCGGCAAAGGGAAACGAGATACTGCAATTCACAGGTTTTGCTTTTCAAAATCCGGAACATCAATTCGTAGAGGATACCGTTTACAAGGAAATAAATTATGGACTTAAAACCAGATCCCTTGATGACTCTACTTCCGATTTAAAAATCAATAAAGCGCTGGAACTGCTGGAACTTGCTGATCTTAAAAATGCAAATCCCTTTAATCTTAGCCAGGGACAAAAAAGAAGGTTAAGTGTAGCTTCAATCCTGGTCATGGATCATCCTATTTTGATTCTGGATGAACCCACTTTCGGAATGGACCGCAGGACAACTGCCAGTTTAATGGATATACTAACAAAACTTAACAGCCAGGGCACGACCATTATAATCATAACACATGATATGAATCTGATATTCAAATATACTCATAAAGCAGCTATCCTAAAAGAAGGAAAACTGGTAGATTTCGATTACACACACAGGCTTCTGCGTAAAACAGATCTACTAGATGACTGCCACCTTTCCGTACCGCAGCTTTACAGACTGTACCGGGAGGTCGAGAGTTATGCAGTTCTTTGAATATTATGAAGGAGACTCCATCATCCACAGGATAAATCCTGCGGTCAAACTGGTTCTTATTTTTATACTGATGCTTGCGATCACTTTTGTATATGATCCCTACACCCCATTTATTTTTTCGGTTCTGGCTTTCCTGCAGATCACCGTTTTGGCCAGAATACCATTCAAGCAGGTAATAAAAATGATCCTACCACTCTTACTAATTCTCGCGGGTATAACAATAACAAGTATCATTTCTTTCAATACCGGTATGGAAGAAGCACCCAGAATACTATTTACTATGGGAAAAATAGAAATCTCGTTAAACAGCATCAAGTTCGGGCTCACCATTGGACTGAGGATACTTTGCTTTTTGTTATATTCCCTCCTGTTTGTGGCTACTACCGACCCTACTGATTTTATTATAAGCCTGATTCTTCAGTTTAAGGTTAGTCCCCGGATAGGATTTGGAACACTTGCGGGATACAGATTCGTACCGCTTCTTTCTACCGAATATCAGAATATATTTGAAGCCCACAGGGTGAGAGGAATGGAAGAACGTACAGGAGCTATTGCGAAAATAAAAAGATTTAAAAAATTTGCGGTTCCTCTTATGGTAACCGCAGCAAGAAAAGCCCAGAGAGTTGCAATTGCAATGGACAGCAAATGTTTTTATGCATATCCAAAGAGGACTTATTTACGGGATATCAGGATTAGTAGAACAGATATTATATATATCATCATTTTTACATTGATATGCGCCATTATATTTATAACACTCACCTGGTTTGGAATTCTAAACTGGGGTTATAGAAGTTTAAGATAATAAGAGAAAGGACCAAAAATGATTGCAATTCAGGTAAGTCTTTATCCCATCGGAGAAAAAGATATAAAGAAATCCCTTGATGCCTTCTGGAACGTGCTTAAAGAGGAAAATATAAACCATAAGGTCACACCTCTCTCCACCATAACCTGGGGTGATGATGAAGAAAAGCTTTATCAGGCCATCTATAAAGCTTATAAGAAAGCAAGAGAAAACAGTCCGGCCGTAATGGTCACGACACTTGCTACCGGAGATAAGAAACAGATCGGAGAACTGCTGGATTATTTACAATAGAATAATTCATAAATCTTTAAAAAGTTTGAGTCCTCTATGAGCTACCAGTTTAATACATCTATCAGCATAATTCTTAAATAGATTTTAAAATTCAATCTATCCTTAACATTCCTTAACATTCATACACATTCAACAATCTTCTACAACATCATCTAATTCTTTACCAATGGACATAAATCTATCTTTATCATCTAATGCTATCCACTTACCCTCAATTTTTTTGAAATCTATCACTATCCCTTACCCCTATGATACAATTACATATATATCTTTATATTTAAATTAAGTATAATTTGAACTATTTAATATTTAAATATGGAGCGAAAATGAAACAACGGGAAAAAGATATTTTTAATGAGTTCTGGCCCGGGTTGGCTGATACAACTAAAATAGGAGAAAGGCGAGCTAAAAAATTAGTTTTAGACTTTTTAAAAGATTCAATTAGAGAGTCAAAACAGGCTGGTACTTTTAACCGACCCTTAAATTATGGGAATATTTTACTGAAAGAAGAAAAAGAAGGTAGTAATAGTTTAAAACCTGAAAGAGAAGAGGGAGTTACTGATAAGGATATTTTATGGTATTACAATATGCACGAAGTAGAAAGAAGAATACTTGATAAAATTGATACATTTTATAGAATAACCCTATATGAAGAATATGCTTCAAGGGACCTATCAGAAAAAGATGCAGTAAAGAAATTATTCAAACACCGTCCAAAATGGGGTGATCCCCTTGACCTAAAGAGAGGTTCTGGTGATGATAAACCACTTCCACCTTCGTTAATGAATAGGGTAAATGAATATATTTTAAAACGAACAAGAGATGATTTTGAAAAGTTTAGATCAGATTGTGAAAACTCTTCTAGTTTTAATGCTCTCATAAGGAGAGAAATTCGTTTAGGAAATATCTAAAAAGAGAAATAATTATTTTTAAAATAAAATTAAATGGATGAAATGAATATAAATAAAATAGAAGAATACCTCGGAAAAGTATCTCTTAAAATATTAACTAAGCTAAAAGAATATAAATTTAATGAATTTACAAAACAATGGATAAATGAAGCTGTTATTGCAGCGTTTGATGAAGTTAAAAATTTTTTATTATATTTAGATAAAATTAATAAAGAAGACATTGGATCCTTAATTCTATTTACTCAACCCAATAAAAGAAGTTTAGAAATCTATACTAAGTTAAATATAATTCATTTGGTTATTGTGAGTAAATATGATAAAGATTTTTCTAAAATATTAAAATGGGCTAATTTGGAATTTGATGATTTTAAAGACAAGATATTCAATTTTTTTAGATTTAATGATGAATTAAAATTACTTTATTCAGATTTAGACTTTTTTTACAAAAATAAAGAAATGGAAGGTGCATTAGAAAGCTATAGTAAGAAATTATATCACTATTTTATTTTATTGGCTTTTAATAAAGAATTATACATGGTAAATAATAAAATAGATGATTATTTAATACAGATCTGACTGCTCATCTATTCTTAGCGAAGTTTTTTAACAATTCTATGGTTTCTTTAGTTAGAAATTTATCCATTTATTTTAAAAAATTAATGGGGCACTTTTAAAGATAATAACGATTATTTTTTTATCAAAAGTGTTACCTCAATGATTATTATTAAAACTATTTAAGAAAATTTCAATTTATTAACTTCTATTAAATTACTGATAACCTGATTTTATCTAACTTTTATTAGGCTACCATGTAAAAAGATTTGAAGTATTTACAGAAATAAAAATATCTATCACCTTCGTTTTTTTAAATTCTATTATTTATCTGTCTGGTTATATTTTAACAAAAAATCATAAAGTAGTTTTGAATTATCCTTTAAATTCCTTAAAATCACTTTTTGCCAATTAGCAGGTAAAGAAATAAAAATCTCGGCAATCTTTCTTTGCTGTGTATTATTTCCCAATAAAAATTCTCCTATTTCTTTGGCGGATAATAAATCTCTTAATTGTTTTTCCTTGCTTGACCGTCTTTTATATATAATAAATTTATGAAGCACGTAAGCCGCAGGTTCAGGAACTACAACTGTTATATCCAGATATTTAATTTTTATCGTATGAGATTGAAGAAGATTTAGGAATCTTAAACCCTGGGCATTAATATGTAATTTTGGAATCCGGTATGGCTTATTGCCTTTTCCCTTTCCAAGATCAGCAATTAAAAATTCTAACTCAAGTTCTGGATGAACATATTTTGTATAGCCGGTCAAGTAATTATGAAAGGGCATAAAATTTAAATTTTCTAGCATTTCCGGTATATTTACTTCTTTTTGTATTCTAGGTGGATTTGGAATTAAAAAGTCAATATCCAAAGTCCTAAGAAGTGGTATCTCAGGAGCATTAGAAAAATAATCTTTGTAGAAATAATGGCACCAGCTTCCAATAAGAATAATATCTTCCAGCACACCTGCATTATGAAGAGAATTTAATATTTTAAAAAATAAACTACTTTTTCTTTTCACTAGATATCTTTTCCAGTTTTATTATATTTCTTTTAACCTGGCTATATAATTTTTGAAGCTTTCTTCTTTCCTGTATACTATCCTCAAGCTTGGAAATTTCATCTTTATCTAATTTTCCTAAATATTTAAAAACATTTTTTTTATTATCCCTGTAATTTAGATAATAATAAATATGCCCCTTTATTCC
>Ga0209521_10000965_pt1 | contig 23033 bp, 22 predicted proteins | sample Rifsed19ft4_FD_184016 | JGI IMG/M metagenome (GOLD analysis project Ga0209521, IMG submission 184016) | Soil microbial communities from Rifle, Colorado, USA - sediment 19ft 4 (version 2) | ecosystem: Environmental > Terrestrial > Deep subsurface > Rock core/Sediment | place: Rifle, Colorado...
TATCTGCACACCGCGCGGCTCGAGCAGCAGGCCTTCGACCGGGTCGTGACCGACTGGGAGCTCATCCGATATTTTGAACGGATTTGATGGGGCCCCTCACCCTGCCCTCTCCCCCACTGGGGGAGAGGAATAAGGTGAGGGGGGAGGCTGGTTGATGTCACGACTTGCGGGGAAGGTAGCGTTCATCACCGGGGCCGGGATGGGGATGGGGCGCGAGGCCTCCGTCCTGTTCGGGACGCACGGGGCCAGGGTCGTCGTCGCCGACCTCAACAAGGAGGCGGCGGCCGAAACCGTGTCGCTCGTGAAGAAGGCCGGCGGCGAGGCGTTCCCGGTGCTCGGGGACGTGGCGGTGGAGGCCGACGTCAGGCGGATGATCGCCGAGGGCGTGGAGGCGTTCGGCGCGCTCCACGTCCTCTACAACAACGCCGGGGTCCTGTGGAAGGATCGGGACCGCTCGGTGCTGGAGACCGACGAAGCCCAGTGGGACCGCGTGATGGCCATCAACCTCAAATCGGTCTTCTGGGTGACCAAGCACGGCGTCCCGCACCTCCGGAAGGCGGGGGGCGGCTCCATCATCAACGTGGGCTCCGTGTCCGCGCTGGCGGGATTCACCCGAGCCCAGGACGCCTACACCTCCGCCAAGGGCGCCCTGATCTCGCTCACCAGGTCCCTCGCCATCCAGTTCGCCAAGGACGGGATCCGCTGCAACATCATCCATCCGGGGATCGTGGATACCCCGATGCAGGCGCCGTATCTCACCGAAGCGCTCCGCCAGGAGTTCAAGGCGGGAATCCCGTTGGGGCGGATCGCCCACCCGCGCGAGATCGCCTACGTGGCCCTGTTCCTGGCCTCGGACGAGTCGTCCTTCATGACCGGAGCAGAACTCGTCGTGGACGGCGGCTTCACCGCCCAGTAGGAGGATCCGTGCCAGCCGTGGTGCCGCTCCCAGAGGTCGATCGGGTCGAGATCCTGACCGTCCTCGACCTGTCACTGGACCTCCTCATGGCGGGAAGCGAGACCGTGCGGCGGGCAACCATGGTCGGAACGCTGGGAGAGGGGCGCACCGCCCTTCGGGCCGAGCACGGCGTGCAGATCGTGGAGGAACGCGGACGCCTTCGAGGCCTCGCTTGACGACCTGGGGGTTCGACGGCGCGTTTCGTGATAGGCTCTTGTCCATTCCTTCCCACCCCAAGGAGGCCCATATGAGGAGACCCAGCAACCGTCTTACCGCTCTCGTCCTCGCCGCGGCCGTGCTGTGCGGCGCAGCCTTCGCCGGGCCGGTCCTGGCCAAGGACACCGTGGTGATCTATACCGCGATCGAGAGCGAGCAGATCACCGAGTACAAGAAGGCGTACGAGAAAGCGCTGCCGAATCTCGAGGTCAAGATGCTGCGGTTCTCGACCGGCGACATCTCGGCCCGCTTCATGGCGGAGAAGGACAACATGCAGGCCGACGTGATCTGGGGCGTCGCCGCCACCAACACGCTGATCTTCAAGAACGCCGGGCTGCTCGAGCCCTACGCCCCGAAGGGCCTCGAGCGGGTCCAGCCGCTCTTCCGGGACAAGGCCAACCCACCGTCCTGGGTGGGGATCGACATCTACATGTCGGCCTTCTGCTTCAACACCGAGGTCGGGAAAAAGCACAACCTCCCGATGCCGACCTCGTGGGCCGACCTCACCAAGCCCGTGTACAAGGGGCACGTCGTGATGCCGAACCCCAACAGCTCGGGCACGGGCTACCTGTCGGTCGCCTCGATCCTCCAGCGGCTGGGGGAGGTCGAGGGCTGGAAGTACCTGGACGCGCTGCACACGAACATGGCCGAGTACACGAAGTCGGGCTCCAAGCCCTGCAAGGACGCCGCGGCGGGCGAGCGCGCCATCGGCGTGTCGTTCGAGTACGTGGCGCTCGAGATGAAGAAGAAGGGAAGCCCCGTGGAGATGGTGCTGCCCAAGGAGGGGTCCGGCTACGACATGGAGGCCAACGCGCTCACCAAGAGGGGCGCCAAGAACCCGGCAGCCAAGGCGTTCCTCGACTGGGCCATCAGCAACGAGGCCATGGGTCTGTATGCGAAGTATTTCGCGGCCGTCGGCGTGCAGGGGTTTCCTGTCCCGGAGGGGCTGCCGAAGGACATCAGCAAGGTCGTGTACCCGAACGACTTCGAGTGGTCCGCCAAGAACCGCGACGTCATTCTGGCCGAGTGGACCAAGCGGTACGCCAAGTAGCCTGAGGGAGGCCCCCTCACCCTGGGCCCCCCTCACCTTTGTCCTCTCCCCCGCTGGGGGAGAGGGGAGGGTGAGGGGGAGAGGGCGGGGTGAGCTGATGCCATGCACACCCCCCCCGCCCGCCCGCCCGCCGTCGAGCTCGACGGCATCGCCAAGAAATTCGGCGACGTCGTCGCCCTCAAGAGCGTGTCGCTCTGGGTCGGCGAGGGCGAGTTCGTCTGCTTCCTCGGCCCCAGCGGCTGCGGGAAGACGACCCTTCTCCGCGTCATCGCCGGCCTCGAGCGCCAGAACGCCGGTGCGGTGCGCATGGCGGGGCGGGACGTCTCGCGCCTCACCCCCAGCGAGAGGAACTACGGGATCGTCTTCCAGTCCTACGCCCTGTTTCCGAACCTCACCGTCGCGCGCAACGTCGCCTACGGCCTGGAGACCCGGCGGGTGCCGCGGGCCGAGATTGAGCGGCGCGTGGACGAGCTGCTCGACCTCGTCCACCTGCGCGCGCACAAGCACCGGTACCCGGCGCAGCTGTCGGGCGGCGAGCAGCAGCGCGTGGCCCTGGCCCGGGCGCTGGCCCCGTCGCCGTCGCTGCTGCTGCTGGATGAGCCGCTCTCGGCGCTGGATGCCCGCGTCCGCCAGGCGCTCCGGGTGGAGATCAAGGCCCTCCAGCGCCGCCTGGGGATCACGACCGTCATGGTGACTCACGACCAGGAGGAAGCCCTGACCATGGCCGACCGGATCGTGGTGATGAACCACGGCGTGGTCGAGCAGATCGGCAGCCCGTTCGAGATCTACACCGAGCCGTCGTCCCTGTTCGTGGCCCGCTTCGTTGGCCACATGAACTTCATCCCCGCCACCGCCTGCGAGCGGCCCGGCTGGGTCCGGGTCGGCCCCGTCGAGCTCCGCCACCGCCCGGGCCCGACGCCGCCCGCCGGCACCCGCCTGACGCTGGCCATCCGCCCCGAGGAGATCCTGATCGGCCCGGCGGCGCGCGACGGGGAGAACCGGATCGTCACGCGCGTCTGCGCGATGCAGTTCCTGGGCGCGTTCACCCGCCTGGGCTTGGCGCTGCCGGGCGACACCGGGCCCACCCTGGAATGCGACGTGGCCGTGAACGCCCTGGCCGAGGTCGGCGCGCGGGAAGGCGCCGAGCTGGCGCTGATCCTTAAGCCGGAGGCGCTGCGGCTGTTCTCCGACGGAGGCTGACGCCGGTGGCCGTCCTCCGGACCGACCCCGCAGGCGCCGCGATCCCCGACAGGGTCGTCCGCCGTCGGCTGGATCGCGAGACGGCGCTGCGCTACCTCCTCATCGCGCTGTTCGGGCTGTTCCTCTACCTCTTCGTGCTCTACCCGATGGCCAAGGTCCTCTGGCGCAGCCTCCTCGACAACGACGGGGCGTTCGTCGGCCTGGCGAACTACGTCCGCTACTTCTCGACGCCGGCCATCGCCGCCTCCGTCACTAACAGCCTGTACGTCTCGGTCGTGGCGATGGTCGTCACCGTCTGCCTGGCGTTCGTCTACGCCTACGCCCTCACCCGAACCCTCATGCCGGGGCGGGGGGTGTTCCGCGTCGTGGCCATGCTCCCCATCTTCGCCCCGTCGCTGGTCCAGGGGATCGCCTTCGTGTACATCTTCGGCAACAACGGGATCTGGACCCGGCTGACCGACATCAACATCGGCGTGTACGGCGCCAAGGGCATCATCATGGCCGAGGTGTTCTACTGCTTCCCCCACGCCATGCTGATCCTGATCGCCGCCCTGACCGCCACGGACGCCCGCCTCTACGACGCAGCCGCCGCCCTGGGCGCGTCCCGGCTGAAGACCTTCGCTACGGTGACTCTGCCCGGCGTCAAGTACGGGTTGATGAGCGCCTGCTTCGTGGTCTTCACCCTGGTGATCACGGACTTCGGCGCGCCCAAGGTCATTGGGGGAAAGTTCTCGGTGATGGCGACCGAGATCTACAACCAGGTCGTCGGCCAGCAGAACTTCACCATGGGCGCCACCGTGTCCGTCGTGCTCCTGATTCCCGCCCTGGTAGCCTTCGTGGTGGACCGCCTGATTCAACGGCGGCAGTACGCACTGGTCAGTTCCTCGGCCAAGCCGCTGGAGCCGCGGAAGAACCCGCTGGCGGAGTGGAGTCTGTTCGCTTACTGCTTCCTCATCGCGGCGAGCATCGCCGCCATCTACCTGGTCATCCTGGTCGTCTCTCTGGTCGAGCGATGGCCCTACCGCCTTTCTCTTACGCTCAAGCACTACGCCTTCGACACCGTGGGCGGCTACACCCCCCTGCTAAACAGCGTGTACGTCTCGGCCCTCACCGCCGTGGTGGGAACCGCCATCGCCTTCATCGGCGCCTACCTGGTCGAGAAGTGGCGGACGCGGGCCGGCGCGCCGCTCTACGCGCTCTCGCTGCTGCCGGTGTCGATCCCCGGGATGGTGCTCGGGCTGGCCTACATCTTCACCTTCAACGTGCCCGGCAGCCTCCTCAACCGGCTCTACGGGACGCTGGCGATCCTGGTGATCTCCAACCTGATCCACTACTTCACGGTCCCGTTCCTCACTGCCACCACGTCGCTCAAGCAGATGGACGCCGAGTTCGAGAACGTGGGGGCCTCCATGGGGGTCCCGTTCTACAAGACGTTCTGGCGGGTGACCGTGCCCATCGCGCTGCCCTCGATCATTGCGATCAGCATGTACCTCTTCCTGAACGCGATGGTCACGCTCTCGGCGGTGGTGTTCCTGGTGGCGCCGGGGACCGAGCTGGCGGCGGTCGCTGTGCTGCTGATGGACGACGCGGGGGACACGGCCCAGGCCGCGGCGATGTCCGTGCTGATCATCGCGGTGGGGCTGATGGTCCGGCTCGTCTACTGGGGGTTCATGCGCGGCGTGACGCGGCGTACCCAGGCCTGGACTGCCACCGCGGTCGCGACGGATCAGGTCGCGCTGATGGGGACCGGGTCGCTGAAGTGATCGCACCCTCCCCCTATCCCTCTCCCTGCCAGGGAGAGGGTGGGGTGAGGGTCATCTCCGAGAACGGCCGAGAGACGCGTGACCGATTATTCCAGGGTAGTGATCATCGGCGGCGGCGTCGCGGGGTGCAGCATCGCCTACCACTTGGCCCGGATGGGGTGGCGCGACGTCGTCGTCCTCGACAAGGGTGAGCTGACCTCCGGCTCCACGTTTCACTCCGCCGGCCTCGTGGGTCAGCTCCGCGCCTCCGTGGCGCTGACCCGCATCAACATGTGGAGCGTCGAGCTCTACGACCGCCTCCGCGAGGAGACCGGTCGCGATCCGGGCTGGCGCAGGGTCGGGAGCCTGCGGCTCGCCTCCTCCAGGGAGCGGCTTCTGGAGCTGAAGCGCCAGGCCGGCTGGGCGCGGACCTTCGGGTTCCCTCTCACCGTCATCACCGCGCGCGAGGCCGTGGACCTCTTCCCCCTCATGAGCCCGCAGGGTCTGGAAGGCGCCGCCTATCTCCCGACGGACGGCCATATCGATCCGGGTGGACTGACGTATGCCCTCGCGGACGGCGCGCGCCGAGAGGGCGTGAGGTTCCGGACCGGCGTCAGGGTCCAGGCCGTCGGGGTCAAGGCCGGCAGGGTCTCCGAGGTCGTCACGGACCAGGGGACATTCACGTGCGAGGTGGTCGTGAACGCCGCGGGGATCTGGGCGCCCGACATCGGGCGGATGGTGGGAGTCACCATCCCCATCGTCCCCATGGCCCACCAGTACCTGACCACCAGGCCGATCGAGGGCGCCCGAAAGGATTTCCCCACCATGCGCGATCCCGACCGCCTCGTCTATTTCCGCGAGGAGGTCGGGGGTCTCCTCATGGGCGGCTACGAGCGGGAGCCGGCGGCGTGGGGGCTCGACGGGATCCCGCCCGACTTCACCCACCGGCTCCTGACCCCGGACTGGGGGCGCTTCGAGCCGCTGATGGAGCAGGCGGTCTCCCGCGTCCCGGCGATCGCCAAGGCCGAGGTGATCAGGCTCATCAATGGTCCCGAGGCGTTCACGCCCGACGGCGAGTTCATCCTCGGGGAGGCGCCGGACGTGAAGGGCTTCTTCGTGGCCGCCGGCTTCTGCGCCCACGGCATCGCCGGAGGGGGGGGCGTGGGGCGGGTGATGGCCGAGTGGATCGTCGAGGGACGGCCGGGCCTGGACCTCTGGCGGATGGACATCCGCCGCTTCGGGGCGCACTACGCCGACCGCGGTCACACCTTCGGGCAGGTGGCGGAGACCTACTCCACCTACTACGACATCCACTATCCCTTCGAGGAGCGCCGCGCCGGGCGCGGCCTCCGGCTCTCGCCCGCCTACCCCCGGCTTCAGGCCCTCGGCTGTGTCTTCGGAGAAAAGGCCGGGTGGGAGCGGCCGAACTGGTTCGAGGTCAACGGCGATGGCTTCAAGCCGTCCCACCGGCCGCGCGGCTGGCAGCGCGTGCACTGGTCGCCGGCGATCGAGGCGGAGCATCGGGCGACGCGCGAGCGCGCCGGCCTCTTCGACGCGACCTCCTTCAGCAAGCTCGAGGTCTCCGGTCCCGGCGCTTTGGCGCTGCTCCAGAGGCTCACGGACAACGAAATGGACAAGCCCGTCGGCGCGATCACGTACACCCAGGTGCTGAACGAGGCGGGCGGGATCGAGTGCGATCTGACCGTGACGCGTCTCGGGCCGGACCGGTTCTTTCTCGTCACGGGCTCGGCGTTCGGCCTGCACGACCTGGCGTGGATCCGCTCCCACCTGCCGGCCAGCGAAAGCGTGTCGGCCGAAGACGTTACGGAGCGGTATGCCTGCATCGGTCTCTGGGGGCCGCAGGCGCGCGCGATTCTCCGCCGGGTCGCGGCGGGCGACGTCTCCAACGCGGGATTCCCGTACCTGACGGCCAGGCCCATCATCGTCGCCGGCATCGCGGTGCAGGCGCTGCGCGTGACCTACGTCGGGGAGCTCGGATGGGAGCTCTACGCGCCGATGGCCGAAGGGCTCGCTCTGTGGGACGCGCTGTGGGCGGCGGGCAGGGACTTCGGCCTGGCGGCCGCCGGCTACCGCGCCATCGACTCGCTGAGGCTGGAAAAGGGGTACCGCTACTGGAGCGCCGAGGTGACACCCGAGTACTCCCCGTACGAGGCAGGCCTCGGCTTCTGCGTGAAGCTCGACAAGGGAGACTTCATCGGGCGCGAGGCGCTGATCGCCCAGCGCGAGCGGGGGCTCGAGCGGCGCCTCGTGTGCCTCACGCTGGACGATCCCGGGGCCGTCGCGCTGGGGGGCGAGCCGATTCTCCACGAGGGCGGGGCCGTCGGGAGGATCACGAGCGGCGGTTACGGCCATACGGTCGGCGCCTCCATCGCCTACGGCTATGTGCCGGCGGCCCTCGCGGCGGCGGGGACGCCGCTGGCGGTGGAGGTGTTCGGCGACGCGATCCCAGCTCGCGTGGCCAAAGACCCCCTCTACGACCCGAAGGGGGAAAGGATCCGGGCCTGACGAGTGTTCCGGAGCGAGCCACCTTCGCGGGCACCCGCCCCTTGCGGGCGGGTCGCCGCTCCGCGCCGCGGGGCTCCCCGCTCGCCGCGCCACCCGCCGGCCGTCCCGTTCCCGTTAGAGGCTCACGCGCGGCCTCTGCCTCCCCGCCGGAGGCCGGCGGCGAGGATCGCCATCTTCGAGACGGACTCGGTGACCCGGTCGTCCAGCGCCATCGCCAGCGCTTCCTCGAACGGCACCACGCGGCGCTCGAAGAACTCATCGTCGTCGGACGGGAGCGCGTCCGCCACGAGCTGCTCGCCGATGTAGCAGTACGCGATCTCGTCGAGGTAGGCGCTGGAGGGGAAGAACCGGCAGAGGAAGGTAAGGCGGCCGGCCCGATAGCCGCCCTCCTCCCTGAGCTCGCGCTGGGCCGCCTCCTCGGGCGATTCGCCCGCCCGCGCCCCGCCGCCCGGCAGCTCCCACGAGTCGTCCCGCGTCAGGTGGCGGAACTGCCGCACCAGCACGATGTGCTCGGGGTCCACGAACGGAACCACGCCGACGGTCACCCCCACCGCCAGCACCGGATAGGTTTCCTCGCGCCCGGTGGGGAGGCGCCAGACATCCTCCCTGAGCGTCAGCTTCCCGCGCGAGTGAATCGGGGTGGAGCGGACGAACGTCCACGATCCTCGGCTCATGGCATCGATCCTCCTGAGTGCCTCCCCCTAAAATACCAGACGATTTGACAGGATGAGAACCGGCCGGTATCGTACTGACGGGATGGCGCGGGACAAGCACGTTGACGGGCTGATGGAGAAGCTGCTCAAGGCGATCGAGTGCTCGCTGGCCGCGTCCCAGGCCGCCCGGGAGACCGTCGAGGAGATCCTCAAGCGGGGCGCCGACACGGCGATCTTCTTCGCCGGCGCCGCCGCGGATCCCAAGGCTCCCCGGGGCGAAGAGATCCAGCTCACCCCTCAGGACCGGGAGTTCCTCCGCACGCTGTCCATCCGCCCCGATTCCGCCTGATCGCCCATGCGCGGGCTCTTCCTTCTGGGGTCGCTTCTTCTTCTCGTCTTCCTCCTGTGGCCGATCGTGCGGCGCCTCCTGCCTCCACCCGCCGGACGGCCGCGGGCGATTCAGGACGAGCTCGTGAAAGACCCGGTCTGCCAGACCTACGTCCTCCGGTCCCGGGCCGTGAGCCGCGAGGCGGGGGGCACGACCCACTACTTCTGCAGCCGGGAGTGCGCCGCGCGCTTTTCCGGGTAGCCGATGACTCTGCACCCGGATCCCTACCGCGCCCCCGATCGCCAGCCCGATCCCCTCAAGATGGTCGAGGGCCTGGAGGACCGCGGCCGGACGCCGACCCAGGTCCGGCTCCGGCGGCGGTTCCTGGCGTTTGCGGGGATCCGGTCGGGGTGGAAGGTGCTGGAGGTCGGGAGCGGCAGCGGCGTCGTCTGCCGCGATGTGGCCGCGCTGGTCGGTGAAAGCGGACGGGTGATCGGCGTCGATCCGAGCCGCGTCTTCGTGCGCGAGGCGCGGCGGCTGGCGCGCCAGAACGGGCTCGGTTCCCGGGTGCGCTTCGAACTCGGAGACGGTAGGCGTCTCCGCTTCAGCGACGATGCGTTCGACGCGACGCTGGCCGTGACGGTGCTCCTCCACGTGCCGGACGCCGATCGGCTCCTCGGGGACATGATCCGCGTCACGCGCCCCGGAGGAATCGTAGCGGTTCAGGATCAAGACTTTGGAACCTTGGCGCTCGACCATCCCGATCCGGCCCTCACCCAGCGGATCTTCGAGGGCGTGGCCAGGAAGATCTACGCGGATCCGTGGAGCGGCCGCACCCTCCCCCGGAAGCTCTCCGCTCTCGGCCTCGACTCGGTGCGCCTGCTCACGGACGTGTATCAGGACACCACCTTCGAGCCGTGGACCCGTACCTTTCTCCTGCGCCGCGCCGAGAACGCGGTGAAGTGGAAGATCGTGAGCGAGCGGCAGGCCGAGCGCTGGCTGGCGGGGATCGAAGCCCGGGCGTACGCGAAGACCTTTCTCATGACGCTCAACTTCTACGGCGTCGTCGGGGTGAAGCCTCGGGAGCGGCCCCGGTGAGGGCGCTCCCCGTCGTGTTGGCCGTGGCGGCGCTGCTGCTGCCGCGTCCGGGTGTGGCGGGACCGGCCTTCGACGGGCAGGCGGCCCTCGCCCGCGTGGAGCGGCTCGTGGGGTTCGGACCGCGGCCGGCCGGATCCGAGGCTCTCGCCAGCGCGCGACGTTATATCGTGAAAGAGCTGAAAAAAGCCGGCGCCCGGGTCCGCGAGCAGCCCTTCACGGCCCAGACGCCCGACGGGCCGATCCGGATGGTCAACGTCATCGCCGAGCTGCCCGGCGGGCGGCCCGAGGCGATCCTGGTGGGCGGCCACTACGACACGAAGTTCTTTCCCAATTTCAGGTTCGTGGGGGCCAACGATGGGGGATCCAGCAGCGGGCTGCTCCTGGAGCTGGCCCGGTCGCTCGCCCGGCGGCCGAGGGAGTTCACCTACTGGATCGTCTTCTTCGACGGGGAGGAAGCCCGGCGCGACTGGAGCGCCACCGACGGGATCTACGGCTCGCGTCACCTCGCCGGGTCGCTTCAGCGCGAGGGCCGCGCCGCGCAGCTCAAGGCCGTCGTCGTGGTGGACATGATCGGCGATCGCCGGCTCAACATCCGGCGCGAGGCGGCCTCCACCCCGTGGCTCACCGACCTCCTCTGGGGGAGCGCCACGCGGCTCGGTCATCAAGCTCATTTCCTAAACGAGACCCTTACCGTGGAGGACGACCACGCGCCGTTCCTCCGGGCGGGGATTCCCTCGGCGCTCCTGATCGACTTCGACTACGAGCCCTACTGGCACACGCCCGAGGACACGCTGGACAAACTTTCCCCGCGGAGCCTCCAGGTCGTGGGCGACGTCCTGCTCGACGCGCTCCCCGCGCTGGAAACGCTCCTGCTCCGCGGCGGGCCGGGAGGCCCCGCGCGATGACCCCCTGGCTCCTGACCGCTCCAAAGTCCTTCCGGGGCTTCGCGGCCTCTTGATCTATAATGGTGCGCCGGATCGGAGGGACTATGCGCGCGCTGCTCCAACTTCTCGTGTTCGGCCTGGTGGCGTTCCTGGGGGCGCCGTCGGCCTTCGCGGCGACCAAGGAGGTGGTGATCGTCACCTCCTTCCCGAAGGAGCTCTTCGAGGCCTACAAGAAGGCCTTCGAGGCGGCCCGGCCGGGCGTCCGCGTGGTCGTCAAGCCCCAGCAGACCAACGCCGCCATCACCTACCTTCGTGAGACACGCGCGAAGCCGGACGCCGACATCTTCTGGGCCTCGGCGGTGGACGCCTTCCAGGTGCTGAAGGCGGATGGTCTCCTCGAAAAGGTCGCGCTGCCGGATGCGCTCCTGAGCCGTATTCCGAAGACCATCGGGACCTTCCCGATCCACGACCCGGATGGGCACTACTTCGGCTTCGCGGTCTCCGGCTACGGCCTCATGTGGAACACCCGCTACCTGGCGCTCCACAAACTCCCCCAGCCCAAGGAGTGGACCGATCTGGCGGACGGGCGCTACCACGGCCACCTGGTGATCTCCGCCCCCAGCCGGAGCGGCACCACGCACCTCACCATCGAGGTGATTCTGCAGGCGTACGGCTGGGAGAAGGGATGGGCCCTCCTCCTCCAGATGGGCGGCAATATGGGGTCCATCACCGAGCGGAGCTTCGGCGTGCCTGAGGCCATCATCTCCGGTCAGTACGGGATCGGAGTGGTCATCGACTTCTTTGGCCTGAGCGCCATCGCGTCGGGACATCCCGTCGCCTTCGCCTATCCCTCGCTCACCTCCGTGGTGCCGGCCTCGATGGCGGTGGTCAAGGGCGGCCCGAACCCGGAGAACGCGCGCGCCTTCGTCGAGTACCTCCTGTCCGACGAGGGCCAGCTCCGCCTGTTCTCGCCCGAGATCGGCCGGCTGCCGGTGGTTCCCGACCTGTACGCCAAGGCTCCGGCGGCCTATCCCAACCTCTTCACGATGAAGCTCGGCGGGGTGAACTTCAACGGCAAGCTGTCGTCCTCCCGGCGAAACGTGCTGAACTCCCTCTACGATCATCTGATCACGTTCCGCCACGCCGAGCTCCGGGCCGCCTGGGCGGCCATCTTCGCCGCCGAGAATGCCGTCGGGAAGGCGAGGGCGGCCGGCAAGAGCGTGGCGCAGGCCGAGCAGTCCCTCGCGGAGGCGAAGAAGCTGGCGACGGCCATGCCGGTGGATGCGACGCGCGCTTCGGACAAGGAGATCAACGCCGCGTTCAAGGACAAGCCCGACGTCAAATCGAAGCTCGAGACCGAGTGGGACATCTTCGCCAAGACCAACTACGCTCGGGCCCGGGAGGCAGCCGAGCGGGCTCTGGCCGCGGCCAAGTAGCGGAAGGGTGATGGCACAGACGTGCCATCATGGCACCCATTGTCACGCCTCTCTTCACGCCGGGATCGCGTAACTCTCTGGTATTTTAGGTGTGTTGGGGTGGTTTTGGGTTTGCATGACGAGGGGGCCTGATGAGTGCGAAGATCCTGTTGGCCGACGACGACCCGGCCGTCTGCCAGTTCGTGGACGTGATCCTGAAGCAGGCAGGCTACAGCGTTGTCAGGGCCGCCGACGGCGTCGAGGCCATGGAGCGGGTGAGGCAGTCGCCCCCCGACCTGATCCTGCTGGACATCCTCATGCCGGGGCGTGACGGCCTGGACGTGCTCCGGTCACTCCGCCAGAACCCCGAGACCTCCCAGATCCCCGTGATCATGCTCACGCAGAAGGCCCAGGTCGAGGACCGGGTGAAGGGGCTTGAGTGGGGGGCCGACGACTACGTGCCCAAGCCGTTCGTGCCCCAGGAGCTCCTCGTCCGCATCCGCGCCCTTCTCAGGCGGAGCGAGAAGGTGCGCGCCCTCGGGCCGCTCATGGGCGTGCTGGGGGAGTGGTTCTCGGTCCAGGGGATTGAGCAGCTCGGTCACGAGCTGGAGACGGCGCGCGAAATCCAGTTCCGCCTCCTCCCGCCGGCCCTGCCCAACCTGGCCGGGGTGGAGGTCGGCGCGGCCCTGGCGCCGACCAAGAGCGTGGGCGGGGATTTCTACGACTTCATCCCCATGCCCGGCGGAGTCGGGTTCGCCATCGGCGATGTGTCGGGGAAGGGCATCCCGGGGGCCCTGCTCATGGTCATGGTTCGTTCGCTCCTGCGCGCCACCGCATGGGAGCTGGACGCTCCGGGAGAAATCGTCCGCCGGCTGAACCGGTTTCTCCACCGCGACCTCCCGCCCTCCATGTTCGTGACCATGGTGTTCGGCGTGCTGAGCCTCGGTGGCGGCCGCCGGTTGAGCCTGGCCAACGCCGGGCACGTCAATCCCATCCTTCTTCGCCGGGGGCGGCCCCCACAGGTTCTCGAGCTGGGCGGTCCCGTGCTGGGCGCTTTCGAGGATGCGAAATACCCGCAGGAGGAGCTGCTGCTGGAGGCGGGGGACCAGGTCGTCCTCTACACCGACGGGCTGGTGGAAGCCACCGACGCGGCGGGAGCGGCGCTGGGAGTGGAAGGCCTCGCCGCCCTCATCGAGTCGCGCCGCGCCGAGCCACCCCAGGCGGTGGCCCGGGCCGTGCTGGCGGAGGCGCAGGGCCGAGGCGGAGGCGTGAGCCGGGACGATCTCGCGCTCCTGATCCTGAGGGCCTCGGGCGGCCTGCTCGACGAGGAGAGTGGAAGTTGATGGTGAAAATTGATGGTTGAGGCCGCCCGCGTGGCGAAGATCCTCGTCGTGGACGACAATCCCGACAACGTGGAGCTGGCGCGGGCCGTCGTGGAAGCGGCCGGATATACGGCGGTGTCCGCCTCCGACGGGATCGAGGCGCTTGAGCGCGTCAAGGAGTCGCGGCCCGACCTGATCCTGCTGGACGTCATGATGCCGCGGCTCGACGGGATGGGTGTGCTTCAGAAGCTCCGGGAGAACCCGGGCACCGCTCAAATCCCCGTGATCATGCTGACCGCCAAGGCGGCGGTGGCCGACCGGGTCGCGGGACTCACGAAGGGCGCCGACGACTACGTGCCCAAGCCCTTCGAAGCGGCCGAGCTCATGGCCCGGATCCATACGCTCCTCCAGCGCAGCGAGAAGCTCCGCTACCTGAACCCGCTGATGGGCGTTCTCGGCGACTGGTTCTCGGAGCGCGGGCTGGAGCGGCTCTCGCGCGAGCTGGAGGTGGCCCGCGAGATCCAGATGTCCCTCCTCCCCAAGGTGCCGCCGCCCATCCACGGGATCGAGCTCGGGGCCGTGCTCTTCTCGTCGGAGACCGTGAGCGGAGACTTTTACGACTTTCTCGCCATGCCGGACGGGCGCTTGGGGATCTCCGTGGGAGACGTGTCCGGCAAGGGGATTCCCGCCGCGCTGCTCATGGTCATGGTACGCACGCTCTTCCGGGTCACCGCGGCGGACGGCGATCCTCCCGCTCAGGTGCTCTCCCGCCTGAACCACTACCTCTGCCGGGATATCCCGCCCTCGATGTTCGTCACCATGTTCTTCTGTCTCCTGGGGCCCGACCGGCAGCTGGTCTACGGCGACGCCGGTCACGTCAAGCCGATCCTGCTCCGGCCCGGCCAGCCGCCCCGCGTGCTGGAGGCCGAGGGGACGATTCTGGGTGTCATGGATGAGGCGGAGTTCGACGAGCGCCGGGTTCAGCTGACCCAGGGTGATCTGCTCGCGCTGTACACCGACGGGGTGGTGGAGTCCGTCGGGCCCGACGGCCGCATGCTCGGCACCGAGGGCTTCTGCAGCCTCCTCGAGGCCAACCGCCAGAAACCCCCGCAGGCCATCGCCGAGGCCATCGCGGACGAGATCCAGAAGAGCCCGGGCCCCCTGCGTGACGACCTCACGCTCGTGGTCCTCCGGGCCTAGCGGAGTTTTGGAGACCATGGCTCCCCTGCTATACTCGAAAAATGCTGGGGCGACCCCGAGCGTAAGGACACGATGAGAGACGGGGGTCCGGAGGGCACCTTCGTGCTGACCAGCGAGCCGCAGCACCTGGCTCGCCTGCGGGACTGGCTCCGGGGGGAGCTCACGCGCCTGAAGGTGGAGAATCAAGAGCAGTTCGGCCTCCAGGTGGCGGTCGGGGAGATCTGCTCGAATTCCATCAGGCACGCGTATGCCGGGCTCGGCGGCAAGCCGATCCACGTCTCGGTACAGGGGAACGAGAACCGGCTGGTCATCGAGGTGCGGGACTTCGGGAAGAAGTTCGATCCCGAAGCGTACCGGCCGCCCGACTTCGAGGCGGTGCCCGAGGGCGGGATCGGCCTGCACCTCGTGCGGCAGTTCGTGGACGAGCTCTCGTACGACGTGACCCAGGAGCAGGGGACACGCTGGACACTCGTGAAGTATCGGAGGAGGGAATGATGGAGATCCAGGTCGCGCAGTCGCAGGACGTTACCGTCGTGGTTCCGACGGGTGACCTCGACATGGGAGCCGCCGACCAGGTTCGGCGGGTCCTGACCGAACTCATCGACAAGGGGCAGCTCAAGCTGGTCATGGACCTCGGCGGTGTCGGGTACATCGACAGCTCAGGGCTCGGCACGCTGGTGGCGGCCATGAAGCAGGCGCGGGCCGCCGGCGGCAACCTCAAGCTCTGCGCTCTCCAGGACGATGTCCGGTCGATTTTCGAGATGACCCGCCTGATCAAGGTGATGTCCGTTCACGCCACCCGCCAGGAAGCCGTCGCATCGTGGGGGTAGTCCCGCTGGCGCGCCGGGGGGCCTGCCGAGCCGGTTCGGAGCGGTGAGACCTCTGGGTCTGCCCGCCGACCGGCGCTCCCCTTTCGTCGAGATCGTCCTCGGGCTGCTGCTGCTGGGCGGCCTCACCCTGCTCTTCCTCCCCGCCTACTCCCCCCTCGCCCTCGCCTTCGTAGCGCTCGTCGCCCTTCGACACGGCGCGCGCGAGGCGCTGGCCGCGGCGGTCTGCGCCTGGGGACTCCTTCTGGCTCTGGCTCTTGCGCGGCCGCGCGGCCCGGGGATGGCGATCCTCCGCGCGACGGAAACGTACGTCATCCTCTGCCTCCTCCTGGCGGGGGGGATCGGCTTCGGCGCCATCGGCCTCGCCCACCGGCGCGCGCTCCACGGGCTCCGGGACCGGGTCAACGAGCTCGAGCTCGAGCTGGCGGATCAGGGGGTGAGGCTGCTGGTTGCCATCGAGGAGAAACAGGAGATCGAGCAGCGCCTGGCCCAGGAGCGCTCCCCCGGCTCGCGCCCCTGACCTCCGAGTGAACCTCCCCCTCATCCGACGCGCCCACGCCCCCGGCGCGGGTACCCGGCTCTGGGACCCGGAGGGGGTCCTGGTGCTGGCGCTCCTCCTGCTGCTCGCGGCCGGCATCCTGTACCCGCTCCTCCAGGTGCTCTCCGTGGCGGTGGCGGGCGACACGGGGGGATTCACGCTCCGGCATCTCGTCGCTTTCTTCCGGCGCCCCCTCTTTCTGGAATCCCTGCTCAACACGCTGGCGACGGGCTTTCTGGCGGTGCTCTTCGGGAGCATGGTCGGCGTGCCGCTGGCGTTCCTGACGGTGCGCCACGCGTTCCCGGGGAAGGCCGTCCTCCAGACGCTCGGCATGCTGCCCCTCGTGATCCCGCCCTTCGTCGGGGCCGTGGCCTTCCAGCAGATCCTCGGGCGCAGCGGGATGGTGAACCTGTGGCTCCTCGAGACGTTCGGCACGAGCCTCCCGCTGATGGAAGGGCTCACCGGCGTGGTGCTGGTCCAGACCCTTCACTACTTTCCCTTCATCATGGTCAACACCGCTGCCGCCCTGGCGGGAGTAGACCCGTCGCTCGAAGAGGCTGCCCAGAACCTGGGAGCGTCCGGCTTTCGTCTGTTTCGCCGCGTGCTCCTTCCCTTGGCGCTTCCCGGATACGCGGCGGGGGCCCTCATCACGTTCATCCGCGTCATCGATGATCTGGGCACGCCCCTCATGCTCAACTACACCAAGCTGCTGGCGCCCCAGGCCTATCTCCGCGTGACGACCGTCGGGCTCACGGATGTGGACGGCTACGTCATTTGCGTGATTCTGGTCGTGCTGTCGGTGCTGGCGCTCTGGGGCTCCAAGGCGGCCCTCGGGCTGTCGGAGTACGCCGCGCTTCAACGGAGCGCCGAGGTCGAGCCCCGGCGGCTCAGCGGGGCCTCGGCCCTGGCGGCGTGGCTCATCGCCGCCGCGCTCCTGGGACCCGCGCTGCTCCCGCACGTGGGGATCGTCCTCCTGTCGTTTTCCAAGGTGTGGAGCCTCTCCCTCCTGCCCACCGTGTACACCCTCGGCAACTACGAGGAGATCCTCTTTCGCACCACGGGCTTCATCTGGAACACTCTCCGCTACGCCCTGCTGGCCGCGGCCGCGGACGTGGCGCTCGGCGCGGCGATCGCCTGGCTGCTCCTCCGCGGGAGCGTGCGCGGTAGGGGGTGGCTCGACGTCATCACCACGATGCCCCTGGCGATCCCCGGGGTCGTGCTCGCGGTGGGTTACCTTCGCATGTTCCACGGCTGGAATTTTCCCGGCCTGGGCGAGCCCCTGACGGCCACGTGGCTCATCCTGGTCCTGGCCTACGCGATGCGCCGGCTTCCCTACACGGTGAGGAGCGCCTACGCGGCGCTCCAGCAGCTGCCTCTGGCCCTGGAGGAGGCGGCGCAGAATCTCGGCGCGAACCGCCTCCGGACTTTTGCCCGGGTGACCGCCCCTCTCATGGCCCGGGGCCTCCTGGCCGGCGGGCTCATCGCGTTCATCACGTCGGCGGTGGAGCTTTCCTCCACCATCCTGCTCGTGCCGCGCATCGAGCTCGGCCCGCTCTCCTACGGCATCTACGTGTACATGCAGTCCGCCGTCGGGCGGGGGCCCGGCGCGGCGCTGGGGGTGGTGGCCATCGTCCTGGTCGGGTGCGGGACTTGGCTGGCCCACCGGCTGGCGGCCAGGGGGGGCGCCGGCTCCCTCTTCCGCCTCTGATGCCGTGGCGATAACCTTCGCATCCCGGCGTTCTCGGTCGTCGCCCATCCTCAACGTACAACCGCGTACGCCTCCGGTGGGCTCCTCCCTCGGGCCTTGGGCTACTCGGTTCTCGCCACGGCATGGACTGATGCCGTGATGCGCTTGATGTGGCCGTCGCGACGAATCCTCCCGGTGGCGCTCTTCTTCGGGACCTTCGCGTGGTCCTTCGTCTATGTAAGCCTACCCTTCTACATCCAGCGGCTCTCCACCGTGGATCCCGTCTCCACGCTCAGGTGGACCGGCTGGATCCTGGGGATCTCGGCGCTTGTCACCGTCGTTACCACGCCCGTCTGGGGACGGTTGGCCGGAAAGGGGAACCCCAAGACCTTCTACGTGGTGGTCGAGATCCTCCAGGGGCTCGGCTTCGTCGGCATGGCGATGGCGCGGTCGCTGATCGAGCTCTTCCTGGCCCGTCTCGTGCTCGGGGCCATGGGCGCGGCCTCGACCTTTGCCTTCATCATCGCGGGGCGATCCCCCGACCGGGACGTGCGGCGGGAGGTCTCAGCGATCCAGTCGGCGATGACCGTGGGGCAGATCCTGGGGCCGCTGGCCGGCGCCGTCGCGGCGGCCCGCATCGGCTTCGTGCCGTCGTTCCTCCTGGGCGGGGCGATCCTCTGGGGGTGCGCGGGACTGGTCCAGTGGGGGGTCCCCCAACCACGCCTCTCCGCGGCGGTCGAGGAGGAGCGGCGCCAGATCTCCTGGGGGGAGATCTTGGTGGCGTGCTTCCTCGTGCTGGCCGGGTCCGTCCAGGTGTTCTTTCTGACGGCGGTGCTCCCCCAGATCCTTCCCCCGCTGGGCGTGGCAACCACGAGCACGCTGGAGATCGGCGGGTTGATCATCTTCGCCTCGGGGGTTGGGGCTGCCCTGGGGTCGCTCGCAGCGCCGCGGTTGGCCGACCTCCTGGGCGAGCGGAGGGCCATCGCCTCGTTCCTCGCCTCCTCCTCGGGCCTGCTGGCGCTCCTGGCGCTGACATGGGACGCTTGGAGCTTCGGGCTGGTCCGGTTCTTCCAGGTGCTCTGCGTGGCCCCCGTGTTCCCGCTGGCCGTGGCGCGGATCGCCCAACGGGCGGGCGGCGAGGCTATCGGCCTGGTCAACTCCGCCCGGATCGGCGCCGCGTTCATCGGGCCGGTCGCGGCCACCACCCTCCTGACATGGACGACCCCCGCCGTCGTCTACGGTATGCTTGCCCTGGCGGGCCTGGCCTGCGTTCCGCTGGTCCGGCTGCGCGCCCACGCGGAGAAGCCCTCATGAGCCCCAAACTCTCCTCCGAGGTCAGGCTGGAAGGGGTCGGGAAGCGATATGGGGAGATCTGGGCGGTCCGCGATGTGACGCTGACCATCCTGCCCGGGGAATTCTTCACGCTGCTCGGCCCGTCGGGGTGCGGCAAGACGACGCTGCTCCGGATGATCGCGGGCTTCGCGCGGCCGGACGCCGGGCGGATCCTCGTGGACGGAGAGCCCATCGATGCCGTCCCCCCCTGGAAGCGGGACGTCGGGCTGGTCTTCCAGCACTATGCCCTCTGGCCGCATCTGACCGTGTACGAGAACGTCGCCTTCGGGCTGCGCGAACGGAGGTTGCCCCGCGCCGAGATCGCCGAGAAGGTCTCGGCTGCTCTTACCCAGGTCGGCTTGGAAGGCCTCGAGGCGCGGCGGCCGTCCCAGCTCTCCGGCGGGCAGCAGCAGCGGGTGGCGTTGGCCCGGACTCTCGCGGTGCAACCCCGGCTCCTCCTCCTGGACGAGCCGCTCTCCAACCTGGACGCCCAGCTGCGGGCTCAGATGCGGATCGAGCTCGCCCGGCTCCAGCGGGATCTCGCCATTACCACGATCTACGTCACCCACGATCAGTCGGAGGCCCTCGCCCTGTCGAATCGGGTCGCGGTGCTCCAGAGCGGCTCGGTGGTTGAGGAGGGGACGCCGGAGGACATCTACCGGCGTCCCCGCAGCCGCTTCGCGGCCGAGTTCGTGGGAGCGGCCAACCTGCTCCCCGTGCAGGTGGTCGAACTTCGGGAGACCGGCGTGCTGGTCGAGGCCGTCGGGGGGGTGCGGCTCCCGGTGCCGGGCGACCCGGTCCGGTGGCGGACGGGAGCCCGGGCGCTTCTCTGCCTTCGCCCCGAGGCCCTCCGGATCGAGGAAGCCACCTTGGGGCGCGAGACGGGATTCTTCGCGACCGTGGCCTCCCGGGTCTTCGAGGGGGATCGCCACATTTACGAGGTCAAGGTCGGCGAGGGCACACTGCTCCGGGTTGAGCTGCCCGCGCTGGGCGAGGGACGGATCTTCCGGCTGGGGGATCGCGTGCGGGTGGAATTCAGCGCGGAGAGCGCCGTCCTCCTCCCCCAATCCTAGAGGGTGTAGGTCTTGCCCTGCTCCAGGATGTGGATGCGGGCCGGGTCCATCTTCTGAAGCTCCTCGGCGGTCTCCTCGAAGAAGTGCGGCTTGATGTGGTAGATCCAGAGGGGAAGATCGGACGGCATCTTCTTCATCTCCCGGCTCAGCATCACCGGCGTCAGGTGCTTGGAGGCGCGGGCGAGACCGTCCAGGCGGCTGGGGAAGGCGGTCTCGACGATCACCGCCTTGAGTCCCTTGAGCTCGCGCGCCGCCTGCCAGATCCGCTCGGTGGGCCCCGTGTCGCCCGAGTACACGAACCCCGTTTCCCCGTCGTGGATCACGAAGCCGACGGTGTCCACGGTGTGGTCCACGCGGATCGGCGTGACCCAGAGCTCGCCCACTCGCGATTCGACGTCCTCCGTCAGCGTCCGGTAGCCCAGGACCGCGGTCTGGGAGGTGGGGATCGTGGAGAAATCGGGCCAGAGCCGGTCGTTGAAGGCGTGCTTCTTCAGGTCGTCCACCACCGGCGCGATGCTCGTGGCGATCACGGGTCGCTTCGCGTTCGTAATGGCGAGCGTGTCGGTGAGGAAGGCGAGCCCCACGACGTGATCCAGGTGGGCGTGGCTGAGGAGGGCGTGCTCGATCTCCCGCTGCTCGTCGATGCCGAGGGCGCCCGGCACGCTCCCGGCGTCCACCAGCACCCGGTCGTTGACGAGGAAGGCCGAGGGACGCTGCCCCTGGCCCTCGCTGCCGAAGACGCCGAGCACCTTGATTTTCATCCCACGGATTTTAGTCTAGCAGACTTTGCCGGTCAAGCCGCGGAATCCGTGGCGTCGGGAAGATGCCAGCCTCCCCCGACCTGTGCTACCCTGCCAGCATGAAATTTTTCTCCGGGGCGGCGCGGCCGTGGCTCATCGGGGCCGGGGTAGGGGTGGTCGTCGCGCTCGTTACCCTCCTGGGAGTCGTCGAGTTCGTGGAGCTCAAGAGCCTTAACTGGCGGTTTCTCCTCCGGGGGCCGATTCGCCCCGCCTCGCCCATTGTCATCATCTCCATCGACGAGGATTCCTTCGACGAGCTCGACCTGGCGTGGCCGTGGCCCCGGGCGCTCCACGGCCGCTTGCTGGATCTCCTCAGCCGGGGTCGGCCCGCAGCGATCGGCCTCGACATCCTCTTCATCGAGCCCAGCGCCCATGGGCCCCGTGACGATCAGGCCTTGGCGGCAGCCGTGGCGAGGGTCGGCAACGTGGTGCTGGGGGCCAACCTGACCAAGACTCAGGGAGAGTATGGCGTCAAGGACGACCTCAACCCTCCGCTTCCCCTGATCCGGAAGGGCGCCGCGAGCTTCGGCTTTATCAACCTCGCGACGGACGAGGACGGCTTCGTCCGATCGGGGGACCTCAGGCTCCCCTTCCAGCAAGGGGTCCAGGAGAGCTTCGACCTCCATCTCTATAACCTGGCGATCAAGGCGGGGATTCCCGCCAAGCCGCTCCCCACGGAACCGATGGTGTACATCAACTATCGAGGTCCCCGGCGGACGTTCCCCGTGATCCCGTACTACCGGGTGCTGAACGGCGAGGTGAAGCCGGAAGTCTTTCAGGGGAAGATCGTCATGGTTGGGGCGACGACGCTTGCCCTTCACGACGACTTTCTCACCCCGTTCTCGGCTGGGCTGCTCACGAGCCTGGACAGGGTGCCCGGGGTCGAGGTTCACGCCAACCTGTTGGAGAACCTCCTCCAGGGCAATCGACTGACCAGGATCCACCTGTACCTCGGAGCCCTCCTGACGCTGGTCGCCGCCGTCCTGGGGACTCTCGCCGCCTTCAGGCTACGCGCGGTTCGGGCGTTCCTCTTGATCGTGGCGGTAGGAGTCGCGTATGCGGTGGTCGCCTTCTGGGCCTTCGTCAGCCTTTATCTGTGGGTGGATTGGTTCTCGGTCCAGCTGGCTCTGGTCTCCGGCTACGGCACCGCCGTGGTGATCAACTACATCCGCGAGCAGCGCGAGAAGCGGCGCCTGTCGCGGTTCTTCTCCCCCGACGTCATCAAGGAGATCCTGAAAACACAGAGCGAAGGCTCGCTGGTCGGCAGCCGCCGGCGCATCACCGTGCTCTTCTCGGACATTCGCGGCTTCACCTCGCTCTCGGAGAAACTCAAGCCTGAAGAGGTGGTGGAGATGCTCCGGGATTACCTGACCACCATGACCGAGATCGTCTTCAAGTACGGCGGCACGGTGGACAAGTACATCGGGGATGCGATCATGGCCCTCTACGGTGCGCCGTTCGACCAGATCAACCACGCCGAGCAGGCGGTGCGCACGGCGCTCGAATTTCAGGAGCAGGTCAAGGTCCTCTCCGAGCGCTGGGAGGCCAGGTCCGGCGTGCGTCTCCGCAACGGCGTGGGGATCAATACCGGGGAAGCCGTCGTCGGAACCATCGGCTCCCAGCAGCGGCTCGAGTACACGGCGATCGGCGACACGGTCAACCTTGCTTCCCGGCTCGAGGGCCTGACCAAGGACTTCCTCTCCCCCGTCGTCGTCAGTCAGACCACCTATGAGGAGGTCAAGCATCTCTTCTACTCGCGCTACCTGGGAGAGGTGAAGGTCAAGGGCAAAGAGATCCCGGTGAAGATCTACGCCGTGGAGAAGGCGGAAGGGCGCCAGGCCCCCCGCGCCGTCCTCGACGTGCCGCTCATCATCGTGGACGAGGACGTCACGATCACGGCCGCCATGCTGGACCTCAGCCGCACCGGCGTCGCGGCGCGCAACCTGCCCAAGCGGATTCCGGCGAACCGCATCGTCGGCATCCGGATCGAGCTCTCCGGCTTTCCCGAGCCCCTCACCGTTGACGGCCGGGTCATCTGGAGCGAGGGCGATCGAGCGGGGTTTGCCTTCCTGGGGCTGTCGCTCGAGAACGAAAACCTCCTGGAAGATTTCGTCAAGCGCCGGGCGGCGACGCCCGAATCTTGATTCCCGCCTGAGCCTGCCTCCACCCGCGCGGAGCGGCCCCCC
>Ga0209521_10000966_pt1 | contig 23022 bp, 27 predicted proteins | sample Rifsed19ft4_FD_184016 | JGI IMG/M metagenome (GOLD analysis project Ga0209521, IMG submission 184016) | Soil microbial communities from Rifle, Colorado, USA - sediment 19ft 4 (version 2) | ecosystem: Environmental > Terrestrial > Deep subsurface > Rock core/Sediment | place: Rifle, Colorado...
CGCCCTTGGCGTTTACCGCCCTCTGCGCCTCCATTATATGGACGACGGGGAACGGCGACTCAGGGTCGAACTCCGAGGAGTTGGCGAACTTCATCGCGCACAGGTCGCGCGCTATCTCTATGATGGCGACCTGCATGCCCAAACAAATACCGAAAAAGGGCATCTTGTTCTCGCGGGCGTATTTGATGGACGCTATCTTGCCCTCCACGCCCCTGCCGCCGAAGCCGCCGGGAATGAGTAGGCCGTCGATGCCCTTGAGCAACGCCTGCGGCCCCTTCTTCTCTATCTCCTCAGAGTCTATGTACTGGAGGTTCACCTTGCAGCTCGCCGCTATTCCGGCGTGTATGAGCGCCTCGTGGAGGCTCTTGTACGAGTCCTGCAGGTTGACGTACTTGCCGACGATGCCGATCGTAATCTCGTGCCTGGGGTTGTTGACCCTCTTTACAAGCGCCTCCCACTCTTCGAGCTTAGGGGAGCGCGTCCAGATGTTAAGGAGCTTCACTATCTTTTCGTCAAGCCCCTGGCTGTGGAATACCATCGGGACTTCGTAGATGCATTTGACGTCCTGCGCGGATATGACGGCGTCCTTGTCCACGTTGCAGAAAAGGGCTATCTTCGCCTTCAGCTCCGCAGGAATCGCCCTGTCCGAACGGCAGAGCAGGATATCCGGCTGTATACCTATCTCGCGCAATTTATTTACGCTGTGCTGAGTCGGCTTTGTCTTGACCTCGTGGGCCGTGGCTATATAAGGGAGGAGCGTGAGATGGACGTAAAGGACGTTCTCCTTGCCGAGGTCGAACCTGAGCTGCCTTATGGCCTCCAGGAACGGGAGCGATTCTATGTCGCCGACCGTGCCGCCTATCTCGATGATGGCGATATCGACACCGTTGCCGATGGCGAGCACCTTGCCCTTAATCTCATCCGTTACGTGGGGGACGACCTGAACAGTGCAGCCGAGGTAGTCGCCGCGCCTCTCCTTCTGGATTATCGCGTCATAGACCTGGCCGGTCGTGAAGTTGTTCCTTCTGGTGAGCTTGGCTGTCGTGAACCTCTCGTAATGCCCGAGGTCGAGGTCCGTCTCGGCGCCGTCGTCGGTCACAAAGACCTCTCCGTGCTGGAACGGGCTCATGGTGCCGGGGTCTACGTTTATATAGGGGTCGAGCTTCTGGAGTGTTATGGTGAGGCCGCGGGACTCAAGCAGGGCGCCTATCGCGGCGCTCGCGAGCCCCTTGCCCAGCGAGGAGACGACCCCGCCCGTCACGAATATATACTTTGTCTTTGATTGTCTTTTCGGTTCGCTCATGCCTTTAGGATGGTTGGGAATATACAGGGATTTGGATTAAGCACCTAATATAACCTGAAACCGCATTGGATTTGAAATACTTTTTATAGGGTCCGGGCAAAAAAGATGAAGCCCATTGGCGGGTTCATCTTTGCAAATTGAACCCGAAAATTCGTGATTCGCTTTGACGAACAATAGAATTGTAGGGTGCGCTGTGCGCACCAAGAATAATCCCCCTCTCCCCGATGGGGGAGAGGGTAGGGGTGAGGGGGAACCTTTAAACCCCCTTCTCCCTTATAATAGCCCTTACCCGTTCGAGGTCCTCGGGCGTATCGACCGATACGGGGTTATAGTCCACCTCGACCACCCTTATCCTGTGCCCGTTCTCAATGGCGCGGAGCTGCTCGAGGCTCTCCGACCTCTCAAGAGGCGTGGGCTTCAGTTTCGTGAACTCGAAGAGAAAATCGCGCCTGTATACATAGAGGCCTATGTGCTTGTAAGGCGGCGCGGGGAGCTCTTTGAACGCTATGCGGCTAAAGGGGATGGGGCTCCTCGAGAAATAGAGGGCATAGCCGTCCTTGCCTGTGACCACCTTCACGGCGTTCGGGTCGTGGTACTCCTCTTCGTCGGTTATACGGGTTTTAAGGGTGGAAATATTTAATGACGGGTCTTCGAGCATCGGACGGATGGCGGCGTCAATTAGGCCCGGCTCGATCAGGGGCTCGTCGCCCTGGAGGTTTACGATTATGTCGGCGTCTATCGATCGGGCCGCCTCCGCCACCCTGTCGGTGCCCGAGGTGTGCTCTGGAGAGGTCATCACCGCCCTGCCGCCGAGCGCGAGGACGGCCTTCATTATCCTCTCGTCGTCGGTGGCGACCAGGGCCTGCTGAGGCAGGCTCGCTGAAAGCGCCCTCTCGTAGACGCGCCAGACCATCGGCTTTCCGTCGATGTCGGCAAGGGGCTTTCCAACGAGACGCGTGGAGGCGTACCTGGCAGGGATGATTACGGCGATTTTCATTGAGGCTCAATATATCAAAACGGGATTTGAAGTCAAAAGAGATTTGCTCTCCCCCTCTCCCTTTGTGGAGAGGGTTGGGGTGAGGGGGAGTTTAATGAAGGCCTTTCACCCTCCCCTTTATCCCCTCCCGTCAAGGGAGGGGGCTAAAAGAGATGAGATTGCTTCGTCGCTGATGCTCCTCGCAATGACAACGAGGCCCGCCGCTCATTGTAGTCATTGCGAGCGAAGCGCGGCAATCTCAGTTCTTATTCTTCGAGAATTGCCGTTCCCCCTCTCCCTTTGTGGAGAGGGTTGGGGTGAGGGGGGGCCTTGTCGTTGTTGACACGGAATGGACGCTGTGTTAATTTTTTCTTTTCTTTCCCCGCTATCCAATCAAATACGCCGGAGTGGTGAAACAGGCAGACGCGCGGGACTCAAAATCCCGTGGGAGCAATCCCGTGTGGGTTCGATTCCCACCTCCGGCACCAAATTTTCAAGAACAATAATTCTTTCGCAAGCCTTCAATTCTCAATAGCTTTTAACCCCTCATTTTCCTGATAGCTTAGTGTATTATCCGTTCTCTTGCCTGTTCAACCGGGGCCTTCTGTGTCTCGATTGTGCCCAAATTGTGCCCGTTTGAAAGAGTGACGGCCTTTTCTTTATGGTATTCAGTAACCCTCTTTGAAGCCCTTTTCAGATCGTCCTCGTTTACTATGTTGTACCTTTCAAAGACGCTCCGGGTCTTATGGCCTGATACCATCATTGCAACCCTCTCAGGCACCCCTGCCCTTACCATGTTCCTAACAGCCGTCCTCCTGAAATCGTGGAACAGCTTGCCCTCCAGCTCTGCGTCCTTACAGGCTTTAGCCCATGCCCCTCTGAAGTCCCTTATCTGTTCCCCTGCCTCTCCGAAGAAAACCCAGGGGCATTTGGGAAACTTACTATCCCTTGCGGCCCTCTGGAAACGGATTGCCTCCAATAGCTCCCCCTCCATAAAGACAACCCTTGATTCGCCGTTCTTGGTATCCTCTGCCTTAAGGGTTATCTTGCCCTCTATTAAGTCCACCTGGGGCCATTGAAGGCTTAATAGCTCCTCTTTCCTCATTCCCGTATGATAGGCCGTTATTACCACGGGCTTAAAGTAAGGGGGCAAGGCGTTCTTAAGGGCAAGGTACTCCTTATGCTCAAAATAGCCCTGCCTTGCGCTGTTTTCTTTCAGGTGCGGGATATGCGGAGGGTTAATCACCTTCGGAGGGGTCATCTGACAGGCAAGACGAAACATCCTTTTAAGGGCCGATAGCTCACGGTTTATAGTCCCGTTCTCTGCGTCCTTCTCCTGCCTCTGAAGGATATAGGCCCTGATCGTGTCCGTGGTAATGTCCACGGCCCTAACGCCCTCAAAGAAGCTCTTAAGGTGTTTCACGCTCCTTTCAGCCCTGTCGAGGGACTTCTTGCCGTTCACCTTGTAGTCATTCACAAGGTCAAGGGCAAGCTCGTCAAACCGCACCCTTTCAACCCTAAGCCCAGGGAAACGGTTTTCGGTTATCTGCCCTTCACGGAGCTTTAGGAGCCTCTTTGCGTCCGTCTCCTTTTTACTGTGGGAACTTTCTCTGTAGGGCTTCCCTGCCCTGTAATACTTTACCCAGAAAATCTCTTTCCTTTTGTAGATACTGCCCATTAAAGCCTCCTTTCATACTGATTTCTTTTTTACCGTGCTTTTAACCTTCTTTTGTTCACCTCCTCTTTTGTTCATTTTCTATTCCAGGCAAAAGAACGCCGCAATCCAATTTAATAATCTGATCCTTTTTAGGCAAAGGGATGTAGTTGACCGTAAGGACTTCTTTTACAAGAACGGAGTTTTTTACAAATCCGCCACTGAAACCAAGTAATTTTGTAGCGATTTTATCTTTCTGTACTGGTTCATAATCGAAGCGCAAGGTTGTGATATAGTCTCCAAAAATATCAGAGCCTATCTCTTGCACTATCAGACTATTTCCCTCGGGTGTTACTTTTAAATTTTCCATCCAAGTCGCTGAAAATTGAACTTTTGGGTAAAAAGCTTTTCCTTCCTGGAATTCATGGCATTGGTTTAGGGATACACTTGTAAGAGAGCAATCATTGTTCCAGCATAAAAGCTCAAGAATATGAAAATCTTTATCTATTTTCTCATTTGTTTTTTGCTGAACCGTAACACGAAGCTGAACGGTAGGCATATACTCGCCCAAATTACTTGGTGCGGCATACAAAGGAGTTCCAAAAGCAAAAAATAACAGAAAACATAATACGATCTTAAACATATCATCTCCTCTTTTTTTGCGGCTGCTTGCGATTAGTTTCCCCAAGTCGCAATTCAAGATATTTAAGGGCAAGGTGAAGAAAAGAGGGAATCTCCCTCATAGCCTTTTCCCACCTGTAGACCGTTATCGTGCTTACTCCGAGGGCCTTGCCAAGGCTGATTTGGGAATAATTGTTTTTCTTACGCCAGTTAAGAAGGTCTGTCGGGGTCAAAACGGGCATCTCAATTCCCCTCTGCACATTTTTCACCAATCGCTTTATATGTCTTTTTATCCTCAATGCTCCATACTTTAATGAATTCTGATAACATCAAATCAAGCTGACGACTTTTGCATAAAGGATATGTTTTATAAAAAGCATCCAGCTCATGTGCTGCCTGCAAAGGGCCTGGTGCGTTGTATGTCGAAATAGATATTTCATCATTCATAATCGCATTTCTCATTCTGATCATCATTTTCTGCCTCACAGCACCATCAACTTTGATATTCATATTTCCTTCTATTAAGTCGATTGCCATCGCAAGTCCCTTAAAATGTCCTGCGATTAAGCCCTCATATTCACCATTCCTATGACCCGTAAGAAAGCCAGCGAAAAAATGTGCTTTCTCATATTCATCAAGTCTGTTCCAAAAATAACCATCGGCTTTTTCCTCAGCTAAAGCATTGCCAATGAGCAAAATTAAAAACAGCATGGTAAGGATACTTTTATTCATTGCCCCTCCCTCCATAATCAGAAGTTAAATACTCACACCTTATATACCATTGGCATAACACAATGTCAAGGGGTTTAGGATATGATTTCAAACAAAATTCCTCTCTTTTCCTTGCATATAAAAAGGACTTCCTAAAAGGTGTACCTGGTCTTGTGGGCATCAATCCATTTATCAAGATCGTATATATCCAAGTGAATCCTCTTGCCCACCTTTACGCAGGGCAGGCTACCGGCCCAGATAAGCTCACGGAGGGAAGGCACGGAACGGCCCAGGTAAACGGAAGCCTCTGGAATGGTAAAGAGCCTCTTTCTAAGGGGTTCACGCTTGGGATTCTCAATCCCGTGCGTCTTTGTAACTGTCTGTTCTTTCAATCTTTATTTACCCTATGTGCCTTGACTGTGCCCAGATTCAACACCCTTGTTTAGTGCCTTCTTAGGGGGCAGGAGGGGGAGGATTGGCCTCTCCAGCCATATATTGCTTAACCCCTCTCCTGGGTGCATCCCGTTTTCTGCCAAAGTTAATCCCGCCTGTACCTCGATAAGTCCACCGGAGAAAAATCGGCCTCTACATTCAGGTTGATATTTCTTGCAGGAGGATAGGAGCTATCCAGCTTGAAACTCATATCCAGGGCCTTAAGAGAAATATTCGGGTCTGTGTTATCTACATGGCTTTTCAGCTTGCCTATGCGATAGGACTTCGTTAGGCCGTGGTATTCCATAAGGGCCTTTATGCTGTCCTCAATCTCCGGGTGCTTCATAAGGCCGTGAGCGATTGCCTTAGCCGAATTCCTGTCTTTCACATCATAGGCCCCCATAGCTGAAGCGGTTGCAGAAGTTCCCTTTACAACTGCCGTAACAAAAGCCCTCTGCTTGTCCGTAAGATGATCAAGGCAAGGAGGAGGGACAATCTTTTTAATTCGCTTGTGAACGGCAACATTGGAAACGCCAAGCTCCTTAGCAATCTCTGTTTGGTTATTGCCCTCTTTGAGCATTTTTAGAAGCAACTCATCATCTATTTTTCTTGGCCTCATCTTCACGGCTCCTTTTGTTAAGATTAACCTTGCCTGATTACATCCAGCACCTTTGCCCCTGGGAATACCCTGCAAGTCTCCACAATGGGCCTGAGTTCATCGAGGGTAAAGGAGAAGGCCCCTGCCGGTATCCTCTCCCTTGCCGTGGTGTCGCTTATAATCCAGTATTCGCCCATTATGGGGCTATCCTTCACCCGGAATCCCCAGGGGGCCATAAGGCAACCGTTCTGGATAAGCTCATCTATGAGGGCCGCAAGCCTTTCATCTGTCCATCCTCTGCCCTCGGCCTCTCTGATAACCTCCTCAAGCACCCCTTCCGGGTCAAAACAATCGGGGGAGGATTCCTGGGGCCTGACCTTGCCGCCCTCTATCAGCCGGAGGGCCATGCTTTCCGGCAGGTCTATAACTGCCCCCGCCTGTAGCTCCCTGATTCCCTCCGGGGTTCTAACCTTCAATGGGGTCAACACCTGATATGTCATTCAATCACCGCCAGGACGGTTACAGGCTCGTTTTGAGCGAAGGTGCTCATCTGCCCTCGAAGGTGCTCATCATTTTGAATGAGCATCTTCGGTACTTCTTGAGCATCTTCGGGAAGTACCCAGGCCCATCCACCTTTAAAACCCTGTTTCTCAGCATTGATATTGAGGGCCTTTCTTGCTCTCCGTAGTGTCACATCCGTTATGCCTGCCGCCTTCGCCTCTTTCTGTGCTCTTCTTGAATCAACTGGCCCGTTAGCAAGGAGGTCTTTTAAGAAATCTTTAGCTTCATCTAAGGCCGTCCTTTCCTCAGGTGAAGAGGGAATAGCTAAGAGGGCATCGGCCCCGTGGCTTGATATCCCGCCCCATACTATTCTTGAGGCACCGTCCACCCCCTCTAAGGAGAAGGACAGAGAAGGAGGCATAGGGGCAAGGTTATTTTTAATCCCAGCAAAAATCCTCCGGCCCTCATCCTCCGGGTCTTTCGCAACCAAATGGGTACACCGGGCTTGCCCTGCAATCCCAATTGAGCCGCCGCCCCTGTAGATAGCCTGCCCTCCGCTGGCCTTATTCAAATGTCTAACAACTACAACGGCAACCCCGATTTCATCTGCCAGTTGTGCAAGCGGGGTTAAAGCTCTCCGAATATCCTGGTCTCGGAAGCTATTTGTCCTCCCGTCTAAATGAGCCATAAGGGGGTCTATGACAACAATCTTGGCCTGTACTTTGTGGCAAGATATTTTGATAGCTTCGATATCCTCAACTGTAGGAAGCCTGGGCTTACCGTCCTTATCATGGACTGCCTGTAAAGACGCTATGCGGGATAGGTCTGCACCTGCGGCTTTAAGTCTCGGTACTATGGTATCCGCTAATCCATCCTCAAGAGTAAGGAGCACCGCCCCGCCTGAAACTCCGGGGCTACCGTCCGGCATGGAATCTTCACGGCTAACACGGGCCACAAGGTCAAGAGTAACCGTAGACTTCCCTAAGCCGGGGTCTCCGTCTATGAGGCTTAACTTTCCAAGAGGTATTCGGCCTTCCCAAAGCCAACTGATAGACTCCGGGGTTACGGTATCGAGCATCACAAGGCCGGAATATTCCTTTTGAGGGGAATCCTCTTTAGGTTCCCATGCAGGAGTCTCTTTTATCAGCCTTGCAAGCTCCCCCTTAATCTCCCTATCCGTCCGGCCCTCCTTGCGCTTCAGCTCTATCCAGTCCGAAACATCAAGGCCCTGCTTTTCTTTCCTCTCGCCCAGACCGGGAAGTTCAACAATCCTAATGACGCTCGCCTTACCCTGAAGGCTCCGGGCCACTGTTTCGGCATACTCCAGACCGGGCCGGTCATTGTCCGGGATTATGGCAACCTGTTTGCTCAGGAAGTAATCAGCATATTCCGGCTTCCATGCCTTAGCCCCTCCCTGGGAGGTTGTTACCGCCGTATTCCCGGCATAGCCCAGGGCCTTGAGATTATTAGCGTCCTTTTCGCCTTCCACAAGAACGGCCCCGTTTGCGTTCACAAGTTCCGGGAGATTGTAGGGGACTCGCCGGACACCTTGAAGGTCATATATCCAGCTTTCATTAGGCCCCCTGTGCCGTGGTCTGAAGTCCTTTGGCTCATATCTCACAACCTGATAAAGCAAGGCCCCGTTTTCGTCCTTATAGTCATATACCGCCTTTACTTCCTTCATCTGCGCATACGCTCCTTTTTTTAATCCTGTTATCTCTCCAAGCTCCCTCAAGGCTGTCTTGAAATCTACGCCCTTCATCCTCATGTAGAAGCCGATTGCGTTTCCTTCACCGCAACCGGCATGGCATCTCCAAAGGCCGCTATCGAGGTTCACGGATAAAGAAGCCCGCTGATCCTCATGGAAAGGGCATCTGCCGGAGCCTTGAGACTCGCCTGTAAGGGAAGGGATTAGGCCCCGATAGAAGGCCCGGAAATCGAGGCTATCGAGGACGGCTTGCTTATTCATTGATTGCCGCCTCCTTATCTGCCTCTAAAAGAAAATCAACACAGCCCACAAGAGCAGAGATTCCCCTTGTGCAAGGCATATCGAGAAGGCGGTTCTTATAGCGGCTTAACAGGAATCGAGTTACGGGATTAAGTGAAGGGATACTGTTTTCTATCATCATTCTGTTTTTCTCCTTGTCCTATCTCACATCTTGGATTGCGCTGAAGGCCATTGACTTAAGGGCCTTCCATGTCTCAAACAGGCTCTTGGGGTCTGCCCTAAGCTCTCCGTTAAAGTAGCGGGTTATAAGCCCTTCTATCTTCTCTGAGGCTTTAAAGACAAAAATGCCCTGCCTGCCGTTTCCTTCAACCCGGATAATCGGGATCCCGGCTTGACGAATAACTGAAGCAAGGTAAATGTCTCTGGTGGAAAATTCGGGAAGGGTCTGCTGGTGGGTATGGTTCATACTATTCGCCTCCAAATAAAAAAGGGTAAAAGCCGTAGCTCTTACCCTTAAGAAAAACCGAAATATATGCGTGGGGGAATTTTTCTTTTCTTAGGCGCGATACAATCGATTAAACTTCCCTAACCACTCTTTATAATTTTTACAAGAGATTGGGCAACTGACTCCATGCGTAGAGCAGTTATACTGCTCAATAATGGGTTCATTTGACGCGATGGCCTTACGCGAATAAGCCGCTCTATGAATAGCCGAATAAATAAGCTTGATTCCCTTTTCTATTTTATCTTCTCCCCTTATGGGTTTACCCCATACAACTTTTTTGGCTTTGAATTTCTCAAGCTGTTCATGCGCTCCTTGAGGATTGGTCTTTTTTACTTGGTCATATCGTGCAATTAGTTTAAAGCTCAATCGTTCCTGAATATGAATGTCATACCATTCAAGATAATTCTTGAAAATGCGCTCTGAGAGACTATAAAGAAAAGCCAGTTCAGGGTATTCATCACTTGGTTCTCGGCCCATTCTTGGTTTCGGTTTCTCTTCAAGCCGTTCTTCAATTATTTTCCAAATAGAATTCAGGAGATTATTATCTTTTTTATTATTATGTCTGGAGATATCAATTAACAAGGGAAGCCATTTATGATTCGTTGCCTTATATCCAGGCGTTACAAACTCATTTATATCAGCAACTATAGGTTCTTTCCCAAGAGGATTGGGGTATGGCGTCCAGCGAATGGCAGGATAGTCTTTTGAGGCTTTTGCGCTATTGTAATCACCATCAAAAGGCGCACTTCCTATCCAAATAATCTCATCATTAGTATATGGTACTATGCTTATTTCTCGTTTTGAAAAATCAAAATTAAAATGAAAATGCCATTTGGAAGCTAATTCGCCTTGCAAACGAAATATCTTCCAATGTTTCGGATATTTTTTTTCGTGGGCCGTTCTTTCCCTATCACTGCAAAACGGGGAAGCATAACGATTTTTGATATCCTCAAATACAGGATTCTGAACCCGATATTTTCCGATTAAATCCTTTTTGGCGTATTCGTCTATAATTTCAAAGTAAGTTTTCCTAAGTTCTTCATAAAGCGTATCTCGTTTTATCAGTTCAACTTTCCATTCATAGATTTTTTCCAATCTTCCAGCCTTCATTCTGATTCACCCCAAAGTAATTGTGCCCAAAGTGTGCCTATGGGCCTTTCCTATAGCCTGACTCCACCTGATTCTACCTGACTATGCTACTTGATTTCAAGGCATTGAAAGATAAGGATTTTGCAGAAAAACTGAGGGGTTAAAGGTAAGAGCAAGAAAGGCTTGGATTGTTCTCAAAATCCCGTGACCGCAAGGTCGTGCGGGTTCGATTCCCGCCTCCGGCACCATGCTTTTCAGATAATATGTGCTCTGGTTCGCTTCTTAAGATAAAATGGCGGGCCGAGCCCACCGGTGGCTGTTATCAATGGAAAAGCGCGAGACTTCCAGTGCTAAACAACCTTAAAGCCTACCGCAAAATACGGCATTTCAAGGAGGGAGCGATACGATAAAAACTAAACTTTTACATCAAAAACCGCATTGAAAATAACGGCAGATTCCCTGAACCCGAAACCAATACTTCTATTTTATTTCCGAAGACCTGAAGGAGGAGTCCACCCTTTTTCAAGAAACTCTGTCAGCCCCTTCTCATCAGTTGGACGACAAACAAAATAGCCTTGTATCTCGTCACACCGATTTAAACGCAAGAATTCCAATTGTTCCTCGGTCTCCACGCCTTCTGCCACTACTATAAGATTAAGACTGTGCGCCATGGCAATAATCGCCTTGATAATTGCAGCAGCGTTAGGGTCGCCGCCCAAGTTCTGAATAAATGATTTATCGATCTTTAAGGAGTTTATGGATAGCCGGGTCAGGATCGACAGTGAAGAATACCCTGTCCCAAAGTCGTCGATTGCGTTTTGTGCTCCCAATGCATGAATTCTCTTCAACACCTCAATGCTCTTGGCATCTTTGATAACGCTTTCGGTAATTTCTATAGTGAGGAATTGAGCTGGCATCCCGCTATCGCGCAGCACCCTTCTGACGATTTCAACTTGGTCGTAGTTCTGGAACTGGCGGATGGAAAAATTCACATTAATGTGCAGGTGCCGGTGTCCCTTGTCATGCCACGCCTTGTTCTGGGTGCAGGCCTTTTCGAGTATCCACTCCCCGATGTGTTGAATAAGCCCGGTCTCTTCGGCTATCGGAATAAATACCGCAGGAGGGATGTATCCAAGGGTCTTGTGCTTCCAACGGATGAGGGCTTCCGTCCCGGTGGCCTCCAAGGTCTTTAGTGACACGATTGGCTGGTAATTAACCAGTAACTCCTCGTTGTTAATGGCGCTTCTCAGGTCTGTTTCCAATTGCAGACGCTTCTTCACCAAGGTATGCATTTCGGAGTCGAACATTTCACACCCACACCCTCCACGGGTCTTGGCACGATACATCGCGGTATCAGAATCTCGAATTAATTCTTCTGCAATACTGTATCCTGATTCGCTCAAGGTGACTCCAAAACTTACGGTACAGAAAACTTTATGTCCTATCAAATCAAACTCCGCTGCGAGCGCCAATTGTATCCTTTCAACCATGAATAATACGTCACGTGCATTTTTAATATTATTGGCAAATATAGCGAATTCGTCTCCTCCTAAACGAGCGGCAATGTCATCGGGACGGATGCAGGTATTCAGCCTTTTCCCTACTTCAATGAGAAGTTGGTCCCCGATCGAGTGACCGAGACTGTCGTTAATGATCTTGAAGCGGTCGAGGTCCATGAAAAGCACGGCGAAATTATAATCCCTGTCATGTTTCTTCTGTTCAATTGCACGTACCAGGCGCCTGATGAACAAGTTCCGATTTGGAAGACCGGTCAAAGTATCGTAATTGGCCTGGTGCTCCAGCAGCCCCTGCATCTTTTCACGCTCTCGCAATTCATTTTCCTTTGATAAGATCGCCCTTTCCAACTTCTCCGCCATCGTGTTGAATGTCATTGCGAGCGCCCCAAACTCATCTGTCGAGCGGACCTCCGCTCTCGCGTTATAATCCCCATCGCCGAGCCTGGAGGCTGCTAACCTGAGTCTCACTGCTGGATTGGATAGACTTCTGGATAAAAGGTAGCTTATCGCGGCGCTAATAACGGCGCCTGCCGCCATGAACAATAGGAACAGCCGTTTCATCTGTGCTGCCAAGCCGAACATTACATTGACAGGAGACTCCAATACTACAATCCAACCTAACCCTTTGATCTTGTTATAGTCTCTCAGATGAGAGTAAGAGAATACCTCAAGCCCTTCTGTAGTTCTGTCCCAATCTGCGACGAAGTATCCATCTGCGTTACCGATGTGACTAAAGAATTCCTGCGTCGAAACGTCTTCCAGAAACTCATGCTGCTCGTTAGAAAATAACATCCTGCCATCTCTGGTGAGAAGCTTGTATTGCATCCTATCGTTATATTTCAGCGGCTTCGATTCTGCGATAGAATGGACGAGGTGCTTTATGTCGATGACGACCTTCATGACACCCTGGAAACCGCCTGCCTCATCGTCTATCCTTACCGCTACCTGGATGGAATAGACGCCGGAGCTATCATCAAAGTCTACATCGCTTATATAATTCCCTGTGTCCCTTGCCACCTGCCACCACTCCTCGTCGTCCTGTCTATAATCCGACAGCTTTCCGCTCATCGCGAGAGGTGCCCCGTATCTGTTCGTCACAAAAACCTCGGCGTAAGGGCAGCAATCTTTTTTATTGAAATAATCTATCTTCTCCCTTATCTCTTTAGAAATATCGTTTTGCATCAGCGTCTTCATGAAAGGTGTCACCACGCCGACCGGCACGGACCTCCACTTCGCATCCTCTGCGTTGATAAACGCATCAACGTTTTCAAGTCTTTCAAACTTCTTATTCGACTCAGAGAGACCCTTGGTTAGGGTACGGTCATAAATATACTCCTCAATGACAAGCACATCGTTACGGAAGTCATTGTCTAACATTTCAGCCAATTCAGCAGCCAGTAATGCCATGATTTCACCAGAAGAGCGCTGCAAGGCCCTTTGGTACAATTCATTAAAGATATACCCGGAAAGCAGAAGAAATAGACTTAACGAAAAGTATGAAATAAAGAGCTTGTAGAATAGCCTCATACCACCCCACTGTTAAACTATGACGCAGGTGAGCATTCTACTCATGCGTGCAGAAAGCAGAAGTAACCGCAGAAGCACACGCCCGCTACGGTTCAAGCGAATATCACTAAGCCGGGTTGTCCAAGGAGAGAAACGAGATGGGTTAATGATTAAGCAAGGAATCAGAAAAAATCTTGCGGCTCATATTATGTACATATATAATATCATACGTGAGGTCTTGTCAATAAATGTGAAAATAGGCTTACAGGGGGGCGGGGCTTCGCCGCTCCTTTTTGTGTCCAAATTGTGCCCGAGAGCCTTTCCATTGACCTGACCCCACCTGACATCATCTGACTTTGATAATCTCAGGAAACAACTCGGAATGCGTGGATTATTTTAGAAAAACGAGAGGTTAAAGGCAAGAGTAAGAAGGGCTTGGACTGTTCTCAAAATCAAGTGACCGCAAGGTCGTGCGGGTTCGACCCCCGCCTCCGGCACCAAAATACAAAATAGACACCAGCATTTGCAATATCTTTAACCAAGAATAAAAATTCAAAACAACAAAGTTGGCCCAGCAAATATAAAAGGAGCTAAACATGACAGAAAAGCACCCGTATATTTCATCAATCGGATCCCTTGTGCAACTCACAAAACATCTCAGAAATTCTTTTCCTATGACAGTTACTGCGGATACTTTAAAAAAGCTGGGATTAGCACCTAAAAACGAAAGTTATGCACTTAATATATTACGTTTTTTAAACGTTATTGATACTGAAGGTAAAAGAATGGCGCAGGCGCAGAAAGTATTTGCACTGCATGAGGATATAGAGTTTAAGAAGCAATTTAGTGAGTTAGTGCAGTCAAGTTATAAAGACCTTTTTGAACTTCATGGCAATAATAGTTGGAATCTGAGTATGGACCAGCTAATTTCGTTTTTCCGTACATCTGATCATACGAGCGCAATCATAGGAAAACGGCAAGCCAATACATTTCTCGCCCTCGCTGCATTATCTGGGCATCGTGAAGCACCCGAGATCAAAACACAGAAAGTTAAAACAATTAAGAAAGGAATAGAAAAACCAGATAATGTTAAAACGGCACCCGATAAAGGTACAAGGACTGAGCCGATATCAACTTCTTTAAATGAAAAGCGCAATCTCGGCCTTACTGTACGAATCGAAATAAATCTTCCAGCAGATGGTGATCAGGAGACATACGACCGTATATTTAAAAGCATTCGAGAGAACCTGTTAAATGAATAGTCTGCTTTCTAAATTCGAGAGAATTGTCAGACGAAGCTATGAATTCACGGAGGAGCGTCCGACTCCAAGCGGCGGTCTTCACCCATTCGAGGAGAGAAACATTGATTCTAAATTACCAGATATTGTTAGAAAACTATTCGATGATGGACATTACTCACAGGCAACATTTGAGGCATTTAAGTTCATTGACAAAGAAATTCAGCGTCATGCAAATTCATCCGAATCAGGCTATAAATTAATGATGAAAGTTTTTGGTGTTAATTCTCCAATTTTAACTCTGAATAACCAAAAAACACAGAGCGAAAAAGATGAACAACATGGCTTTCAATTTTTATTTGCTGGTGCGGTGCTCGCAATACGGAATCCCAGAGGTCACGAATGTGGGATGGTCGATTCTCCCGATATGTGTTTAGATCATCTGTCATTTGCTTCCATGCTGCTCCGCAGGCTTGAGGAATCTGGCTATATTTGAGTCTTGTAGGCTGGGTTGCGACTCTCAACCCAACAAAAAATCCCCTTCCTTTGAGTTAAGCTTAGTCTTGTAGGTTGGGTTGCGTCTTTCAACCCAGCAAATAGACGCTCTTGCATTTTGTTGGGTTACGCTCCGCTAACCTAACATTCAACACTGCCCGCCATCTCATGCCTGCATGGCCCTTTGCACCTTCTCGTAATAGGGTTGCCCATCTACATTCATGCTTCCGCGGTAATACCGGGCTATTCCCTCCCTGTATCCGTAGCGTTTAATGTACCCGGACAGGATGCAAGCGCCGGCCCTGATGTTGTTGTCGATGACGAAGAGCGTGCCTTCGATGCCAAGCTCTCTTTTCCAGAACGGCATCACCTGCATGAGGCCTTGCGCCCCTTTGGGGCTTACGGCAGATACCCTGCCGCTCGACTCCACTTTTATGACGGCCACTATGAGGTTGGGCGGAAGGCCGTACTCAGTGCTGTACTTCAGAACGGCCCTTCCTATCTCGTGTATCTCACGGCCCGTAAGCGACGGGTTCGATGACGCCACCTGGCGTCCCCAGTAAAGCCTTTCCGTCATGTTCCTGGCAGTCTCGCGCCTTTCATCTGATAAGTCCTCTCCTGAGACCGCGCTGGCCGTCATCGTTTTCATTATCCCGAGCCTTGCCGCGAAGCCCGGCTGAGCGAACAGGGCCATTATCAAAACGAGGATGAGAACGGCCCCGGAGAGCCGGGCTTGAAGGCCGTATGCCGTGCCCATGAGGCCCGAAAGAAGCGTTCTCCCCATAAGCCGGCTGACTTGCGTCTTGAGTACCATATCCCCCTCCCTTTCCCTGCTTGATATCAGGATGAAGCTCTCGATTCCGAAAACAGGAAAGGGATCTTGATCTTGAAGAAGCCGGAACGCCTGGCGGAGCGCGACGGCCTCCTTGCCGCCACCCAGTCCACAAACCTGTCGAAGGACGTCTTCTCGACGATATAGAGCAAGTGGTCCTGGACTATGACCTTTTCATTGGGCTTGAGTTCTTCTCTGATGAACGCCAGTGTGGCGGCTATGTGATTGGGGATATCGCCCCCGTCCGCGTACTCCCGCTGATGATACCCGGGCATGTACTGCGCGCGCCCGGGCGTGGTAGCTGAAATCGTAATGGGTGCCCTTTTCATGGTCTTTCACCTCCGTACATTTTTACCCAAGCGGATTTCTTTCAAATCGTGACAAACTGGCCGCCCTGAAGACGTCCCTGCCGCCCGCGTTCCGCAGAACCCGCAGACGGCGTCCTCGCTTTCCAGCGCGAAGAAGGCCTTCGCGCATATCGGGCATATCCTTATGGCAACCCTGTTCCGTTCTGTTTCTCTGATCTGCCCCATCTCTTCTTTCGGGTCCTGAATTTTATGTGACTTATGTTACATTCGCCGCAAGTCTCCGGCAATCCTGCATAGGTATGAAATACAGGAAAAAGATATTAATGCCGAATCAGTATGCCCGGCCTTGAAAGCCGGATAACAGACCAGGACGTCGGTATTAATACTTTCGTTATTTTGAAAGGAATTTGAGGACTTGTGTGATGCCGCTGACCGGAGTGGATAAGGCTATTGGTATGGAAGAGAAACGGGTGAGGGTCTTAAAAGCCGCGGTGAGGACGTATCTGATTCAGCTCGTCTGTCTTTATGGCATAGCTAATGAGCTCGCTTCTTGCCTTCATGTTGAGCTTCTGGAAGATGCGGGTGAGGTGCGTCTTTACCGTCGTCTCGGAGATATTGAGCCTGTTCGCTATCTCCTTGTTGCGAAGGCCCTTGCCGATGAGAACCACTATATCCCTCTCCCTCGATGAAAGAGAGGCGTTCTTGTCGCCGTTAATGGCGTTTATGCCGTGCAGTATGCTCTTCACCGTGCTCTTGTCAAGCCAGACCTCTCCCCTGTGCACGGCCTTTATGGCCTTCCTCAGCAGGGCCGGACTTGACTTGCTCATCAATACTCCGCTTATCTTTTTATGCAGCACGGCGGAGACGAGGTTTTCCCTCCCGCAGCAGGTGTCTACAAGCAGGATATGATGTTTTTTGCCGTCGCCGGCCGCCTCGGAAAGGCTATTGTAGAGGGATATGAAATCAGTAAGGATTACGCTGTCATGGCACTTTTCCAGGTCTGAGCGCGAACAGACGTGCCCGGGGTCGATCACGGCAGAGACCTCCAGGTCAGGGTCGCCTGCGAGCAACCGCCCTATGCCGTCGGCGAAAAGACTGTTACTGAACGCGAGGGATACTTTGATTTTCATAATATTTTTCAGTTATTTCACTTTATCTTATCCGTAACTTACAGAAAAATTAACTAAAAGCAAAGTGCATAAGTCACAGGCGGAGTAAAAAAAACCCCTTTTCCAAGGGGGATTGAGGGGGATTATTCTTTGGTGCGCGCAGAGCCGCATCCTGCGGTTTCTCTTGATGTTGGGTTACGCTCCGCTAACCCAACCTACAATTAAACTTTACCTATCAGCTTGCCTTGTTTTCTCTGGTATTGGCAATTTTCTTTGAGCCATTCCGGATTCCTAAATCAAGATATTGCTGCTCTCTAAAACAACTCCGCATATTTATGGCCGACATCGCGTTTGAACTTTATGAGCAGTATGTATTGAGAGGAAAAAAGGGATTATGCAGCTCAGACCAGCCTTAACTGAAAACCTTATAACCCCGTTTGCCTCCTTCCAAATCCCTGCAGATCTTTTTCAGAATCCTGTAATCATCACCAAGCTTGCATATCGATTCAGCATGGCAGCAGAGGTCGTCAAAGAGGATATAGCTTACATTTTTATCTCTGAGGTCGCCGAAGGCTGGCCTTTTGAGCTGTGCCAGCATTTCACGTTCTCTCTCGTCAGGGATAAGCACGAACACATGATATTCATTGTCGGACAATGAATATATCAGGTCCTTGAGCCTTAAAAGACCCGAATAGATGGATGTAGTCTTTTCGACCTCAAAGGCGCATTCAATGTCGTTCGTCCCTTTTTTAAACCAGAGCACGTCTATGAAATTCACTACTTCCATTACATCGTCTGATATTTCCATCTTTGGCAAGGCAGGCAGGGTCAGGAATGAGAACTTCTCTCCGTTGTACTCCCTGGAACGGTCGTTGGAGGCTACGGCTACGTCATACCCAAAGGCTTTGCCTGCCTTCACAAGAAGATACTGTATCTTCGTATGCGTATCATCTTCTTTTTTATCAAGTAATACCTCTTCATGGCGCTTTTTTACAACCGAGGCCGCCTTGGCCGATTCATTTTCAAGCACCTCTTCCGAGTTGCCATCTATAAGGAGCCTGTTTACGCCTATCTCGAACAGAAGTCCGGCTAACGCCCCGAGGTCCTTTGAGAGGTGCGTCTTCAGTTCGTTATTTGCCTTTATGATTGTCTCTCTCATCTCCAGATAGCTCTGCCATGAGCCGAGCTTCTTCTTTTCCCTGAAAAGGGCATTGTACCCTTCGACGATAGCTGTATTGAACGGCGGCATGAGGGTTGGGTGCAGAAAATAGAGTATATTGGCGGCAGCCGGACCGAGCCCCTTTATATTCTTTTCAGAGAGCCTGATTATCTCGGATATGATCTGTCCTTCATTACTTGCGTAAAGACAGCTTTCCAGAAATTGCCCAAACCCCCTTTTGTTTTCTTCGTTCTCATATATATCCGGAATCCGCAGCTTCGGTTTCCAGAAAAAGGCATGGGAAGCCCCTTTGAAGACCTGCTTCTGCTCGGTTATCGAATTCAATACGACCTCGAGAGATGAACCCTTGAAATCATTCCCGAAGGTACCGCTTTTTATCTCTTCGATCACCTGCTTTAAGCCTGTCTTGATCGCCCGAAAGGCGCACAACCTTTCCTGCCCCTCTACAAACCAGGTGTTGTAGACGGACTCCTTATCCGATTTATATTTCTCTATTACAGGTATCAGGGTCTCAAAAGACATGGTATGCCTCTTTGGATGGGATGGCACATTCTATCAATTTTCACGCCGGTAAAGCCAATAATAATGCCGGCCCTGTTACGAACGAATATGTATTGCTCGTCCATACCAGCCTCCTGATTAAAGCATACACTCTCTGCCATGGTATAGAGTCAAGGGTATTTTTGATAGCTAAGCTCATTGCAAGCCCCCCTACATCTTTGTCTTCAGAATTCTCTGATATACTTGCCATTAAGAAATTTAAATAATAACGAAAGCTAACGGTACGGTTGCGCGCCTTACCTCTTTGCCGGAACTGCCGGAGAAGAATCTTGGTATGGCATTCGTCCCATCCGGACACATCCATATTCAGAGAACCAGAGAAGTAAAAACAACCAAGGAGGTATTCTATGAAGATCCGTACCATGGTGGTCGCTTCAGTGATGACGCTTTCATTTGCCGGCTACGGGGTTGCCCAGGAGATGGGCGGCCAGAAGATGGGAGGCCAGGAGATGGGAGGGAAGATGGGAGGAATGATGAGCCCGCTCATGCCCGCCGAGAAGGTCGAGGCGATGAATAAGATGATGATGGAGATGAAGCCCGACACCCTTGAGGCGTCGCTGCAAAGGGGCGAAATGCTTTTCAAAGATAGTACGCTGGGCAATAACTCCACTGGCACGAGCTGCGCCACCTGCCACCCCAAAGGCGGGAGCTCAGGCGGCGCGGCGGACATGGAATGGAAGGGGCAGGCCATGAAGGTGGCCATCCCGACACTGGTCGGCGCGGCCGCAAGCTTCCCGAAGCCCGTAGGCCCCATGAAGGTTACGAGCACCGTCGGCGGACAGAACAATATGTGCATCATGACCTTCCTCAAGGGGACTCCCCTCGACCTGAACAGCCAGGAGGCTGTCGACCTTGAGGCTTATGTCTACTCTCTCAGCACAGGAAAGAAGATAGACATGGGGGCTAAGAAAATACTGCTGAAACCGGTGCCCGGCTCCATGTAAAACCATGGGGAGGCATCCCCTCCGCGGTCTTCTCAAACTTACCGGGCCGGGACTTGAAAATCCCGGCTTTCATAACGTCGAACTGAAAGGCGCTCAGTTCATGGGCTTCAGACTGCTTTTCATGGCCGTGTTCGTCCTCTCCGCAAACGCCTATGGCAATGGCCCGGGTGAAGCCGAAAGCGGCAGGGAAATATTCAAAAGCAAGGGTTGCCCCGTATGCCACTCGATAGACAGAGTAGGCGGCACTGTAGGGCCGGACCTCACGCAGGTTACCGTAAGAAGGACCGATGAGCGGCTTGTAAACTGGCTTAAAGACCCGTCCGCCCTTTTGAAGGATACGGACATGCCGAAAGTCCCGTGGAAGGAAGATCAGGAAATACTTGACCTGATCGCGTACTTCAAAACATTCAAAAAGGAGATAAACAGGGATTTTCTGGGGAAGGTCTCTAAAAAAGAGGCCGGTAAAAGGCTTATAAAGGAGTATGACTGCAGGGCATGCCACAGGATAATCGACCCTGAGTCCGGCAGGGACCGCTTCCCTGAACTTACCCGTGAGGGGCGTAAAAGGGACAGGGCGTGGCTCAACAGATGGCTTAAGGACCCGCAGGCCGTAAAGCCAGGCACGTTCATGCCCACTTATCCGCTTTCAGATGAGGAAAGGACTGCTATCGTGGAATATCTGACCAGCCTTAGGTGAATTACCCTGTAGCACGCCGCGCCGGGCCTGGCTTCATGTCAAATTACGGCAGTTTTTTTCAGCCTGCAATGCCGCCTTGCAAGTCCCCGTCCCTTTCAGGACGCAGAGAAGACTGCTCCTGAGGGTGCACACGCCGCAAGAGTGATACATGAAAACGGGTATGTTCCCGCTCCGTGCCGCCACGAGCACCTCCCTCCTGGCCTGATGGGAAATCCTGTTTGTGAAGATGACCATCGCGTCCACGTTCCTTGTCTTCGATATCAGTCCGGTCTCGGATTTCGTGAACACCTTGAGGGTTATCCCGTGCTTTTCAGCCTCGAGGATATAGCGCTGCCTGAGCCTGTCCATCCCTCCCACAAGAGCTATACACATCAGACTGCCGTCCTTTCTTTTTCACGACCGGTGCCCGGCTTCCGCGCGTCGGGCCTATACGGGTTAGGCACAAAGCAGGTGTTCGCCGGCGCGGGCGCGTTCAAACATCGGCAAGCGGCCCGCTCCCGGAGCATGGCTTCATGCGGTTTTTCAGGAGTCCTTTTCCTTTATCTGTTCCGCCAAATAGGTCTGTAGCCCTACCTGACTTATAGTCTCGATCTGGGTCTCCAGCCAGTCTATCTGTTCCTCGGCTTCTTCCAGCAGTTCCTCGAGCTTATGCCTGGTGTTGTTGTCACCCACGGACACGCACCTGGCGATGGCACCATTTAGGACCGCTGCCGCATCCCGTTCCTTGCTCAGGTCAAGCTTGAACTGCTCGGGCACCGTCTCGCCAACGCAAACGTCGCCGAGCTTCTGCACATTCGGCAGCCCCTCAAGGTACAGGATATGTTCGACGAGCTTTTCGGAATGCTTCATCTCCCTTATCGATTCAGCCCTGGTTTTTTTGTACAGCCGCTCATACCCCCAGTTGCGGCACATCTCGGCATGGATGAAATACTGGTTGATCTTTGTAAGCTCGCTTGTCAGGATGCCGTTCAACATTTCCAAAATGCCTTCTTTTGCCTTCACTGCGTACCTCCGTGTCAAAACGATTTTTTTATCTTCGCGAACAGCCTATCCGCACCGGGCCGCCGCGCCTGAATCCCGCGCTACGAGAGACGTTATCTTGCGAAAGCATTTGCCGCAGCAGTCTTCTCCGTCAACCCCTAACCGCGACGCAATTTCATCCGGCCCCAGGCTCTGTTGCTCAAGCCCTCTGACCATCGACTCAGTTATCCCTCTGCAAAGGCATATGTACATGGCTGAACCCCGCTATTTTTGAAAATGATATCCATTTTCATAAACGCTGTCAAGCACAATGTGAGTTCGAACGTGATCAGGGGAGACGCAAGGCCTTCTTCCCGGCCCCGACAGCAGTTTCGTACGGGTGGGTTCAGCCCACCACGAAAAAACAGTAATGTATTGATTTTGCGACAGAATTGGCATGTCTTTAGCTTGAAGTTGGGTTGCGACTCTCAGCTCGACACAAAAAATCCCTTCCTTTGAGTTACGCTTAACTAACGCAACCTGCTGGCGCGCAAGCGCACCCTGCAAGGCTAAGCCCCCTTCCTCAGAAAGCCGGAAGCAGGAAATAGCCCACAATCATGAGCAGCACGAGGATGGCAACGACCACGAGATAGACTTCGTCGGCGTGCCTGAACTCCGGATCGTGCCAATCGAAAATCTTTGTTGCGAACGGCATAACATTCGCCCCCTCTTCCAATAACTATTTAGATTATATCACTTTTTATCAGAGAGGGGGGGCTCACGGGCCAAGCCTCTGCCCCCAAAAAAAGTCCCCCTTTTCAAAGGGGGACTGAGGGGTGATTGGCAAAAACATCTCCCCTTTCCCACTTTAAAAAGAGGGACTCATGACAAGATAATCTCCCTCCTCGCCTTCATCCTCTCCCCCAATCGGCGAGGAGACAGAGACTGCCGTTGGGCTTCACCACGGGATCACCACAAAGCCCAGGATCATTGTCAGCACGAGGACAGCCACGACCGCGAGATAGACCTCGTCGGCGTGCCTGAACTCCTTGTCCTTCAGATCGAATATCTTGGTTACGAGCGGCATACGATTCGCCTCCTTCCGGCAACTTAAAGCACCTACATACATTATATCGCTTTCAGCGTCTCAAAGGGGCGCCAGCCTCCTTCTGCCGCTCAGAACTATATTTCTGGATTTCCAGGTGGCAGTTAACCTATAATGGTCGAAGGCTTTTATTCCAAATCCGGGCACGACCCACAGGAGAAGACTCATGCGCAGCAGCATATTTTTTTCAACCATACTGGCCTTTTTGCTCGTTACGGCCTCATACGCCCTT
>Ga0209521_10000967_pt1 | contig 23021 bp, 19 predicted proteins | sample Rifsed19ft4_FD_184016 | JGI IMG/M metagenome (GOLD analysis project Ga0209521, IMG submission 184016) | Soil microbial communities from Rifle, Colorado, USA - sediment 19ft 4 (version 2) | ecosystem: Environmental > Terrestrial > Deep subsurface > Rock core/Sediment | place: Rifle, Colorado...
CGCCATGCGGCGCATCTTCATTCTGCATGCCGATCATGAGCAGAACGCCTCGACCTCCACGGTGCGGCTGGCCGGTTCATCGGGCGCCAACCCGTTCGCCTGCATCTCGGCCGGCATCGCCTGTCTGTGGGGCCCTGCCCATGGCGGCGCCAACGAGGCGGCGCTCCAGATGCTGCAGGAGATCGGCTCGGTCGACCGCATCCCCGAGTTCATCAAGCGCGCCAAGGACAAGAACGATTCATTCCGGCTCATGGGCTTCGGTCACCGGGTCTACAAGAACTACGATCCCAGGGCGAAAATCATGCAGAAGACCTGCCATGAGGTCCTCGACGCCGTGGGTCACGGCAACGATCCGATCTTGAAAGTGGCGATGGAACTCGAGCGCATCGCGCTTTCCGACGACTACTTCATCCAGAAGAAGCTCTATCCCAATATCGACTTCTACTCCGGCATCACGCTCAAGGCGCTCGGCTTTCCGACCGATATGTTCACCGTGCTGTTCGCCATTGCCCGCACCGTCGGCTGGATCGCACAGTGGAAGGAGATGATCGAGGATCCACTGCAGCGCATCGGCAGGCCGCGCCAGCTCTATACCGGTGCCACCGAGCGCGCCTACGTGCCGATGGAAGCGCGCTAGGCGCCGCCCTGCTCCGTTAGAGCCTCACCCACGAGAAAAAGTCCGTGCTGGTTGGCGGCCTCGATGGTGGCGGCGCGCTCCGCCATCAGCACCTGCCCTGCCGCCACGGCAATGCCGGCAAGACCGGCAGCCGCCGCCTTCCCGACGGTCTCCGGGCCGATAGTAGGCAGGTCGACGCGCTCTTCCTGCCCAGGCTTAGGCGCCTTGACCAAGACGCCGGCACGGGTGCGCCGGCCGGTCCGGCCAAGCTCACGAAGCTCGGCACAGCGGACGAGCATGGCGTCGGTCCCTTCGGCCGCTTCGACGGCAAGGACATGGCCCTTGACCACCACCGCGGCTTGACCGACGTCGAAGCGGCCAAGCGCGCTGACCACCTGGAACGCAGTCGCGATATCGGCTCTGTCCTCAGCGGAAGGCGCGCGATCGCCGAGCCTCCCCTCACCGGCCAAGAGCTCCGGCGCCACGTCACCGGCTCCATGCACCCGGTATCCCTTGTCTTCGAAAAAGCGCACGATCCTCGACAACACATGGTCGTCGCCCCCTTTGCCCAGGCTAAGCAGGAAGGGCAAAGTCTTGATGGCGCCGAGATCGAATCTGACATTGGCGAGATCCGGGCGGTTCACGCCGCCAATGATCACCAGATCGCCGCAGCCGTTCTTGTCGAGGGCCGCGAACATCTTGCCGATCTCGCCCCATTTGATCCAGGTGTGGGGAAAGCGCTCGATCTCCTCCCTCGCCTCGCCGCGGATGGCGACGATGTGCAAGGGAAGCCCCCGCGCCGTCGCCGACTCGGCCAGCACGCAGGGAAGCGGACCCCGCCCGGCTATGATACCGAGCCGGCCTTCGAACTTTTTTCCGTCACGCATCTTCGGCGCGCCGCTATCATCGGCTTGGCGTTGCGGCATTGTTCGGTACGCAGAACGAGCGGTCCGATTGAATCTTGATGAAGTCGATGATCTGTTTGGCAAGCGGATTTGTCGAAAACATGCTCTCGACGTCCTCGAGCCGCTCCTTCAGCGTTCCCTCGCTCGAAAACAGCATGCGATAGGCTTGGCGGAGCTCGTGGATCTGCTCGCGCGGGAAGCGTTTGCGTTTCAGTCCGACAATGTTGAGGCCGCAGAGATTGGCGCGGTTGCCGATCGCCATGCCGAATGGGATGACATCGGCGGCAATGCCGGACATGCCCCCGACAAAAGCATAGGCGCCGATGCGCACAAATTGATGGACAGCGGAAAGACCGCCGATGATGGCACCCTCGCCGATGGTGACGTGGCCGCCCAGGGTCGCGCCGTTCACCAGAGTGACATTGTCGCCCAGCTCGCAGTCGTGAGCGACATGCGCGGCGATCATCAACAGACAGCCGGCCCCTACCTTGGTCGCCATGTGGCCGCCCTCGGTGCCGGGATTGATGGTGACATGCTCGCGGATGGTCGTCTTCGGGCCGATTGTCAGCGTGCTCGGCTCGCCGTGATACTTCACGTCCTGGGGCGTCTGGCCGATCGAGGCGAAGGGATAGACCCGGCAATCCGCCCCCAGCACCGTACGGCCCGTGATCACGGCGTGAGAGTGGACGACGACGCCGTCGCCGAGCTCCACATCGGGTCCGATCAGGCAAAAGGGACCGATCTCTACTCTCGTCCCAAGTTTTGCGCTTGGATCGACCACGGCGGTCGCATGGATGTTGGCCATGCTCGCCCTAGCTAAGTCTCGACAATCACGGCACTGACCTCGGCTTCGGCGACGAGCGTGCCGTCGACAAGCGCCTGGCCACGGAAACGCCAGACGCGCCCGCGGTTGCGCATCTTTTGAACGAGATAGTGGACGGTGTCGCCGGGCACCACCGGGCGGCGGAACCGGGCCTTGTCGATGGCCATGAAGTAGACGAGCGGTGGCTCTTTGAACTCCTCGATGTGGCGCAGGCAAAGAGCGCCGGCGGTTTGCGCCATGCCTTCGATGAGGAGCACGCCGGGCATGACGGGATTGCCGGGGAAATGCCCCTGGAAATAGGGCTCGTTAGCGGTCACGTTCTTGATCCCGGTGGCGGAGCGGTCGCCGTCCATGTCGATGATGCGGTCGACCATGAGAAAAGGATAGCGATGCGGCAGAAGCTTCAGGATATCGGCGATATCCGCCTTTCCGAGCTTCGACTTTACTCTGCTCTCATTCATGAAAAAACCGGCTCCCCGGACGAGCGACGTTGGGACGGGCTACTCGCCGGTCCCGCCTCCGCCCTCGCCTTGATCAAGCTTCAAATCCTTGCGTTCGGCAAGCCTCTGCAACAGCGTGAGTTCGCGGAACCATAGACGCACGGGCTTGGCTGGGGTGCCACCCCATCTCACGCCCGGCGGCACATCGCCCCGCACATTACTGCTCGCCGCAATCTGCGCGCCAGCACCAATCTTGACGTGACCCACGACGCCCACCTGGCCGCCAAGAGCAACGAAATCGCCGAGTTCCGCGCTCCCCGAGATACCGGTTTGGGCCACGATGATGCAATGCCTTCCAATCACCACGTTGTGCCCGATTTGCACGAGATTATCAATTTTCGTGCCCTCCCCGATCACGGTATCGCGCAGGGCGCCCCGATCGATTGTGGTATTGGCGCCGATTTCGACACCGTCCTGGATGATCACGCGGCCGATTTGCGGCACTTTCAGGTGGCCAGCCTTGCCCATCGCGAAGCCAAACCCATCCTGGCCGATGGCCACGCCAGCGTGGATCGTGACATGGTTACCGACAAGGGCGTGGGTGACCGAGGCATTCGGCCCAATATAGCCATCTCGGCCGATATATACGCGGTAGCCGATCACGCTTCCGGCTGCAATGGTGGTGCCGCGCCCGATCCGCGCCTCAGCTCCCACCACCGCCCCTGGCTCCACGGTCGCGCCCGGCTCAAGGATTGCGCTGGGATGGACCAAAGTCGGCCCGCCCATGGCGCTTGCGAGCGCGGCCTTAGGCCTCAGGGCATCGGGGTAAAACAGGCAAAGAGCTCGCGCGAAGGCCCGATAGGGCTCCGGCGTCACGAGGCAAGCGGTGCCCGCCGGCGCGTGGCTCGCGAATTTCGGAGCGACGAGGCAGGCGCTAGCGCCCGTGGTGGCGAAGAGAGGCAGATATTTTGGGTTATCGAGAAAAGAGAGATCCCCTCGGGTCGCGCTATCCAGAGTCCGCACATCCTTGATCGGAAGATCGAGATCCGCGCCGTCCGCCGTCTTGGCGTTAGTAGCCTCGGCGACAGCCGCTAAGGCAAAGGGGCCGACGCGCTCGAAGAAACCTGGATGTTCCATCAAATTCTCAGCGGCAGGCGCCGCGACATGGGCCATGACGCGAAGCCATAACGGGAAACCGCTTCCTTTAGAAGTTTGTCGAAGCGCCGAAGCGGAAGATTTCGGTCTCGTCGAAGTCGGCCTTAAGCAGGGCCTGCGCAATGTCGGCGCGGAGCGGGCCAAGGGGCGACTGCCAGATGATGCTGAATCCCGTCGACATGCGCACTTGCGCACTGTCGAAGATAAAGCTCCCCTCCCCGCAGTTAGGCCCAGTATTGCCGCCTGCGCATGGTGGGTTGGTGACAGCATTCACCGCAAGCTGGCTCGGATCCCACAGGGAGCCGGCGTCAACAAAAACAGCGCCCTGCATGCCGATACTGTCGGGGATGTATGGGAAGGGGAACCTCACCTCCGCCGTGGTTGCCCAGAAAAGCTGACCGCCGAGGGAATCTTGGGAGCAGTCGCCGATGCGGTCACCGGTGATGGGATCCTCGCAGGCGTCCCGAGGGCCGTAACCCGCGCGCTTAAACCCGCGTATCGTCTCACCGCCTTTGAAGAACAGGTCGGTTAGGCGGACATCCTGACCCCCCCACCCCTGGATGGCGCCGCCCTGCGCCCGGCCGACCAAGGTGACCTTATTGGTGATCGGATAGTAACCGCGGGCATCGGCAACCGACCGGATATAGTTCACATCGCCGCCGACGCCCGCAAAGTCCTGTGAGAATGACGCGAAAATGCCGCTGGTCGGAGAGCTCGGTATATTTCTGGTGTCGTAAGCGATCGTGTAGCCGATGCTTGAGACATTGACGGGGCCTTCCTGGGCGGCCTGCACCACAGCCAGCGAGGCGTTGTTGCTCGCATCAAAGATCTCTTCGCGCTCGAATCTGTAACGCAAGCCCATCTGGGTGTTGTCGGCGATGGGAAAGCCCATCCGGAGATTGCCGCCGGTGTTGCGCTGCTTGAAAGAGGCGACGCTGGTCAAGTCGACTTCTTTGTGAAAGAGGTCGAAGCCCGCGGCGAGGTTGCGATCGAGGAAATAGGGCTCGGTGAAGCTGAAATCCACCTGGGCGCGGTCAAGGCTTCCAGAGAAGCCGAGCCTGACATATTGGCCTTTGCCCATCAGGTTGCGCTCGGTGATGCTGACGTCGCCGATGACGCCTTCGCTTGTGGAGTAACCGGCGCCGAAGGACAGCTCGCCGGTCGGCTGTTCGACCACCTTGACCAAGATGACGACGCGGTCAGGCGCGCTGCCAGGCTCGGTCTCGACCTCCACGGTCTTGAAAAAGCCGAGTGCGCGCAGCCTCTTGCGTGACGTCTCGACCAGCAGACGGTTGAAGGCGTCGCCTTCGGCAAGCCGGAATTGACGCCTGATCACGTTATCCTCAGTGCGGAAATTGCCGACGATGTTGATGCGCTCGATGTAGACTCTCGGACCTTCGTCGATGACGAAGACGATATTCATCGTGTAAGTCGACTCGTCGCGCTCGAAGCGCGGCTTGACCTGGCCGAAGGCATAGCCCTGCAGGGAAACTCCGAGGGTCAACGCTTCGAGCGTCTTCTCCACCTTATCGGCGTTGAACACGCGGCCGCTCCGGGCCAGGATATATCGCCGCAAGCCATCGATGTTGAGCGAAGGGAGAGCGCTTTCGATTTCGATGGCGCCGAAGCGGTAACGCGCGCCCTCCTCGACGGTGAAGGTGATGAAGAACCCGCGGCCGTCGCGGTCCAGATCGGCGGTGGCCGAGATGATGCGGACATCGGCGTAACCACTCTTCATATAGAACTGCCGGAGCAGCTCGCGGTCGAGACTGAGCCGGTCGGGATCGTAAATATTGGTACCCTTGAGAAAGCTCAGGATATTCGTCTGCGTGGTCGAGATCACGTAGCGAAGCTGCGAATCGCTGAAGGCCGAATTGCCGATGAAGTTGATGGCGCGGACCTTGGTCGTCGGTCCTTCGTTGATCTCGAACACCACGTCGATGCGGTTGTTGTCGAGATTGATGATCTTGGGATCGACCTGAGCGGCGTAGAGGCCTTGGCGCCGGTAGAGGTCGAGAATGCGCTGCACGTCGGATTGCACGCGCGCGCGCGTGTAGACCGCGCGCGGCTTGAGCTGGACCTCCGAGGACAAGGTATCGTCCTCGATCTCTCTGTTCCCCTCGAAAGCGACCCGGCTCACGATCGGGTTCTCGAGCACGATGATGACGATGGTCGCCCCTTCCCGTCTGATGCGCACGTCCTGGAACAGGCCGGTGGCGAACAGCACTTTCAGCGATTCGTCGATCTGGGCGGGATCGTAGGCATCGCCCGTGGAGAAGGTGAGATAGGAGCGGACTGTCTCCGGCTCCACCCGTTTAGAGCCTTCGACCCGGATGTCCTGGATAACGCCTTGGGCGCGTGCAGAAAACTCGCCAAAGCTCGCGCTAAGACCCAGCGAGAGCGGGACGGTACTCAACACAAGGAGGGCCGTAAGCAGCCCTCTGGCCAACGTCCACCGCACCATTGCTGGTGTCTTCCCCTCGAGCCGATCCCCGCCGCCGCTACGGCTTCAGGAGCGAAACTGGCCACCTTTTGTGGCCGATTTTTGGTTCCCGCCTCATTACGCCAACGGGGGCCTTTCGGCCCCCGCCAAGCGCGCTGTCTCAAAGCGGTACTCTTACAAAAATTTCAAATGAATCAAGTCATTCCAGGTTGCAAAGATCATCAGCATGAGGACGAAGGCGAGGCCAATACGGAAGCCGATTTCTTGCGTGCTCTCGCTCAAAGGCCGCCCCCTGATCGCCTCAATGCTGTAAAAGAGAAGATGACCGCCATCGAGCATTGGTATCGGGAACAAATTCAGGAGCCCAATACTGACAGAGATGATGGCGGCAAGATTGAGCAGGGCAACAAAGCCTGCGGTTGCAACCTGACCGGAGACCTGGGCGATTCGAATGGGACCGCCAAGCTGGTCGGCGGCTTCCCGACCCGTCACCACGTCATAAAGATAACCGAGGGACCGGGAGATGACGAAATAGCACTCCTTGAGAGCCATGCCGAAGGCCGTCAACGGATCGTGGCGCTTCAGAGTCCAATCGTCGGGAGAGGCGCTCCGCTGAATACCCAAAAGGCCTAGGCGTATGACGTTGCCGAAATGGTCGGTGATCTCCTTGCGCTCGGGTGTGGCCGTGATCTCGACGGTCTTGCCGCCCCGGTCCACCACGAAATGGAGCGGCTGATCGGGGCTCGTGCCGACGATGCGCTGCATCTCGCTGAAGCTCCCGATGGTTTGGCCGTCGATGCTGATCACCCGGTCGCCCGGCAGGAATCCTGCCCGTTCCGCTGCGCTTCCGGGGTTGACGATATCGACCTTCGCCGCCGTGATGCGCTCGCCGAACAACGCGAAAATCGCCGTAAAGATCAGGATCGCAAAGATGAAGTTGGCGATCGGACCGGCGGCGACCACCGCGGCGCGCTGGCCCAGGGACTTACCCTGAAAGCTCCGCTTCCGATCCTCGGGCGACAACTGCTCGAGCGACTTGTGGCCCGCGCTTGCGGCATTCTCGTCGTCGATGAATTTCACGTAGCCGCCAAGGGGGATCCAGGACAGGCGCCACCTTGTGCCGTGCCGGTCGGTGAAACCCGCGATCTCAGGACCGAAACCGATCGAAAAGGTCTTGACCGCAACCCCGCACCAGCGGGCCACGAGGAAATGGCCAAACTCGTGGACGAAGACGACGACGGTGAGGACGAACAGGAAGGGAAGAAGATAGCCGAGAAAGGTGTTGCCGAAGCCTGAGAGCTGAACGAGCGTATCCATAAGTGTGGGGTTATCCTTGAATTTAGGCTCTTCTTAGCCCGCCCTGCCGGCTTATGCAAACCGGCCTAGCAGCGAGCGGGCCGACGCTCTCGCCTCGGCGTCGATGGCGAGCACATCGTCGACGCTTTCGCGGTGACATGTAGTCAATCCGCTGTTTGCTGCAAGCGTCGCCTCGACCAGGCCGGCGATGGCGAGGAACCCGATCCTCCCGGCGAGAAAGGCCTCCACCGCTATCTCATTGGCGGCGTTGAGCACGGTGCCGGCGCTTCCGCCCGCGGCAAGGACTTCGCGCGCCAGGCGGAGCGCCGGAAAGCGCTTCTCGTCCGGCGCCTCGAAGGTCAGCGTGCCGAGCTCCGCCAGATCGAGGCGCTTGGTGGGCGCGTGCATGCGCTCGGGCCAGGCAAGGCTATAGGCGATGGGCGTGCGCATGTCGGGGCAGCTCATCTGCGCGAGCACCGAGCCATCGCTCAAGTGAACGAGGCAGTGCACGATCGATTGGGGATGGATCAGGACATCGAGCTTGGTCGGGGGAAGCGAGAAGAGATGATGAGCTTCGAGCAGCTCAAGCCCCTTGTTCATGAGCGTGGCCGAATCGATCGTCACCTTGGGTCCCATCGACCAATTGGGGTGGTTGAGGGCCTGCTCGGGCCGGGCGTCCCGCATCTCGTCGAGGCTCCAGCGGCGGAAGGGGCCGCCCGAGGCTGTGAGGCAAACAAGCTCGATTTGCTCAGGCCGCGCGCCGGTCATCATCTGCATGACCGCCGAGTGTTCTGAATCGACGGGAAGGAGCGTGGCCTTGGCGCGCGCCACCTCGGCCATGAAGATGTCCCCGGCCGATACCAGGCATTCCTTGTTGGCGAGCGCGGTCAGGCTTCCCTGCCGCACTGCTTCGAGCGTTGGCTTCAGGCCTGCCGCGCCGACGATCGCCGCCATCACCCAGTCGGCAGGCCGGCTTGCCGCCTCGAGCAGCGCCTCCTCTCCTGCTCCCACCTCGATGCCGGTGCCGGCCAGGCCTGCGCGCAAGGCAGCGTAGCCGTCAGGGTCGGCAATCACCGCAAGCTCGGCCCGATGCAGAATGGCGAGCTCGGCTAGACGAGCGGCATTGTGGCCGCCGGTGAGCGCGACGACCTGATAGGCCGATGGGTCGCGGCCGATGAGATCGAGCGTGCTCTCTCCGATCGAGCCGGTGGCGCCGAGCACGGAAATCCGGCGTGGCCGCACGGCGCGGGTCTCGATCTCGATGGTGAGGGAGGTAAGCGACGGAAACACGGGAGCAACCTTCACCAGATGAGCAAGCCACGGCCAGGATTGGCCGGATCGCGGAGCGCGATGAGGGCCGCCAAGATCGCGGCAAACAGAAGCCCGTCGATGCGATCGAGCAATCCACCGTGACCCGGGATCATTTGGCTCATGTCCTTGGCTCCGAAGCGGCGCTTCACCCAGCTCTCAACCAGGTCACCCATCTGGCAGGCGAGCGCAAGGGCCACGCTCACCAGCGCGAGCCGCCAGGGTGAGGTGCCCTTAAGGGCCACGGCGAAAGCATAGCCGACAAGAGCAGGCGCCAGCGCACCAATAATAAACCCGCTCCAGGTCTTCTTCGGCGAGATGCGCGGCGCGAGCTTCGGCCCGCCAATGAGGCGTCCAGCCGCATAAGAGGCCGTGTCGGTGGTCCAGGCAACGGCAAAGAGATAAAGCACGGCGGCGGCGCCAAGAGCCGGGTCGCCGCGGAGCCACACTAGGGCGAAGGCCGGAAGCGCGGCGTAGGCCAAGCCTGCAAGCGACCAGCCGGCGCGGCCCGTAGCGGCTGTAAGCCCGATGGCTATGCAGGCTGCGGTAAACACGAAGAGCGCGAAATCGGGGCGGCCGAGGGATACGAAAACCGCAATTGCGGCGACGCTGACCCCCGCGACCACGGCCGTGCCATCGAAGCCGTTGCCGCGCGTGAGCCTCCCCCACTCCCAGGCGACGATCACGCCGCCCGCCATCACCAGGATGAGAAAGGTCCATGGGCTGAAGATCGTGGCGCCGAGTGCCAAGGCTGCGAGCACGACGGCTGAGGCGACACGGATCGCCACCTCGGGTTTTCGGCGAGCTTCGCCTTTGCGGTCCTCGGGAACCGATCCAGCCCGCGTCACGCGGTCGATCTCGCCGAGGTGCCGCCGAAGCGCCGGCTGCGCCGCTGATATTCGGTGATCGCCGCTTCCAGATGCTCCCGCGAGAAGTCCGGCCAGTAGGCATCGACGAACACGAACTCGGCGTAGGCGAGCTGCCAGAGTAGGAAATTCGACAGACGCAGTTCGCCGCTCGTGCGGATGAGGAGGTCGGGATCGGGGAGATTGGCTGTATCGAGATAGGATCCCAAGCGTTCTTCCGTCACGTCGGCGGCGGCGAGCGAGCCTCCGGCCACGTCCTCGGCAATGCGGCGCGCGGCACGGGCGATCTCGTCGCGGGCCCCGTAATTGAAGGCGATGGTCAGGTTGAGCGCGGTGTTGTCCTTGGTGAGATCCATAGCGTCGTCGATCAGCCTGAGCAGGTCGGCGGCGAGACCGTTGCGGGTGCCGATCACTCGGATCTTCACGCCGTTCTTGTGCAGGTCGGCGAGATCGCGGCGGATGAAGCGGCGCAAGAGACCGAACAGGTCGTTGATCTCCTGCTTGGGGCGCGCCCAGTTCTCGGAGGAGAAACTGAACAGCGTCAGATGGGTGATGCCGAGTTCGATCGAGGCCTCGACGATCCGCCGCACACTTTCCACGCCCTGGCGATGGCCTTCGGCGCGCGGCAGCCCGCGCTCGGCGGCCCAGCGCCCATTGCCGTCCATGATGATCGCGATATGGCGGACGGCCGGTCTGTCGGCCGCAGCCCAAGCAAGCTTATCCACCGCAAGCGTCACGTTCGGCTGCTCCGGGTTAGGAGGTAAGGGCTTCGCCCTCTGGCCTTGCCCATTAGACCTGCATGATCTCGGCTTCCTTGCTGGCAAGGGCCTCGTCAATCTCCTTGATGATCTTGTCGGTCAAGTCCTGCACCTTGGTCGAGAGCGTGTGGTGCTCGTCCTTGCCCATCTCGTGGTCCTTCTCGGCCCGCTTGAGATGCTCCATGCCGTCGCGGCGGACATTGCGCACGGCGACGCGCGCCTGCTCGGCGTATTTGTGGGCGACCTTGGCAATCTCGTGACGCCGCTCCTCGTTGAGCTCGGGAATGGGAAGGCGCAAGAGCTGACCGTCGACCACGGGGTTGAGACCTAAATCCGACTCCCTGATCGCGCGCTCCACGGCGCCGACCTGGCTCCGGTCCCAAACTTGCACCGTGATCAGCCGCGACTCGGGAACGTTGACGGTGGCGAGCTGGTTGAGCGGCATGGGATTGCCATAGGCCATCACCTGAATAGGGTCGAGCAGGCTCGCATTGGCGCGGCCGGTGCGCAAGCCGCCGAACTCTTGCTTGAGCACGCCGAGAGCACCCCGCATCCGCCGCTCGGTCTCCTTAAGGTCGAAGCTAGCCATGTCGCCTTCCCCGCCTGCCCGCATTGGGGCCAAGCTCCGTTCGGCTCCGCCCAAATCGCCTAAGCGTTTCCTCAAGCCCCTCCGCCGTCGATCGTGGTCGAGGAGCCCTTTCCTTGCAACACCGCAGCCAAGCCGCCTTGGCTCTTGATGGAAAACACAATTATCGGAATCCGATTGTCCCGGGCAAGGGCGATTGCGGCGCCGTCCATGATGCGCAAATCTTGCTTAAGGACGTCGTCATAGGTGAGACGGTCGTAACGGCGGGCGTTTGGCGTCTTTTCCGGATCGGCGCTATAGACGCCGTCGACCTGGGTCGCCTTGAGCAGGGCGTCGCAGCCCATCTCTGCGGCCCGCAGCGCCGCCGCCGTATCGGTGGTGAAATAAGGGTTGCCGGTGCCGCCGGCGAAGATCACCACCCGGCCCTTGTCGAGATGGTCGAGCGCCTTGTCGCGAATATAGGCCTCGCACACGGTGGGCATGGGGATAGCTGAAAGCACGCGGGCCGTCGCGCCTTCGCGCTCGATCGCGGTCTGAAGGGCGAGCGCGTTCATCACCGTCGCCAGCATGCCCATATAGTCGGCGCGCGCCCGGTCCATGCCGCTTTCCGACGCCATCAGGCCGCGATAAATGTTGCCCGCGCCGACCACGAGACAAATCTGGGCGCCGGAGGCAGCGGCAGCGGCAATGTCGCGGGCGATAGGCTTAAGCACGTCAAGATCGATGCCATAGCCTTTGGGGCCGGCGAGCGCCTCGCCCGACAACTTCACGAGTACCCGCGGGTAGCGAAGCTTTGCGGTCGCGAGAGGCTTTGCCATCAGCTCAAACTCCGGCGCGAGTGGCGGGTAGCAGCTGCGCGTTCGGGGCCATCATCCGGCGCGCGCCCCAACCCTAAGAGTGAGATGCCGCGGCGGCAACCTCCGCCGCGAAATCGCTGTCGGGCCTGTCGATCCCTTCGCCCAAGGCATATCGGTAGAAGCCCGTGATCTTGATCGGGGCCCCGGCCGCCTTCTCGGCCTCGGCCACGGCCTTCGCCACGGTGGTCTCAGGATCGTGCACGAAGGCTTGCGCCAGCAGCACGACCTCTTCGTAGAACTTCCGCAAGCGGCCCTCGACCATCTTCTCGATTACTTGGGCGGGCTTGCCGGACTCTTTGGCCTGCTCGGTGAGCACGGCGCGCTCCCGCTCGATCACTGCCTTGTCGAGGCTGTCGACCGCGACGGCTTGCGGGTTGGCGGCGGCGATATGCATGGCGATCTGGCGGCCGAAGCTCTTGAGCTGCTCGGTATCGCCTGCAGACTCAAGCGCCACGATCACGCCGATCTTGCCAAGACCCGGCGCGATCGTGTTGTGCATATAGCTCGCGACCACGCCCTTGGCGGCGGAAAGGTGGGCCGCGCGCCGCAAGGTCATGTTCTCGCCGATCGAGCCGATCATCTCCTTGATGGTCTCGGCGACCGTTGCCTTGCCGCTTCCATATTTGGCGGCGGCGAGTTTATCGACATCGCCCTTGACCTTGAGTGCGGCAGCGGCGATGGCGCTCACCATCTCCTGGAATTTCTGATTGCGGGCGACGAAGTCCGTCTCGGAGTTGACCTCGACGAGGGCGGCCTGCTTGGCGTCGGCGGCAAGCCCGATCAGGCCCTCGGCCGCGACGCGGCCGGCTTTCTTGGCGGCCTTGGCAAGCCCCTTGGCCCGCAGCCAATCGACCGCGGCCTCCATGTCGCCCTGGGCCTCGTTCAGTGCCGCCTTGCAATCCATCATGCCCGCGCCAGTCTTCTCGCGCAGGTCCTTCACCATGGTTGCGGTAATCGTCGCCATGCTCTGCCTCTGTCGGTCCGGCCGCGCGTGGTGAACGCGAGGCTTAGCCCCTATTCCTCTTTGGCCTCGGCTCCCTGATCCGCGGTCGGTGCGGCTCTCGGTGTGCGGGGCGGTCTCTTGCCGTCGCTTCTCGCGCCGCCTCTACCCGGACCTCTCGCGTCGCTCCGCCCAGGCTTCTTCTTCGGGCGGCGATCGGCCTGCGGGGCCGGCCGCTCGGACCCTTGCTCTTCGCCCTCAAGCCCCGGCTCGCCAGCGTGCTCCTCGGCGGCGCCGAGGTCCATGCCGACCGCCCCTTGGGCGCGCTCGAGCCCATCGATCGCCGACCTCGCGATCAGATCGCAATAAAGGGTGATGGCGCGCCCGGCGTCGTCATTGCCGGGAATGGGATGGCTGATGCCTTCCGGATTGGAGTTTGAGTCCACCACCGCCACGACCGGCATGTGCAGCTTGCGCGCCTCGGCGATGGCGATCGCTTCTTTGTTGGTATCGATGACGAACATCAGGTCCGGCACCGCGCCCATGTCCTTGATGCCGCCGAGCGAGCGCTCGAGCTTGTCCTTCTCGCGGGTGAGCTGGAGCAGCTCCTTCTTGGTGAGACCGTGATGCTCGCCCTCAAGCAGCTCCTCAAGCGACTTGAGGCGCTTGATCGAGTTGGAGATGGTGCGCCAATTGGTCAGCGTGCCGCCGAGCCAGCGGTGATTGACGAAGTACTGCGCACAGGACTTTGCGGCATCGGCGACCGCCTCCGACGCCTGGCGCTTGGTGCCGACGAACAGGACGCGGCCGCCCTTGGCGACGACGTCGGAAACCGTAAGCAGCGCCTGATGCAGGAGCGGGACGGTCTGGGTGAGATCGATGATGTGGATGTTGTTACGGGAGCCGTAGATGAACGGCGCCATCTTCGGGTTCCAGCGATGGGTCTGATGACCGAAATGCACGCCGGCCTCGAGCAGCTGGCGCATAGTGACATTGGGCAGTGCCATTGGACTGCTAACTCCTTTTTCCGGTTCGGCCGCCGCGGGACAAGGAGAACCGGGCCGAAGCCCAGTCACCGGAGCGAGCGCAAAGGCAGGAAAAGCCTATGTGACGCTTAGCGTCCCGCGTGTGAGATGGTGCGGTTTATAGGGAGGGTACCCCGGCTTGGCAAGGCCCAGCGCTCGCGGAAGTTGAGCTTACGGCCCCTCGAGCGCGCTGATCGCCGCCACCCCTTGCACGAGCTTGAGCGCGCTCCTTTGCTTGGGCGTGGCGTCGATGCCCTGCGGCAGCACGAACTCGACCTCCCGATCGTCGAGGCGGAGCACGAGGCGGAACTGCCCCTGCCCTCCTCCCGATCCGACCTGCTCGGCAAGGGGGGCTAGCGCGCGGATGTCCTCGACATAGATCTTCATGCCGGCATGGCGCGCTTCTGCGGCCCGGTCAAGCGAGGCAAGCCGCTGCACCCTCACCTTGACGCTCTCGCCGTCGGCTTCGGCCTCGACATCGAGGAGGACCGCGGTTCCCGGCTCGAGCAGGGGCCGGGAGGCCGCCAGAACCTCGGAGAACACCACCGCCTCGAATTGACCGGTCGGGTCCGAGAAGGCGACGAAAGCGTAAGGGTTGCCGCTCTTGCCCTGGCGCTCACGGGCATGAAGCACCGTGCCGGCAAGTGTGCCGACCACGCGGCGAAGGCGCGCCTTGTCGGCAAACTCCACCCAGGGCTGGGCGCCGAGCGCGTCGAGCACGTCCTTATAGTCGTCGAGGGGATGGCCGGTGAGGAAGAAGCCGATCGCCTCGAACTCGCGGGAGAGCCGGTCGGTGGGCACCCAGGGCTTGGCGGGGCGAAGCTCGATAGGGGGCGGCAGGTGCTTGGCGCCCGAGAAAAGATCATCCTGGCCTTCGGCGCTTGTCTCTAGAGACCGGTTGCCGGCCGCGATCATGCGGTCGACATTGGCGAAGGCGGTGGCGCGGTCGAGCCCGAGCTCATCGAGGGCGCCCGCGGCGGCGAGGGTCTCCAAGGCACGCTTGTTGACGAGACGCGGATTGATGCGCCGGGCGAAGTCGGACACGTCGCGGAAGGGTCCCTGCGCCTCCCGCTCTTCGGCGATATGCTCCACCGCGTGGCGTCCCACATTCTTCAGCGCCGCCAGCGAATAGCGGATGGCGCCGTCGCTTGGGATAAAGCCCACCTCCGAACGATTGATCGATGGCGGTTCGATGCGTATGCCGAGGCGCCGCGCCTCTTGCGCGAAACCGTTCAGCTTGTCGGCATTGCCCATGTCGAGGGTCATCGACGCCGCCAGGAACTCGGTCGGGTAGTTGGCCCTGAGATAAGCGGTCTGGTAGGCGATCAAGGCATAGCCCGCGGCGTGGGACTTGTTGAAGCCATAGCCCGCGAACTTCGCCACCAGTTCGAAAATATACTCGGCGCGCCCGCGGTCCACGCCGTTTCCGACCGCGCCCTCGACGAAGCGCGACTTCTGCGCCGCCATCTCCTTCTTGATTTTCTTGCCCATGGCGCGGCGCAACAAATCCGCCTCGCCGAGCGAGAAGCCGGAGAGGACCTGCGCAATCTGCATCACCTGCTCCTGGTAGATGATGACCCCGTAGGTCTCCTGAAGGATGGGCTCGATCGTCGCGTGGAGCGCCTCGAACCCCTCGCGTCCGTGCTTGCGGTTCACATAGGAATCGATGTTGTCCATCGGCCCCGGGCGGTAGAGCGCGACGATGGCGATGATGTCCTCGAAGCGGTCGGGCTTGAGCTTCCGCAACGCATCGCGCATGCCCTGACCTTCGAGCTGGAACACGCCGACCGTGTCGCCCTTCTGGAGCAGCGCGTAAGTTGCCGCATCGTCGAGAGGAAGCTTGGCCGGATCGATCTCGATCCCCCGTCGGGCGATGAGCTTTCGCGCCGTCTCGATCACGGTCAGGGTCTTGAGGCCGAGGAAATCGAACTTCACCAGACCCGCGGCTTCCGCCCATTTCATGCTGAACTGGGTCGCCGGGAGCTGGGCGCGCGCGTCGCGGTAGAGCGGCACGAGCTCAATCAGGGGACGATCGGCGATGACGACACCCGCAGCATGGGTCGAGGCGTGGCGGTAGAGCCCTTCGAGCCGCTGGCCGATGTCGAGCAGCTTCGCCACGATGGGTTCAGCGTCGCGCGCCTCCTGGAGCCTAGGCTCAGCCGCGATAGCCTGGGGAAGTGTGACGGGATTGGCGGGATTCATGGGCACGAGCTTGCACAGCCGGTCCACCTGCCCATAGGGCATCTGCAATACGCGGCCCACGTCGCGCAACACCGCGCGCGCCTGGAGCTTGCCGAAGGTAATGATGTGGGCGACGCGATGCGAACCGTAGCGCTCGCGCACATAGGCGATCACCTCGTCACGGCGGTCCTGGCAGAAGTCGATGTCGAAATCGGGCATCGATACGCGCTCGGGGTTGAGGAAGCGCTCGAACAGAAGCCCGAAGCGGATCGGGTCGAGATCGGTGATGGTGAGCGCGTAGGCGACCAGCGAACCCGCGCCCGAGCCGCGTCCCGGGCCCACGGGAATGCCCTCGGCTTTCGCCCATTTGATGAAATCGGCGACGATGAGAAAGTATCCCTGGTAGTTCATGCCGGTGATGACATCGAGCTCGAAGGCAAGCCGCGCGGCGTAGGCGGCCGCGTCATGGCCGGGCGCCGCGCCATATTGGGCGATCCGTTCCTTGAGGCCTGCCTCGGACTGGCGCCTCAGCTCGGCAGCCTCGGTCTCGGCGAGAGCGCTCGATGCCTCGCCCCCGGTGAGGAAGGGCGGGAGGATCGGTTGGCGCTCTAAGGGTCGGTAGGCGCAGCGGCGCGCGATCTCGTTGGTGTTGTCGAGCGCCTCGGGGAGATCGGCGAACAGCGCCCGCATCTCTGCTCCCGTCTTGAAATAATGCTCGGGGCTCAGGCGGCGCCGGTCGTCGACCGCGACATAGGTTCCGTCGGCGATGCAGATCAGCGCGTCATGCGCCTCGAAGTCATCGGGGCTGGCGAAATAGGGTTCGTTGGTAGCGACGATGGGAAGGTCCAGGTCATAGGCGAGATTGAGCAGCAGGGGCTCGACCGCCCTCTGCTGAGGCAGACCATGGCGCTGAAGTTCGACATAGAGCCGGTCGCCGAAGATCGCATGAAGGGCCTCTGCCCGCGCGCGGGCGAGCTCGGGATTGCCGTCGGCGAGCGCGGTGTCGATCGGCCCTTCAAGTCCCCCGGTGAGCGCAATCAGACCTTCGGCCCGCGCCGCGAGATCGGCGATGGAGGAAACCACCTCGCCGGTCTCGCTTGCGGCGAAATAGGCCTCGGTCGAGAGGCGCATGAGATTGGTGTAGCCGTCAGCGTCCTTGGCAAGGAGCGCGATGCGCCCGTCGGCGCGCATCCGGTTGGGCTCGCCAGGCGCAGCTGTCTCGCGCTCGGCCGCAAAGGTGAGCGAGAGCGTTAGGCCGACGATCGGCTGAATGCCTGCCTCGGCGAGCGTCTCGGAGAATTCAAGCGCGCCGAACAGATTGTTCGAATCGGTCAGCGCCAGCGCGGGTGCCCCGTCGGCGCGCGCCAGCGCGGCAAGCTTCTGGATGGTGAGCGCGCCTTCGAGCAGCGAATAGGCCGAGTGCACCTTTAGATGCACGAAGGGTTGAGCCTGTTCCGCCATGTTTGCCTCTCTCAAGCGATCCGCCTCGCGCTCCCACCCTCTCGGATTCGCGCGTTCCGTTGAAGAGGGAGCCCGACATATCCCCGCTATCCGCGTTCGCCTGGGTGCAACACAGTATGTTCCTCTTTTGTTCTCAGTCAAGAACGGAGTAGCGGTCAGCTGCTCGCAATCTTTGCCACCACGACCTCCTCCTCGACGAGGAGGCCGTCCACGAGCCGCAAGACCCGGTTCATGCGGGCGGCAAGATCGAGATTGTGGGTGGCGATCACCGCCGCCACGCCCGACTGGCGCACGAGCTTCAAGAGCTGATCGAACACCCGCTCGGCCGTGGGCGGATCGAGATTGCCGGTCGGCTCATCGGCGAGCAGCACCTTGGGCTCGTTGGCGACGGCGCGGGCGATGGCCACGCGCTGCTGCTCGCCGCCGGAAAGCTGCGACGGGCGGTGATCCCAGCGTTCTTCCAGGCCGAGGGACTTGAGCAGATCTTTGGCCCGCGTCTCGGCCTGGCTGCGCGTGAGCCCTAGAATGAGCTGCGGGAGCACGACGTTCTCGAGCGCCGAGAACTCCGGCAGGAGATGATGGAATTGATAGACGAATCCCACCTCCATGCGCCGCATGCGGGTCTGCTCGCTGTCTGACAGCGCGACGCAATCCACGCCGTTGATGAGCACCTGGCCGGCGTCGGGACGCTCGAGAAGACCCGCGATATGGAGCAAGGTCGACTTGCCGGCGCCGGAAGGCCCGAGCAGGGCGACGGCCTCGCCGGGGAAAAAGGCGGCTGAGGCGCCTTTCAATACGTCGATGCGGCGATTGCCCTGGGTGTAACCGCGCTCGAGCCGCTCAAGGCGAAGCACCGGTGAAGTGTTAGGGCTATCCACCTTTGGCCCTACTCGTAACGCAACGCTTCGACCGGATCGAGACGAGAGGCCCTCCAGGAGGGATAGAGCGTGGCGAGGATCGAGAGGACGAGCGCCATGACGACGACCGAGATGGTCTCGCCGGTGTCCATCTCGGCAGGCAGCTTCGACAGGTAATAGAGCTCCGGCGCGAACAGCTCGGTGTCGGTGAGCCAGCCGATGAACGCGCGCAAGTGCTCGATGTTGGCGCAGACGAGCAGGCCAAGCCCGAGACCGGCGAGCGTGCCCACGATGCCGATGCTCGCGCCGGTGATGAAGAAGATGCGCATCACGGCGGCACGGGTGGCACCCATGGTGCGCAGGATGGCGATGTCGTGGCCCTTGTCCTTCACCAGCATGATCAGGCCCGAGATGATGTTAAGGGCCGCGACCAGCACGATCAGCGCGAGGATGAGGAACATGACGTTGCGCTCGACTTGGAGCGCGGTGAAGAAGGTCGCATTCCGCTGGCGCCAGTCGCTGACATAGATGCTCGGGCCGCCGGCGGCGATGATCTTGGGCGCGAGCTGGCCGACCTCGTCGGGCGAGTCGAGCACCACTTCCAGCACCGTGACGGTATCGGGCTGGTTGAAATAAAGCTGCGCCTCGTTGAGCGGCATGAAGAGGATGCTGGCGTCGTATTCGGACATGCCGATCTCGAAGATCGCGGCCACGGGATAGCGCTTCACCCTCGGCGCCGTGCCGAGCGCGGTCGCGGCGCCGCGTGGGGTCAGCAGCGAGACCTGGTCGCCAACCTTCACATTGAGCTCATTGGCGAGTCGGCTGCCAATCGCAAGCCCGGGCTTGTTGTCGAAGCCGTCGAGGGTGCCGAACCGGATATTGTCGGCGATGGCCTTAAGTTGCTTGAGGTCGGCCTCACGCAAGCCCCGCACCAGCGCGCCGCTTGAAGTGGACGGCGTCGAAACCATGACCTGTCCCTCGACCAGGGGGAGCGCAAACTTGACGCCCTGAACCGCGCGGATGCGCGCCGCCACATCGTCGTAGTCGTTGAAGTAAGCGAGGCTGTGCACCACGACATGGCCGTTCAGCCCGAGCATCTTGTTGAACAGTTCCTGGCGAAAGCCGTTCATCACCGCCATGACGATGATGAGCGTGGCCACCCCGAGCATGATGCCGATGAAGGAGAAGCCCGCGATCACCGAGATGAAGCCCTCCTTGCGGCGCGCCCGCAGATAACGGAGCGCCACCATCCATTCGAAGGGCGCGAAAGCCCGCGTGCCTGCTTCTGCGCTCATGCCGCTTCCCTCCTTGCCTCGGTCGTCGACTTGACCAGGCGATTCAAAGCGGATTCGAAGGTGAGACTATGGCGGGCGCCGGTGGCGCGCTCTTTCAGCTCGACTTCGCCGGAGGCCAAGCCTTTGGGGCCTACGATGATCTGCCAGGGAAGCCCGATCAGGTCCATGCCGGCGAATTTGGCCCCCGCCCTGTCGTCGCGGTCGTCGTAGAGCACGCTCAAGCCGGCGGCCTGAAGCTTGCCATAGATATCCTCGCAGGCCGCATCGGTCGCGGCGTCGCCGGCCTTGACGTTGATCAAGCCCACGTCGAACGGCGCCACCGATTTCGGCCAGATGATGCCGGCCTCGTCGTGGGACGCCTCGATGATCGCGGCCGGAAGCCGCGATACGCCGATCCCGTAAGAGCCCATCTGCACCGGGACGAGCTCGCCGTTGGGTGCTTGCACGCGCGCCCCCATCGCTTCCGAATATTTCGTGCCGAAGAAGAAGATGTGGCCAACCTCGATGCCGCGCGCCGTCACGCGGTCCTTCGCAGGCACCTCGCGGGCGAAACGGTCGGCGTCGTGCTTCTCGGAGGTCGCGGCATATTTGCTCGTGAAGGCCTCGACTATCGCGGACAAATCGCCTTCATAGTCGATGTCGGCCCCGGGCGGGTCGAGTTGGACGAGGTCGCGGTGGCAATACACCTCGCTTTCCCCCGTGTCGGCGAGAATGATGAACTCGTGGCTCAGATTGCCCCCGATCGGGCCGGTCTCGGCGATCATCGGCACCGATTTCAGTCCCATGCGGGCAAAAGTGCGCAAATAGGCGACGAACATCTTGTTGTACGACTTGCGCGCGTCATCGAGGGTGAGATCGAAGGAATAGGAGTCCTTCATCAGGAACTCGCGGCCTCGCATGACGCCGAAACGGGGCCTGATCTCGTCGCGGAATTTCCATTGGATGTGATAAAGGATGCGCGGCAGATCCTTGTAGGATTTCACCGCGTCGCGGAAGATCGCCGTGATCAGCTCCTCGTTGGTGGGGCCGTAAAGCATCTCGCGCTCGTGGCGGTCGCTGATGCGCAGCATCTCCTTGCCGTAGACCTCGTAGCGGCCGCTCTCCCGCCAGATCTCGGCGGGCTGGATGGTGGGCATGAGGAGTTCGAGCGCGCCGGCGCGATCCTGCTCCTCGCGCACGATCTCTTCGATCTTGCGCAAGACCCGGAACCCAAGCGGCAGCCAGGAATAGATGCCGGCACTCGATTGGCGGATCAGTCCGGCCCGGAGCATCAGCCGATGGGAGACGATCTCGGCTTCCTTGGGATCGTCGCGAAGCAGCGGCAGAAAATAACGGCTGAGGCGCATGGGCAGTTTTTCGGGCGTTGGGGCGGATGCGGGGTCGCGCGCCGCCCGTTGGAGTGAGCCATGCCAGAAGCGGGAAGCCTACCCTCCCCGCCGGCCCCTTGGGCGGCTAATAGCTCACTTTCGCGCGGGTAAGCAATCCTGGGAAATGCGGCGGGCTTGGCCCTTAGGAGGATAGAAGCTCCGGGCGCGTCGGCCGGAGGCCTCGTCCTTTCCCGACGAAGTCTGCCCATTTTGACGGCAGAAAGTCCGTCTCCTTGCCGCCATGAGAATTCCGGATTCCGGTTGGTTTGCGGCAAGCTCGCCGATCAACCGCAGGGACCAAGCATAAATTTGCGGCGCCCAGCCACAATGATGGTGACAATTTGGCACGGGCGCGCTAGGGTGCCCGGCACAACGTGGAGCGTTCGGGACCGGTAGCGATCTCGGAGTCACCCGTTGAGATTGGACCAGGTCCAAGTCTTGGGAGGAAGTAAACTCCAGGCGCGCCGATCATGCTTCAGGCATGGGCGCCGCCGCTCTTAAGCCAGCAATCTCGATTGTCGAACACCGACGGGCGAGCCTCGCGGGCCGAGGAGATGAAGGAGTCGTGTTACTGAAGCAAGGTCATCTCGGCCTTGCTTTTTTTTCGCCTGAAGTTCCCCTCACTCCAACAGCGTCATGCCCGGATCAAGCCCGGCAATGACGAGTTCCGGGGATCACTGCATCCGCTCATAGCGCGGGAAGAACGGAATCTCATCGAGCGTGATCACGTGATGCACGATGATCGCGTAGAGCGCGGCGAAGACGATGCTCGCCACCACCGTCGTCGCGACCATCTTCGGCAGCAGGTTCGGCGCATGCGGAGCGCTCTCGGCGTTCCCCGGTGTGGTCTTCTCTCCCGCCTCCTCCGAGGTGCGCACCCCGATCGGCAGCATGGCGAAGAGAACGATCCACCAGATGATGAAGTAAAGCGCGAGAGCGAAGGCGATGGTCAATCTTATGCCTCCTCGAGCTCGACCAGGGTGCCGCAGAAATCCTTCGGATGCAGGAACAGCACAGGCTTGCCGTGGGCGCCGATCTTGGGCTCGCCTTGGCCCAGCACGCGCGCGCCTTGTGCCACCAGCCGGTCGCGCGCTTCCCTGATGTCGGGGACCTCGTAGCAGAGATGATGAATCCCGCCATTGGGATTGCGCTCGAGAAAGCCGGCGATGGGAGAGCCCTCGCCGAGCACGCCGAGCAGCTCGATCTTGGTGTTGGGCAGCTCGATGAACACCGTGGTCACGCCGTGCTCGGGCTGATCGACCTCCTCGGACACCTGCGCGCCGAGCGTGTCGCGGTAGACCGCGGTCGCGGCCTTCAAGTCCGGCACGGCAATGGCGACATGGTTCAAGCGCCCGATCATCGAACGACTCCTCGTTTCCTTTAACAATGCGCTACCGCGCTTCGCGCTACTTGAGCGCTATAGCACCGTGAGCAGCACCGAGCACATCGGCTTCTTGCCCCAAGCCTGATTGACGGCGGCGCGCACGCTGCGGCGCACAGCCTCGCTCACCAGCGCCTGGTCCTTGCGCTTGGGCTTGGGCAGGCTCTCGATGGTGCCGATCACGGCGTCCTGCACAATGGTCGCGAACGGCGTCCCGTCATTGTCGGTGGGGGGAAGCCCGGTCACGGCGACCTCAGGATCGGCCAGCAAAACCCCCTTCTCGGACAGCACCAGCGACACCGCCACCGATCCGGCAAAGCTCAGCTTGCGGCGGTCGCGCACCTGGCCGTCATCGGCGCGGGTGAGGATCATGCCGTCACGGTAAAGCCGCCCGACCGGCACGTCGTCGATGATCTGGGCAGGCCCCGGCAGGAGCCGCACCATGGACCCGTTGCGCGCCC
>Ga0209521_10000971_pt1 | contig 22993 bp, 18 predicted proteins | sample Rifsed19ft4_FD_184016 | JGI IMG/M metagenome (GOLD analysis project Ga0209521, IMG submission 184016) | Soil microbial communities from Rifle, Colorado, USA - sediment 19ft 4 (version 2) | ecosystem: Environmental > Terrestrial > Deep subsurface > Rock core/Sediment | place: Rifle, Colorado...
AGCCCTTATAGACGGCAAGGCAGTTGAACACAAATAAGCTCTGTACAAAGGTATTAAAAAGTCTTTCACTTACAACCTTAATCTGTTGCATCTCACCCTCCCCATCTGTTATTATATCTCTATGAAACCAATAGTAGCGATAGTAGGAAGACCTAACGTAGGGAAGTCCACCCTCTTTAATCGCATATCAGGGACAAGGAAGGCGATTGTGGATGATATGCCCGGTGTAACCAGGGACAGGAACTACTTGGATGTCACATGGGATGACCATACCTTTACCATGATTGACACAGGCGGGTTTGAGCCCGAGGCTAAAGAAGGGCTCCTTGCCCAGATGAGAGAGCAGGCGATGCTTGCAGTCGAAGAGGCTGACCTTATTGTATTCCTGGCAGACGGTAAGGAAGGCTTGATGCCGGCTGATTACGAGGTTGCCGACCTTCTGCGGCGTTCAACCAAGCCGCTGGTATTTGCTGTAAACAAGATAGATTCCAAGAAGAGGATGGAAGGCCTTTACGATTTTTACTCCCTTGGGTTGCCGGAACCGATCCCTGTCTCCGCGGAACACGGGACTGGGACTGATGACTTGATGGACAAGATTTTAAGCCTCATCCCGAAATATAACGAAGAGCCTCTGTCCGAGGATGTCACACGACTCGCTGTTATCGGAAGGCCTAACGTGGGGAAATCATCCCTCGTAAACAAGCTGCTAGGTTACGAAAGGGTGATAGTAAGTGATGTCCCCGGGACTACGCGCGATACCATAGATACCTTGCTCACTGTAGATGACAAGAAGTATCTCCTTATAGACACAGCCGGGATAAGGAAGAAAGGGAGAGTCAGTCAGAAACTTGAAAAATATACTGTAGTGCAGGCCTTAAGGAGCATGGACCGGTGTGACGTGGTCCTGCTGATGATAGATGCAGTGGAGGGCGTCACAGAGCAGGACACCAAGGTAGCAGGTTATGCCCATGACAGAGGGAAGGGTTGTGTCATTGTGGTAAACAAGTGGGACCTGATTGAGAAGGAGACGAAGACTTACGAGAAATACGTGGATGATGTCCGTTTCAAGCTTAAATACCTCGCTTATGCACCCGTCATATCCATATCCGCCCTGACAGGGCAGAGGGCAGTGAAGGTCCTGGAGGTCGTTGACAAGGTCTCTGCCGAGTGCAGCAAAAGGATGAGTACAGGAGTCTTGAACAGGGCATTTCAGGAGATGACAAAGGGTCACATGGCTGGGATGTACATGAACAGGGCCGTGAAGTTTTATTATATAACCCAGACCAGCGCAAAACCGCCCACATTCACACTATTCACCAACTTTCCTGAAGGTGTGCACTTCTCTTATGAGAGGTATCTGGAAAACAAACTGAGAGAGGCCTTCGGATTTGAAGGTACCCCGATAAGACTCCAGTTCAGGAAGAGGGGCAGGTAATCAGTTAAATCTATTCATGGCCGCCTCAACACCTTCTGCAATGATCGTTTCGACGGCTTTGGAAGCATTTTCTACTGCATCCTCTATCAGTGGCTTTTCAACTTTCGAAAAATGGCTCAGGACGTAGTCGGAAACCTGGGACTCATCTTTTGGTCTTCCTATCCCGATCCGCACTCTGACAAACTCATTGCCTCCGGCCTGCTCGATTATGGAACGCAGTCCGTTGTGGCCGCCATGCCCACCCTTCTCCCTGATCCTGATTTTCCCTGTCGGAAGCTCCAGGTCATCGCAGATCACTATGCAGTCAGATAGATTCAGCTTATAAAACAACAGGAGTGAAGAGACAGACTCTCCACTCCTGTTCATATATGTCTGGGGCTTTGCAACGACCAGATCCTGGCTGCCTGCCTTCCCCTTGCCGATTATGGCCTTGAATTTAGATTGATTCAGGGATATACGGTTTTTGTCTGCAAGGAGATCCGCCACCATAAACCCGATGTTGTGACGGGTTCCTACATACTCATCTCCAGGATTTCCAAGGCCGACAATCAGTTTCAAAAGGCCCTCGCCCCTGCCTACACCCTTTCGCATCCAATATAATACCAATTGTAGTCCGGGTATAATGCCAAGTAAGCTTTCGCATTAGCAATAATTAGGGGCCGTTAAGGAATAACCAGTGCTTTTCTTGTTAAGCCTTTACAGCCCCTTATGCCGTTCCCGCCATTCTGATGTCCAGGTTAATTTTGAACGACGGCTTATATGTTTGAAAGCAACTTGGTATTATTTCTTTGCGGCAGGCTTCTCCTCTTTCTTCGCTGCACCGGCCTCTTCCTTCTTTGGCTCTGCCAGACTTGCGGCAAGCTGAGCGGCTGCCTCTTCAGGTGTTGCAATCTTTTCTGCAGCAGGGGCAAGAATTGCCACTACTGTATCACCTGCAGGGTCCAGAACCTCGATACCTTCAGGAACCTTTACATCCTTCACATGTATGGAATCGCCTACAGCAAGGCTTGTGACATCCACTTCGAGAAAATCTATCAGGTTTCCAGGCAGACACCTTATATCCAACTCTCTCCTGAGATGCTGCTCGATCCCGCCTTCCTTAACGCCTATGGCCTTACCTACAAAATGGATCGGTATCCTTGCAGTAATCTTTTCATCCATCAGGACTTCAAACAGGTCTGCATGGAGATAACTCCTTTTTAATGGCGTCAGTTGAAGTTCCTTCAAGAGTGCAACCCTATCCTTTTCCTTTTTCCCGTCAAATTTCAGGGTTATCAAGGTGTTGCGGCCTGATTCAGACGCTATAATCTTCTTCAGGTCAGTCGGGTTCAGGCTCAAGGACATAGGTTCTGTTTTATGCCCGTAAAATACAGCAGGAATAAGCCCCTCCTGCCTCAGCCTCCTCGCAACTCCTTTGCCGGTGTCATTTCTAACTGTTACCGCTAATTCACGCTGTTCCATTTTACTTCCTCCTTAAAATTTATACCAAGTTGCTTTCAAATATTTACTGAAAGCTTACTTGGTGTTATGCACGGCTTATACCAAGTTGCTTTCAAACATTAATTTTATCTGTTATTGAAAGCTTACTTGGTATTTATACCCGGATGGGTATTATACAAATAACGAACTCACTGAATCACCTATATATACTCTTTTTATTGCCTCAGCCAGTAAGGATGACACAGACAGAACCTTGATCTTTTTGCATGCAGCCCCTTCTTTCGTAAGAGGGATGGTGTTTGTGACAACCAGTTCTTCCATTACCGACTGCTCGATCCTTGAGATAGCAGGACCAGAGAGGACTGGATGGGTACTGATTGCATATATCTTTTTTGCCCCGTTGTCCTTAACCGCCTTAGCACCCTGAGTCAATGTGCCGGCAGTGTCCACCATATCATCCACCATTATGGCAACCTTTCCATCTACATCTCCGATTATATTCATTACCTCCGCCACATTTGGGGCAGTCCTTCTTTTATCAATGATAGCCAGGGAACAGTTTAACCTTTTGGCAAATGCCCTCGCCCTTTCCACCCCTCCGGCATCAGGGGAGACTATTACTATGTCATCATCAAAGTTATTTTTGATATAGTCGAGGATCACAGGGGTTGCATACAGATGGTCCACAGGGATATTGAAAAAGCCCTGAATCTGACCCGCATGCAGGTCCATGCAAAGGATCCTGTCCGCGCCAGCCGTTGTAATAAGGTCCGCCACCAGCTTTGCAGTTATCGGCGTCCTTGGAGCAACCTTTCTGTCCTGCCTGGCATAACCGTAATAAGGCAACACCGCCGTAATCGGCTTGGCAGAGGCCCTCTTCAGGGCATCCATCATAATCAATAACTCCATCAAATTGTCATTACCAGGACAGCAGGTGGACTGCACAACGAACACATCCGCCCCTCTTACATTTTCCTCTATCTCAACAAATATCTCGCCGTCGCTGAACCTCTTTACAGTTGCCTTGCCAAGCGGGATTCCAAGGCTATCACACATCTCCTGGGCCAAGGGTCTATTAGAATTGCCTGAAAACAGTTTTAACTTTTCCATTCTTCCCTTCATTACAGTAGGGGCGTGTTTGAAACCCGCCCCTACATATTAATATTCTTTTTTCTGGCTGGGGCGGGAGGATTCGAACCTCCGAATACAGGTATCAAAAACCTGTGTCTTACCGCTTGACGACGCCCCAATAATGTTGGGGCGACTCGCTAATCGCCCCCACTGCTAAGCCAGCTGCGTCCCCTTTGCTATCTCTTTTTCATACTCGGATATGATGGCCTTCTCTATCATTCCCCTCGTCTCATTGTTTAAGGGGTGGGCTATGTCCTTAAATGTGCCGTCCTTCTTCTTCTTGCTTGGCATCGCCACAAACAGGCTGGTTTCACCGCTTATTATCTTCAAATCCCTGACAACAAAGCAGCTATCAAAGGTAATGGTTGCGTAAGCCTTCAGTTTCTCCTCATTTACAGGGAATACCTTTACTTCAGTTACCTCCATTGTCACCTCCTTAGAAGATGGTGCTATACCCTTTCGCATTCAATAATACTAATTGTAGTCCGGGTACAATACCAAGTAAGCTTTCATATTAGCAATAATTATATGTCTGAAAGCAACTTGATATTATATGTTTTCAGCCAAAAAAGACCGCCAACCCCCATGCTCCAACAACAGATGCCTAAGCGCACTTTCAGCCGCTTTCCTGTCTTCAAAAAGACCAAATACAGTGCCCCCGCTTCCAGACATAAGCGCCCTGAGGGCACCCGAAGAGAGTACCGAATCCTTCACAATCCCTATCTCTGGATGCAGCCTTAACGCGACTTCCTCAAGGTCATTATGAAGTAACTCAACAATTCCTTCAACACCATTGAAGGAATTTGGCATATTAATACCAAAACCTTTCTTTGTCAACCCTATTTTTAAGTTTAACCCTCTGTAAACATCTGCCGTGGATAGAGGGATATTGGGGTTTACCAGCACAAACCAGAGTTTGGGAAGTTGAATCTCCTCAAGCCTCTCCCCTATTCCCCTCGCAATTGCAGGTCTTTCAAATATAAAGAACGGGACATCCGCCCCGAGCTGTAGACCGATTTCCATCAATTCATCCCTTGAAAGGCTGAGACCTAACATCTGGTTAAGACCCACAAGGACAGTTGCAGCATTGCCGCTCCCTCCTCCGAGGCCTGCTGCTACCGGGATATTCTTCGTTATCTCTATCCGTACTCTGACCCTGCCTGAATATCGATTCAGCATTGCCACTGCCGCTTTATAGGCAATATTGCCTTCCCCTGAAGGAGCAAATCCGGTAGATATAACCTCCAGACCTTCCCCATCCTCGACAAGTAGAGAAACCTCGTCATAGAGGCTTATCCTTGTCATTATGCTTTCAATTTCATGATACCCGTCTTCTCTCTTACCCAGGACATCCAGCCTGAGGTTGATTTTGGCTGGAGAAAGGAGTTTCAGGGTATTTTTCATATCATCGGATATTCTCAAAAAAAGTTGGGCAGGTCAAGCTCAAAAAACAGGTTTGCCTCTCTGCCCATTTTCATATAGAGTACCTACATAATGAGTAATGCGCATGCACTGATAATATTCGCCAAGGCCCCAATCCCTGGACAGGTAAAGACAAGGCTTCAGACTCATCTTTCCGCTGAAGAATGTGCAGAGCTGCATGCATCTTTTATCATTGACACCATCAGGATTGCATGCAGGGTTGAGGGCGCGGACATATTCATTTCCTGTCATCCAGGTGTCGAGAGTCCTTTTTTTCAGAAGGTCGCACACGATCCTGAAGTCAGACTGATATCTCAGAAGGGGAACGATCTCGGTGAGAGGATGTCCAATGCCATAAGGGACACCCTCTCAGCTGGATACAAAAAGGTTATCATTATAGGGAGCGACTCTCCTGACCTTCCTCCAGAATACATACAGGAAGGGTTCAGGAGGCTGGATTCGTCAGATATGGTGATTGGTCCCTCGACCGACGGCGGATACTATCTCATAGGCGGGAGAAAGGAGTTGCCTGTCTTTGACGGTGTCCCGTGGAGCAGCAACAAGGTATTCGAGATGACCCTGAAGAAAGCCAGAGGACACGGCTTAACCTTTTCCGTGCTTAATGAGTGGTACGATATAGACACCTGGGAGGACCTGCAGAGGTTTCGTATTTCGGATCCCGTCTTTCGACTTCAAGCCAATCAAAGGATACCATAATTACCCTGGTCATTAACCCACTTAATGCATTTATAAACCTATGAACGCAGATTTTCAAGATTTATCAGGATAACGCAGATAATGCCTCTGGATATTTTTAACTTTAAAGAGTCAACCTTCTTTTTTTTGATCATGCAGTTTCTGCGTTCATCAGCGCCTAATTGCATTTTTCGGGTTAATTACCCTGCAAGTCAGTTGATGGAGGCTTTATTTGTTTTAGGTATTGTAAAATAAAAGTTGCTTCCTTTTCCTTCCCTGCTCTCTACCCAGATACTGCCTCCATGAAGCTCAACTATCCTCTTGCATATGGAGAGACCAAGACCCGAACCTTTCTCCCTGCTCTTCCCTTTATAAAACTCTTCAAATACAATCCCCAGGTCTTCCTTAGATATGCCGCAACCCGTGTCAGAAACAACCAATGTATATTCATTGTCGCCTTTCCTGATATCCACACCTATTTCTCCATTAGCCGATGTGAATTTAGCAGCGTTACTTAGAAGGTTTATCAGAACCTGCTCAATCTTTTTACGGTCAAAGACAGCCTTTGCCGTCTTGCACTCATTGGCATTATTAACGTTTATACCTTTTTCTTCCATCGTCTTACTCATAAATTTCAAGACATGCTCTACGACTTTAACCATATCCTCCTGTCTTAGGTTAAGTGACAGCTTACCTGATTCTATTACGCTTAAATCGAGGATCTCCTCCACGGTCATCGAAAGGTTTGTACTGCCATCAAGGGCCATCTTTAAAAAGGACGTCGCCTTTGGACTGAGAGGGCCGGCAACCCCTTCCAGGACCAGTTCTATATACCCACAAATGATTCCCAGAGGAGACCTCAATTCATGGGCAGCCATAGCAAGAAAATTGGATTTGAGCTTGTCTAATTCCAAAAGCCTGCTGTTTGCCTTTTCAAGCTCCCGCTTCTTTTCCTCCAGCCCTTCGTGCAAAAATGCGTTTTTTATAGCATTTGCGGCAGATGCAGCTATCATTCTGCCAAGATCGGCCTCCCTCCCGGTAAAACCTCCCCCGCTCTTGCTTGCCCTGAGCAAGAGGGTTCCAATAAGCTCGTCCCTAAAGGTCATAGGAACCACCATCAGTGATTGATACGAAAGTGGTACCTTGATACCGGCCATGAGCTGGTCGGTATCGACGTTTTCAATGACCAGCGTCTCCATAGTTTCCAGCACTTTGTTTATCTCAGGGTATTTGTCAAGGTAAATACAGTGGCCCCCTATCTCCGCGGCATCACTTGATGCCATGACAAGACCATGCCCTTTCTCCTCATCAACATGTATTACGGAACAACGGGAAAGGTTCAGATAATTTGCAATCTTTTTCGTGACGGTATGGAGAACCGAAAGGATATTGAGAGTGGAAGTAGTTTCTCTCATTACATCAAGGACTATTTCCTGGTCTCTTCTGAACTGCTCCAGTGCTTCAAAAAGTGCCTTTGTCCTCAGATGCGCCCTAATCCTCGCCTTTAGTACCTCTTGCTGAAACGGCTTTCCCAAATAATCGTCTGCACCAGCATCCAGCCCCGCTATCATCTGGTCATTACTATCACGCGCTGTAAGGATTAATATGGGAATGTTTCTGGTTTTTGGGTCTTTCTTAATAATCCCTGTAGCATCTAAGCCATTCATTACAGGCATCTCAACATCCATGATTATGAGGTCAGGCATCTGACTACGCGCTTTTTCTATGGCCTCTTTTCCATTGCAGGCAGCAATGACTTCGTAGTCAGGGGTCAAGGTATCTGTTATGATTCCAAGGAGGGCCAGACTGTCATCTACCGCCAGGATTTTAGGCATACACTCCTCTATTTGGCATCAACATGGCAGGGGCTTTTGAGCTGGGTGCTGTCATAATAAGCAGCAATTATATTGCTTGTCAAGAGTTCTACACGGGACAGTTCAAATGACTCTCGGTTTAAGATATCGATCCAACTAAATCACCGAGTAAAATTAAGAGGCGGGTTTATAAATTAAGATCTCTGTTTCAAAAATAAATGGTGAGCCGCCCGGGGATCGAACCCAGGACCACCTGATTAAAAGTCAGGTGCTCTACCAACTGAGCTAGCGGCTCCTCTGAAAAAAAAGAGATATTACCAAATTTGGATGATTGGTGTCAATAAAAAACATAACATAATGGAAATCTTTCCCTTGACAATTGAGGCCCGAATCTGTTATGTATACAATCTTTCGACAAACCCTTTAATATAAAGGGGTTAACCCCCAAATGGAGGTCTTATATGCAGAAGAAGTTTCTTTTGGCCCCAGGGCCTACACCGGTACCGGAGAAAGCCCTGCTTGCAATGGCAGAGCCTATGTTCCATCACAGGACGCCACAGTTTGAGGCCATCTTCAAGGAAGCAGCTGAGGGCCTGAAATGGTTATTCCAGACAGAAAATGATGTCCTCATTCTTGCGGCTTCAGGGACAGGTGGCATGGAGGCTTCTGTTGCAAACTTCTTCTCACCAGGGGACAAAGTAGTTGTAGTAAACGGCGGTAAGTTTGGTGAGAGATGGACTAAGATATGCCAGACATACGGTCTCAAGGTTACCGAGATAATGGTTGAATGGGGAAAGGCCGTGGAGCCAAAGGCAGTGGCCGATGCCCTCAAGGCTGACCCTGATATAAGAGGTGTCTTCGTGCAGGCAAGTGAGACCTCTACAACAGCCTGCCATCCTGTGAAAGAGCTTGCGGAGATAGTTAAGAGACACGAAAATACGATCCTGATCGTTGACGGAATCACAGCCGTTGGCGTGTATGACATACCTATGGACAAGTGGGGAATAGATATTCTTGTAACCGGCTCTCAGAAGGCGTTAATGCTTCCTCCGGGTCTGGCCTTTGTAGGAGTCAGCGACAAGGCATGGAAGTTCAACGAAACCGCCAAGTGCCCTCGATTCTACTTTGATTTGAAAAGGGAGAGGAAGAACCTTAAGGACAATACTACTGCATATACCCCGGCTGTGTCCCTCATAATAGGCCTCAGAGAGGTATTGAAGGCGATGAAGGAAGAGGGACTTGAAAATATCTTCGCAAGGCACAACAGGCTGGCCAGGGCCACAAGGGCTGCAATGCAGGCCATAGGACTGAAGCTCCTGGCTCCAGAGGCTCCTGCTGATAGCTGCACCGGTGTCTATGCACCGGAAGGTGTGGATGGCGGAAAGCTCTTCAAGTTGCTTAAGGACACACTTGGAGTTACCATGGCAGGAGGGCAGGATGCTCTGAAGGGGAAGGTATTGAGGATTGCCCATCTCGGCTACGTTGATACATTCGACACCATTGTTGCAGTGGCTTCCATAGAGATGGCCCTGAAGAAGCTTGGTTATGCGGTCCCGATGGGTAAAGGCGTTGCGGCTGCCCAGGAGATCCTTTTAGAGGGATATAAGTAAAAGGGATAAGGATTAAGGGGTAAGGATTAGAAATATTGGAGGAATAATGAAGCGTGTTCTGATAAGCGACAAGATGTCTGAAAAGGCGATAGAGGTCTTTAAAAGGTTTCCCGAAGTTCAGGTGGATTACAAGACAGGGCTCAAACCAGAGGAGCTGAAGGCGATCATAAAGGACTATGATGGTCTTGCCATCCGCAGTTCCACTAAGGTTACCGCCGAAATAATAGAGGCTGCCACCAACCTTAAGGTGATTGGACGCGCAGGCATCGGTGTAGACAATGTAGACATACCTGCGGCCAGTAAGCGCGGGATCATTGTAATGAACACCCCTTATGGGAACACCACTACAACCGCAGAACACGCAATATCAATGATGCTCTCCCTTGCAAGGGACATACCCCAGGCTACAGCCTCAACAAAGGCCGCCAAGTGGGAAAAGAACAAGTATATGGGTAAGGAGATAACGAACAAGACCCTTGGCGTAATCGGTATCGGAAACATCGGCTCCATTGTTGTAAGCAGAGCCCAGGGGTTGAAGATGAACGTAATAGCGTATGACCCGTTCATATCTCCTGACAAGGCCATTGAGCTTGGCGTGGAACTGGTTACCCTTGATGAGCTTTACAAAAGGGCGGACTTTATCTCCCTCCATATACCAATGACAAAGGAGACTAAGGACCTGCTTAATAAGGAGTCCTTCGCAAAGATGAAGAACGGGGTAATGATCATAAACTGCGCAAGAGGCGGGATCATAAACGAGGCCGATCTGGCTGAAGCTATAAAGGCAGGCAAGGTCAGAGGAGCTGCCCTTGACGTATTTGAAAAGGAACCGCCGGCAGCAGACAACCCGTTGCTGGCTCTGGAACAGGTAATATGCACCCCGCACCTGGGCGCCTCCACTGACGAGGCCCAGGAGAATGTTGCAGTTGACGTGGCGGAACAGATTGCCGATTATCTTGTAAACGGCACCATAAGGAATGCCTTGAACGTACCCTCGGTCAGCGGTGATGTGATGAAGAAGATAGCCCCTTACCTCACCCTTGTAGAGAAGATGGGCGCCTTCCATGCCCAGATTACACAGGGCGGAATTGAGGAGGTTGTTATCGAATACAGCGGAGAGGTTGCTGCGGCCCCTGTAGCACCTATGACTATAGCTGCCTTAAAGGGACTTCTCACACCTATCATGGGTGACATAGTAAATTTTGTGAATGCCCCGATTATGGCCAAAGAGAGGGGAATAAAAGTTGTAGAGTCCAGAACGAGCGAACCCGAAGACTTTTCTTCGCTGATAACCATTAAGGTAAAGACCAGCGGAGGTGAGAACACCCTTGCCGGGACACTCTTTGGAAAGAAGGAGCCGAGGATTGTAAAGATAAACAACTTCTACTTAGAGGCAATACCGGAAGGGACAAAACTCTTCATTTACAACCACGACAGGCCGGGAGTTATAGGAAATATCGGGACCCTCATGGGAAAGAGCAATGTGAACATAGGCACCATGGAGTTCGGCAGGGACAAGGCCGGCGGCATGGCCATATCGCTGCTTTCTATAGACTCCCCGGTATCTGATGCAGTAATGGAAGAGGTAAAGAAGCTCCCAAATATTGTATCAGTAACCCAGGTCAGGCTTTAATCCCACTAAACATTGGGCTTGAACCACTTCGGGACCCTGAGACAACTATCTCAGGGTCTTTTTTTTGGTAAGTTACTAATAGCCCTGGCATTACCTGTTTTATATAGACAGGAAACCTGTTTTTTGATAGAGTTGGTGCGCCATGTTACAGACGGAGATTACGCTTCCAAGAGGTGTTCGGGATACCCTTCCTGATAAGACGGGAAAGAGAAATGCCCTTTTAAGGAAGGTTCTTTCCGTATTTGAAGAGTATGGGTATCGTGAGGTTACCACACCTTTCCTTGAGTACCTTGATGTGATTACTCAGGGTGCCGGAAAGGATTTAAAGAAACGGATCGTAAAATTCACCGACAGGGCAACAGGGAGGTCTATAGCACTTCGCCCGGACTTTACGCCTCAGATAGCAAGGATAGTCGCAACTCACTACAGAGATAAAAATACACCCGTTAGATTATCTTATCACGGAAGCGTAGTCCGTCAGACAGAGGACGCCAGTGGCGGGCACAGGGAGTTGTATCAGGCAGGGATTGAATCAATCGGGAATTCATCACCAGAGGCAGATGCGGAGATTATAGAAATACTTATAGAATCTCTTAAAGCGTGCAACCTGAAAGATTTCAAGATAGCCATAGGACAAGTGGATTTTGTAAAGGGCATCCTTGATGAAGCGCATCTTTCGCAATCAGAAAAAGCTGAGGTATTGGATGCTATATCTAAAAGAGATTCGACACGGCTTAGAGAGATGTCGACAACCCTGAAGTATGGTGAACTCTTAGTCCCCTTTCAAGCTCTATTGTATCTCTTTGGCGGTGAAGACGTCTTAGATAGACGAGATGAAAATAGGCTTATAACTAATGAAAGATCGAGAAACGCTCTGGATAATATCAAGAGCGTATTCGACATTCTTAAACGTAAAAGGCTGTCCAAATATGTTTCTCTCGATCTTTGCGAGATTCGGGGATTTGATTACCATACAGGGATTATATTTGAAGGGTTTGTAAGTGGACTTGGAACTGCTTTATGCGGAGGAGGGCGGTACGACGACCTTCTTGCCGGCTTTGGCTATCCATCTCCTGCTACCGGCTTTGCTATCGACCTGGATAACCTGATGTCGGCAGTGGAACACCAAAAAGATTAATGGGACCCAGATAGGCGCAGAAACGTATTGATTTTAAAACATCAAATTTTTTATCGCTTGGAAAAAATATCCTGAGACTTATCTGCGTTCATCTTGATAAATCTTGCAAATCAGCGTCCCTTGTTTTAAAATGCATTGTTTGGGGGTTTTGAATGTCTAATATAGTTATCGTAGGCGCACAGTGGGGAGACGAGGGTAAAGGTAAGATCGTCGATATATTCAGCGAATATGCAGACCTTATCGTCCGCTTTCAGGGAGGGAACAATGCCGGCCATACCATAGTTGTGGATGGAGAAAAGACCGTTTTGCACCTTATACCTTCCGGCATCCTGCATCCGAACAAGAGGTGCATAATCGGGAACGGTGTAGTTGTCGATCCCGAGGTACTGATAGATGAGATAGACGCCCTGAAGAGAAGGGGGCGATTCGATGATAACAGACTCCTTATAAGCGAAGATGCCCATCTTATAATGCCTTACCATAAGAAGATTGATGCAGCAAAAGAGAGTCTCAAGGGAAATAGGAAAATAGGGACTACAGGCAGGGGGATAGGACCTGCATATGAGGACAAGATTGCCAGGACCGGGATAAGATTTGCCGATCTGATAGACGAATCAGTATTCAGAGACAAACTGAAGTTCATTTTGATGGAAAAGAACCATCTGCTGGTAAACCTCCTGCATCAGTCAGGATTTGAGGTCCATGAAGTATACGACAGATATATGGGGTACGCAGAAAGACTCAGAGGTTATGTTACTAATACGTCTATCTATATAAACAGCGAGATAAAAAAAGGAAAGAACGTATTGTTTGAAGGAGCTCAGGGAACCCTTTTAGATGTGGATCACGGGACCTATCCTTATGTAACCTCTTCCAATACCGTTGCCGGGAGCGCTTGTAGCGGCACAGGTGTCGGGCCGACCCATATAAATGGAGTTATAGGGATATCAAAGGCTTATACAACACGCGTAGGGGAAGGCCCCTTCCCAACTGAGCAGAATGGCGTGATGGGAGACTGGTTCAGAGAAAAAGGACACGAATACGGCGCGACAACCGGAAGACCCAGGAGATGCGGCTGGCTTGATGCGGTAGTCCTGAGACATGCGGCAAGGGTAAATGGTCTTACAGGTCTGGTCATAACAAAACTTGATATATTAAGTACTCTTGACAAGATAAAGATATGCACAGGTTATACCTTTGAAGGGAAAGCGTACTATGAGTTCCCTTCAAATAAAAGGGTAATGGTCGGCGCAGAACCTGTATATGAAGAAATGGACGGATGGATGGAGGATTTAAGCGATATAAGGGATTTTGATTCACTTCCCTCTAACACCAAAAAATATATTAACAGGATCGCTGAACTTTCCGGAGTCGAGACTATAATGGTATCCGTTGGTATGGAAAGAGATCAGACAATTCTCCTCAAAAATCCTTTCGAATAACTGCAATTTCTGCAACGAAGCGCTAACTAATGAAATATTTTATTACATCGCAACGTTACAAGACATCTCCTTAAGATCACTACCTATTTCAAAAAGTCGATTTCATTTCGCCACGTTATGAGTTTTTTGGCCCTCTGGCATTCCATTTGCAATTATCCTCGATATGTCACTCACTTTTACTAAGGAGGTTGTATTTTATGCCTAGCAGTTTAGCCTTTAACAGTAATACCCATTTTAGAAGAAATCCAAGGCATCTCAGAAAAGCTGGAGATATTTTAGCTTGTGAAGAGAACAGGTCGCCGCAAACAGCACAATTCTCCGACTCCCTAAAATCATACCTCCATGACATGAGGAAACTGACCCTCTTCAGTCCCGGCGAAGAATATTCAGTAGCCAAAGGAATTGAAAAGGGAAACGAGGCATCTACCAAGAGGATGGTTGAGGCTAACCTGAGACTGGTCGTCAAGATAGCAAAGGCATACGTTAACCGTGGCCTTCCACTCTCTGACCTTATAGAGGAAGGAAACATAGGACTCATAAAGGCCGCCGAAAAATTTAAACTCAGCAAGAATTGCAAGTTTTCCACCTATGCTACATGGTGGATAAGACAGTCCGTGGAAAGGGCCTTGATGAATCAGCCGCGGGTCATAAGACTTCCGGTCCATATAGTTGAAAACATAAATAAGCTTAATAAGTCTTTAAAAAAACTCAGACAGATGAAAGGGAAAGAGCCCTCTATTCAAGAAGTTTCTGAGGATATATTGTTTCCTGCCAGATATGTGAAGGATCTAATGATACTGGCGGAAAAGACCTCCTCCCTTGAAGCACCTATAGGAGGATCAATGGAACACCTTCTTCTTGATACTATAGAAGACAAGGATTCTGAGGCTCCTGACATATCGCTCGATAGAGAGAGGATGGCAGACATTTTACGGAAATCACTTGAAGGTCTGTCTGCTGCAGAAAAAAAGGTCCTAACACTGCGCTTCGGGCTTGATGGATCTGAGCCAATGACTCTCGAGTCCATAGGAAATGTATTTAAGTTGAGCAGAGAAAGAATAAGGCAGATCGAAGTAGCAACCCTTATTAAGGTAAGAACAACCATGTCCAATAACGACATCTCCTTCCATGATATGATCTGAAAAACAGATACTTACATCTAACCCTACACCCCTATCAAATTGAAGGAAAGATCAGAGGTCTTAAAACCCTTTGACTTTTCCGCTCACCTTAATGTAATATTATGCGTTAATCCATGTTTTGAACGGACATCAAGATGGCAGTTAGTATAGACAAAGGTAAACTAATAGATCAGGCCCAGAAGTACATCCAGAAGGGTCAGTTTGACAAGGCCATTTCTGAATACCAGAAGGTAGTGGAGGCCGACTCTAAAGATATAAGGTCGCGCCTGAAACTTGGAGAACTGTACCTCAAGGTAGGGAACAATGCCTCTGCCGTTAATGAATACTCCGCTGCTGCAGAATCCTATGCCTCTGATGGCTTTATCCTTCAGGCAATAGCCGTCTTCAAGCAACTCCTCAAGATAGACCCTTCTATATCAGATATCTATGTAAAACTCGCAAAGCTTTATAAAAAACAGGGCCTTATTGCCGACGCCCTGGCACAGTACCGGATAGTAATAGCTAACTATGAAAAGCAGGGAAAGACCGTAGAGGCCACAGGCGCCCTTAAAGACATGGCATCTATGGACCCCGAAAATTTCAGCATAAGAGCCAAACTTGCTGATCTCTACCTTAAAGGTGGAGACGATAAAAAGGCATTGGAAGAATTCTCCCAGATTGCCAGTGACCTGAAGAAGAAGGGGAGGATGGACGATGTCATCATTCTCTACGAGAAGCTTTTATCTGCAAAACCAGCCTCCAGAGAAGCGCTCAGAGGCATTGGGGAAGCATATCTTGAGACCGGGAAGATAAAAAAGGCTCTTGATTCCCTTAAGGCTGCCCTAAAATCAGATCCAAATGACACAACAGCACTATCGCTCCTTTCCAGGGTCTACCTGGAGTTGGATGATGAACAGAATGCAAAGCTGACATATAAAAACATCCTTAGGATCGACCCATCTTCTGATGATGCCAGAAAAGGACTCACCAAACTGCTTATAAAGGAAGGGAACTTCGGGGAAGGGATGGAAACCGCCCTTCCCTTCGTCGACAAGGCCTTGGAAGGAAAGAACTTCGATGCCGCCCTTGGCATACTGCTTGAATTTTACAGGAATGACGTCAGGGACCCGCGCCTCCTTGATAAAATGGCCAATGCATACAGACTTAAAGGAGAAAGAGAAAAGGAGATAGCTATCAGGGAGGAGCTTTCACAGCTTACAGGAGAGGCTCCGAAGGTAGAAGAAACAACAGAGGAGGCTCAGAAAGAACCGCCAATGGAAGAACATTTCGTCCCTGGCGGAAAAGAGACAGAGGAGCCTGTCAAGGATGTATATAAGTATCTGACAGAGGCAGAGGTATATGTAAAATATGGTCTTGCAGACAAGGCCATTGAAATACTTAATACTGCACTTAAAGCATTCCCGGAGGATAAAGAAGTTCGCAAAAAGCTTGCCTCCCTTGGAGTAGCGCTCCCCGAAGAGGCTGAAGAGGTCTTGCCCGAGATCGAAGAGATTTCCATGGAGGTAGAGGCCAAGGAAGAAGTTGCCCTGCAGGAAATAGAAGAAGTTCCTGAACTTGAGATAGCCAAAGAGGCTCCTGCAGAGATAACCGGCAAGAAACTCCCAGAGGAGGAAGAAAAATACCCTCTCTCAAAGATAAAAGAGGATATGGAAGAGGCCGATTTTTATATACAGCAGGGGCTGTATGAGGACGCAAGGAACATATGCAACCGCATTCTTGAATTTCATCCAGAAAACGAAGAGACTCTGTCAAAGCTTAGGGTTATTGACGAAGCGGCAAAGACAATCCTTCCTGCGCCTGTTCCCCCTTCTGCAGAAAGCGCAGTGGAGAGCTTCTTTGATCTTGCAGCAGAGCTGGATAGCGAGGAATTTGAAACCCTAACGACACCCTCAGGGATGAGAGAGGCTGAAAAATTCGGATTTGAGGATATATTCTCGGAATTTAAGAAAGGTGTAGATACACAGTTAGAGAAAGAGGATACAGAGACCCATTACAACCTCGGAATAGCATATAAAGAAATGGGGCTTATTGATGATGCCATCCGTGAGTTCAAGATAGCGTCTGCGGACCATAAAATAGAGTTTGACTGTTACAATCTAATAGGAATATGCTATGTTGAAAAAGGGGTTCCTCTAAAAGCGGTTGAGATTTTCAAGAAAGGCCTTCAATTACCTGGCATAGGTGATGATGAGTATGCGAGCATGAACTACGAGCTGGGAACTGCATATGAACTGTCCGGAATGACTGCTGAGGCCCTGTCTGCCTATATGGAAACCAGTAAGAAGAATTCCGGCTTCAGAGACGTACAGTCCAAGATATCGCAACTTGGAGGTGGCCGGGATACTAAAAGGGGGAGGGTTTCTTACGTATGAGTTATCTTAATTTTTTTGGGCTTAACATGGAACCGTTCTCCAATGTTGCAATGGGGAAGTTTTACTTCAATTCCCCACAGCACGCAAGGGCCCTTGCCAAGCTGACCTATGCCGCTGATTCCATGAAGGGGCTTGCCCTTCTTGTTGGGAGCATAGGCGCAGGGAAGACTACCCTGGCCAGGAGGTTTCTGGATAGCCTTCCTGAGGATAAATATGAAGCCGCCCTGATCGTTATGGTGCACTCCGCCGTGACGTCAGACTGGCTGCTGAAAAAGATAGCCCATCAGATGGGTATAGATGACCCCTCCCCTGATAAGCTGAAGCTCATGGGGCAACTTTATGAAAGGCTGATTTCCATCCGCGAAAGTGGGAAAAAAGCAGTAGTACTGGTTGACGAGGCACAGATGCTCCAGTCAAAAGAGATAATGGAAGAGTTTAGAGGAATGCTTAACCTTGAGAGCGATGATAGCAAGCTGATCTCCTTTATATTCTTCGGCCTTCCGGAGGTAGATCAGAACCTGAAGCTTGACGAGCCTCTGGCCCAGAGAGTAGCCATTAGAATCGCTCTGGAGGCCATGCACGAAAAAGAGACCGAGGAATATATAAAGCACAGGCTGGCAACTGCGGGAAATGTCAATATAAAATTTACGACTGAGGCATTCTCCATGATTTATAAATACTCGAACGGCATTCCAAGACTTATAAACACCATGTGTGACAATGCACTCCTTGAGGCCTTCCTGCTCAAGAAAAAAGAGATAAACGAAGAGCTGTTGACCGGTGTTCTCGAAGACCTGGGGCTTGCCATGAAATCGCCCCGGCTTTCCATATTTTCCGCTAAACCGGATGCATGCAAAAAAGAAGAGGCTGCTCAGGCTGCGGAGAAAGATGAAGTGGACCTTATGTTTAAGGGTCTTGAAATAAAGTAGAACTTATACCGAGTTGCTTTCAAATATCTAATTTAAGATTAATGAAAGCTTACTCGGTATTATACCTGAGCATTCAATGGTCTTTAATTGAATGCGAATCGGTATAACATCCATCCTTAATTACCTATCTTTTCAGTATCTCTTCCAAAAGACAGGAGCAGTCTCCATGAGCAATCTGAGGGATATCCTTTCCGGTTCCGACGTCATAAAGGCTGCCTTAAATATCGTTAAGGAATCAGGACAAAAGGCCTATCTTGTCGGCGGGACTATCAGAGATATCTTGATAAATTCAAGGCTTGGGAACGATTACGACTTTGCCGTGCAGGGACAGGGGATCACTTTCGCTAAAAGCTTTGCTGAAAAGGTTGGCGGCAGCTTCTTCATCCTGGATGATGAGAGGGATGCCTCAAGGGTTGTCTACGGGAAAGAATTCCAGGTCGATTTTTCAGGGGTAAAGAAAAACATAGAGGAAGACCTGAGGCTGAGAGACTTCACCATAAACTCTATGGCCGTGCCTTTGGACTCTCTGTTCAATAATAACATGATACTGCTGGACCCCCTGGGTGGGAAGAATGACATAGAGAAGAAGGTTTTGAGGGCGTCATCACAAAGATCTGTCCAGGAAGACCCCCTGAGGATTATGAGGGCATTCAGGTTTTCTTCTTCCTTTAATTTTACCATGGATGAAGAGCTGTTATACCAGATAAAAAAATATTGTGAGGAACTGAACAATGTTTCTGAGGAGCGGGTGAGGACCGAGCTGTTCATGATCCTCGAAATGCCGGCGGCATATAAGACACTTAAGGATATGGATGATGCAAGCGTATTGAGGACGTTGCTCCCTGAGACAGAAAAATGGAAAAGGTTTTATCAGGGAGGATGGCATATCCACGACCTGTTTGACCATTCCATGAATGCTGTAGGTGTAGCTGAAGAGGTATTAAACCATTTAAACGGCTATTTCCCCGGATATGGTAAAAGGATCGAGGATTACATGGCTGAAGAGGTAGAAGAGTACGTGACAAGGAGAGGTCTTGTCAAATTTGCTGCACTCCTGCACGATGCCGGGAAACTCTATACCAGAACGATGCAGGATGGAAGGGGGAGGTTCCTGGGACACGAAGAAAAAGGAGAAGCAATAAGCGCTGATATTGCAAAAAGGCTTAAACTGAGCCGCAAGACGGAGAAGATACTCCGGGGGCTTACGGCAAACCATATGCGCATATTGGGTCTGTCAAAGCTCCAGAGAGTTACATCAAGGGCAAAATACAGGTTCTTCCGGGATGCCGATGGTTGTGGTATAGAACTCCTCATACTGTCACTTGCAGACGCAATGGCAACGCCTGTAGAAGGTGAGAGACTTGAATATCTGAAAGGACTGATCGGAAACCTTGCAGGGTATTATTTTGAGGTGTTTATAGCTGCGCCTCAGATGCCCCTCGTTACAGGGGAAGATATAATGAAGCTGTTCGGGATTCCGCAAGGAAAAGAGATAGGAAGAATGGTAGAGGCGCTAAGAGAGGCCGAGGCACTGGGGAAGGTATCAAGCAGGGAGGAAGCAATTGATTACTTAAAGGATGAGAAGATAGGAAGTTGAGCAACCTCTCAACCTCTCAACCTCCAGGCCGTATTTCTTTATCTTCCTGTCAAGCCTGGGCCTCGGTATCTTTAGAAGCTCACATGCCTTACTTTTGTTCCAGTTGGTAAACCGTAATGTCTTCTCTATCGCCTCTCTTTCCATATCGTCCAAGGGCCTTATAAAGTCAACACCTCCTGGCTTAGCTGGAACTGGGGAGAGATTCAATTCATGTATGTGTTCTTTCAGGATCACATTTCCCCTTGCCATCAGGACGCCCCTGTAGACCACATTTTCCAGTTCCCTTATGTTCCCTTTCCAGTCATATCTCAGGAACATACTCATAACATCAGGAGCCACTGCCTTTATCTCCTTATGTAGCTCAGAATTGGCCTTTCCGATACAGTAATCTACCAGTAGCGGTATATCCTCCCTCCTTTCTCGGAGGGAAGGGATGTCTATAGTTATCACCTTCAGGCGGTAGAAAAGGTCTGCCCTGAATCTGCCTTCTGCCACCAATTTTGGAATGTCCCTGTTGGTCGCTGCGATGACCCTCACATCAACACTTATCGTTTCCTCTCCACCTACCCTCTCAAGCTCCCTTTCCTGTAAAACCCGCAAGAGCTTTACCTGAACGATTTGCGGGATGTCCCCAATCTCATCAAGGAAGATAGTGCCGCCGTTGGCCAACTCAAACTTTCCTCTATGTCGCTGGATAGCTCCGGTAAATGCCCCCTTTTCGTGCCCGAAAAGCTCGCTTTCCAGGAGGGTCTCAGCCAGCGCTGAGCAGTTTACTGCAATAAAAGGCTTTTCCTTCTGTGGTGAATAGTAATGTATGGCCCTCGCTATAAGCTCTTTTCCTGTCCCGGTCTCTCCCTGGATCAGGACTGTGGTCTTGTTCTGAGAGGCCATACCTATCAGCTTGTATATCTCCTCCATGACCTTGCTCTTTCCAATAATCTCTTTTTTCCCCTGCCACGAGCTCTGCCGAACTGAACTGGATTCAGCCTTCCTGGTCTCGAGTACCTTTTCAACCAGGTTAATAAGCTGAGGCGTATCAACAGGCTTTGTTACATAATCAAAGGCGCCACCCTGCATCGCTTTTATTGCTGTCCCCATATCCTGATACCCTGTCATGATTATAACAGCGGTTTCCGGGTAAAGCCTCTTTATGTCGCTTAAGAGGTCCAGTCCATTGCTGTCACGAAGCCTCATGTCCACAAAGGCAACATCTGGATTAACATCCGCAACAGCTCCCAGCGCCTCTTTGCCGGTCATGGCGGTTAGCACCTCATGCCCTGAACGCGTCATGACAAGGCGCAACAGATCCAGAATATCCAGGTCATCGTCAACTATCAGGACCTTGGCCAATCACTACCTCCCATCAATAGGCCTTTATTCTTCCGATATATTTGTAGCATAATACATTTACAGCAGCAAGTTAATATATTCCGCAGGGCTAGTTGACATCCCACCTGCTTTTGAATATAGTCTATAATCTACGGAGGGGATATGAAGAAATTTATTTTAGCCTTATTAATGATCGTTACGGTTTCAGCCTCTGCCTTTGCGGCTGGATGGGATGGGGTAAAGGAATACACGTTGGACAACGGCCTGAAGATCCTTCTTATGGAGGAGCATAAGGCCCCTGTGGCGACATTCCAGATATGGTACAGGGTTGGATCAAGAAATGAAAGCCCTGGGAACACAGGAATGAGCCATCTCCTGGAACACATGATGTTCAAAGGGACAAAGAAATACGGTCCAAAGACATTTTCCCAGACTGTGCAGAGAAACGGCGGGAATGACAACGCCTTTACCAGTAAGGAATACACCGCATACTTCGAGACCTTTTCATCCGACCGTATATGGCTCTCACTTGATATGGAATCAGACAGGATGAGGGGTATCCTCCTTGACCCGAAGGAATTCAACTCTGAGAGGGACGTGGTAAAGGAGGAAAGGAGGCTGAACCACGAGGACGACCCGGAATCAGCACTATATGAAAAGATGATGGAGGTGGCCTTCCTGAACCACCCATACAGAATACCGACCATAGGATGGATGGACGACCTGACAAATATGAAGGTTGAAGACCTGAAGGTCCATTACGACACCCACTATGTCCCGAACAACGCCACCATTGTTGTAGTAGGAGACTTTGACTCGGAAAAGATGCTTCGTGAAATAAAAAAACAGTTTGGAAGCATCCCCAAAGGGGCCGAACCCCGGAAGGTGACAATAGAAGAGCCTTTACAGAAAGGTGAGAGGAGGCTTTTCCTCAAAAAGGAGGCTGAGCTTCCAGTTCTTATAGCAGGGTATCATGTCCCGGCATTGACACACAAGGACTCATATCCTCTCTCTGTATTAGAGCTTGTCCTCTCCGCCGGCAAGAGTTCCAGGCTCTATAAATCGCTTGTATACGAGAAGCAGATGGCATTATATGCCGGAGGGGACTACTCGATGGTAAGCACTGACCCGAGCATGTTCTATATTTACGCTGCATCCATGCCCGGAAAACCTGTTGAAGAGGTTGAAAAGGCCATTTATGCAGAGATAGATAAATTCAAGACCGAGCCGGTGACTGAAAAAGAACTTACCAAGGCAAAGAACCAGATAGAGGCCTCATTCATTATGGGGCAGGACTCCAACTTCAACAGGGCGATGCTTCTTGGGCAGTATGAGACCGTAGCCTCATGGAAGCTGCTGGATAAATATGTCGATGAGATGAGAAAGGTTACGGCAGAGGATGTGATGAGGGTCGCAAAACAATACTTCTCTGAGGACAACAGGACAGTTGGAATTCTGGTTCCGGTCAAGGATGAGGCTAAGAAGTGATCCATCATATCCCGGCTGCCTCTTGTGTCGGATCCAGCACCGCAAACACGGCGTTTTCAGGGGATGATCTAATCGAACCCTCAGTCCTTCTATGGATGGAAGGAGATAGCGGGAATAACAGAAACTTAGAGTAATTTTGAGGCTTGAGATTCGGCCCAGGAAACGACTGTTTCTGCGATCTTTAATGCCCTGACAAATTCCTCTTCGCTTACCGCCTCAGATGGTCCGAGATATCTTGCCTCAACGGAATAATCGGTTAATTCTGCGGCAGCGCGAATCTCTTCCGGGAATTGGATATTGTTTTGTTCTAAAAGGGTCAACAATTCAGCGATGTCGTGGACGAATCGAAACTGTATCTTGTTATGAATCAGCACA